>SDBT01007695.1_pt1 | contig 17698 bp, 10 predicted proteins | sample 2277101 | NCBI WGS metagenome assembly SDBT01 (sample SAMN10404973, study PRJNA504765) | marine sediment metagenome | isolation source: marine sediment core GS10_PC15, 103 cmbsf | place: Arctic Ocean: Southern Knipovich Ridge | collected 2010 | reverse complement strand
TGCCATAGTCCCAATCATACGATCAAATGGGTCTACGGCAAAATATCAGGGGCTATGGGGAACGCTGCCTCAGCTTTCCCTGAATTTGACGGCTCCCTGATTTGCTTAACTTGTGACCAATGCAATAAGGGGCAAGTAGACTTTGAAGCCAGGCGGTGTTGGCGTCACCGTCGGTGTGGGTGGAACGGCTATGCCCGAAGTACGCAAGCGAATGGCTACGTCTTCACCTGAACCCGCCCCCAGGTTGTACCACGAGCCATTGCTGCCCGAAGGGCTAACGTAGGTGCGCTGCGTCTCGTTCGGGCCGTCCACGTCTATTGGAATGGGATACTGGTAGCTCTCGTTGGTGAATGCCACCACTGCTACGACATCGTCACCTTCCGTCACCACCAAAGGTGGATCCACCACCACGCCACGGTAGCCGGCCTCATCAAAGCTGTGGTCGTGGCTGCTCCACAGCGGATTGCTGAGCGCCATGCCATCGAAATCGTCGTAGATGTAAACGTCAACGTCGGTGGTCGCATCCGTGGTCCAGAACTCCACGCGCATGACGTAGGTGTTGCTGGCAGGGATAAACTTGGACAGGCCCCAACCAGTCGTATCCTCGTAGCCCCAACTCCAGCCCATCCAGCCGGCCTCGTCGTAGTACATGATATCGCCGTCGGGATCATAGTCCTGCCAAGCGTGCACAAATGAGGAGTGCATGCCGATGCTGGCCGAGCCATAGGCAATGTAAAAGTAGCCGTTGTCCCCCCAGTCTGTGCCCCAACTGTTCTTCACAATCCAGCTGCCTGTGCCTCCCGCGTGAGATAGATCGTCGTCCCAGCCGACGATCAGCACGGCGTGATTTGGCTCTTCTGTTCCTGGATAGTAGAGCGTGTAGGAACCGTCATAGTTCCCGAGCTCCGTTTGCCAGGCGTCGGCGTCGCCGGCGTAAATTGACGTGTAGACCGGGCTGGCAGTTGCATGAATGTAACTCTTAAGCACCTCTGTATCGGGCACCGCATCACCTGAGACGATCCTCCAGTCCAGCAGCGTCTTTTCATACGGACAGGTGTCATTGCAGTCAACATCGCTGGGCACATACGGGTCGCACGATTCCAGCACCGTGCCCTTCTGGGAGAACAAGTTGGCCAGCATGAAGTAATTCCCCCCGTCGCAACTGCCCCAGGGGGGGGCGGGGGGATATCTATAATCGTTCAGTTCTTGCCAGTTGCACTCCTTAGCATGGTTCTCTGAGAAGTCATAGCTGCCAGCACCGTCAATCAGCAGATTGGATTCGAAATTCCCGATGGCAGCAAAGGCATAACAGGAGCCGCAAGCGCCTTGGTTCTTCACCGATGTGACTGCACCCAGGTCGCGCCAATCCCACCTGCTGGGTAGAGCCGCAGCCCTAACCCCCGCTGGTATTTTGTCCCCTTTCAAATGAGACAGGTCTACTGGAGGCGGTATGAAACCCGTGCGGGGAGATGGCGGCTTCAGCGGCGGCAGCCGCGTCGGCGCTAGCCGTCCCATAGGCACTTGCGGCGGGGGTGGCGGTCCAATGGCGAATACTCTCCCCCCCACGTTCAGCAACAGCAGCAGGGACGCGCCGACCAAAATCGCCGCTCCTAGAGCAAGCATCAGCTTAGAGCTCGCCCCGCTGCTTTTCATTATCTTCTCCTTTTGAAGTTGTTCTCCACTCGAACCTCTAAATAGCATTTTATCACAAAAGCCCCCCATGTCAACAATCAGGGTTCGCTATTATGATGGAGCAATCCTAAAGCCGATTTTCACCTTGACCTCACCTAATAAGGATTTCTAGAAATACAGGCTGTTGGATAAAGAAAGCCACCAAACTCGTACAGAGTCGGTGGCTTCATCGGTGTTTCACAATGATGCGCGCCGTCGGGAGCGATGGCCTCCAGGTCGTTGCCCAGGGCTTTGGCCGCGGCGGGCTCTCGCCAGGGCAGCCGGACCAGGCCAGGCTGATGCGCTAGGGGCTGGTCGCGGTTACCTTGAAGGACACGTCGTCTACCCAGGCGGTACTAGGGTTCGTCGCGTTCGTCCAGCCCTGGAACGACACCAACACTGTTTGTCCCTTCAGGGGTGCCAGTTCGACACCGGTGAACACATGCTGCAAGTTGATCCACTGGTCTTTAGGTTCGACGTGGTACAGATCGAAACAGACGACGCCGGCGAGCACCTCGTTGCCTTCGCTGTCGAGAATCTCAATACACATGAAGTCTGGAGGGGACGATGGATCGTTGCTGGAGACCCTGTACCAGAAGTCCAGGGTGACCTCGGTGGCATCGGAGGGCACCGTCACCTCCTGGACGACATAGTCACCATCTACGTTGTCGCGGCCAGCCAAGCGGGCCGACCAGGGGGCAGAGTGATACACCTGATGGTCCAACTCGGGTGATCCGATGATTTGCCACGGTGCCCAGGCGCCCGTATCAAAGTTGCTGTTTTGCAGGAGTTGACCTGGCTCGTAGTTCTTCAAGACGACGGGCAGGTAAACCTTGTGCCCGATGCTGTCGGGGGTGGTCGTAGGTGTCGGGGTGGGCGTAGACGTGGCGGTGGGTGTCGAGGTCGGCGTCGGCGTGACCGTGGGCGGGGTGGCGGTGGGGGTCGGGGTGGTGATATCCGGCGTGGTGACGTAGAGCGCCATGTCGTCCACCCAGACCCGGCTGGGTAGGGAATCATTCGTCAAGAACATCAAGAGAAAGGCCACCGTCTGACCGGCGACGTTAGCCAACTCGTCCGGCGTCAGGCTGTATATCTCTTCGGCCCAGTCCACATCCCCCATCGAGCCAAGGTCGAAACAGCGCCGCACATAGGCCGTTGTCCAGGCCTGATCCCAGATGTCATAGCAGAAGTAATCGGCCTCAGCGAAGGTCTCATCGGTACGCAATTGGGCCCAGAAGTCAATGGTCACGTTGGTAGCATCGGCGGGGATGTCTACCCACTGAAAGATTTCGTCGTGGGCATCGTCGTAGTTCCCCATGTGGGCCGACCAGGAGCCACTGTGGCTGGTAGTGCTGGTCAGGGTGGAGGAGCCCCAGATCCGCCAGGGGTCCCAGGAGCCGGTCTCAAAGCCGGGGTTTTGCAGGAGTTGAGACGTAGGGATGGGAGCTATACCGGAAGTACGCAAGCGGATGGCCACGTCATCATTATCATATGCTCCCAGATCGGTCCACGAGCCATCGCTGCCATCGCAGCTTATATACGTGCGCCCCGTCTCACTCGGGCCATTCTGATCGGCTGGGATGGGCAACGGGTAGCTGGCACTGGTGAACTTCACCATCGCGATGACGTCATCGCCATTAGTCACCGGTAAAGGCGGGTCCACCACCACCCCATGGTAGCCGGCCTCATCGAAGCTGTGGTCCAGGCTGCTCCACAGCGGGTTACTGGGCGCTGTCCCGTCGAAGTCGTCGTAGATGTACACGTCAATGTCGGTGGTGCGTTCGGTGGTCCAGAACTCCACGCGGGTGACGTTCGTGTCGCTGGCGGGGATGAATTTGACCAGACCCCAGGCGGTCGTGGTACCGCACCCCCACATGTTCGACCAGCCGGCCTCGTCGTAGTACATGATGTCGCCGTCGGAGTCATAGTCCTGCCAGGTGTACATGAACGCGGTATCCATGCCGATGTTGGCCGCGTCGTAGGTCATATAGAAGTAACCATTATCGCCCCAGCCGGCGCCCCAACTGTTCTTGACGATCCAGCCATCTGCGGGATCTGTGCCTCCGGGTACGGGCGGGAGGTTGTTGCTCCAGCCGACGATCAGCACGTCGTGATTCACATAGTCCCCTGGATCTTTCGTGTAGTTGAAAGTGAAGGAACCGTCATACGAGATATCGAAGCCCTGAGCCCCATCCGCATACAACGCTGTCTGGACCGGGCCGGCGTTTGCATAAATGTAACCCTTCAGCACATCTGTGTCGGGCACCACGTTGCCAGAGATCATCTTCCAGCCCAGCAGCGTTTTCTGATAGGTGCAGGTGGTCGTGCAGGCGACATCGCTGGCCTGGTATGGGTCGCACGATTCCAGCACCACGCCCTTTTGGGAGAACAAATTGGCGAGCATTCGGTAGTTCCCCCCAGCGCAACTCGGATCGTTCCAGGCACACTCCTTGGCGTTGTTCTCCGAAAAGTCATAGCTGCCGGCCCCATCAATCAGCATCTTGGACTCGATGTTGCCGATGGCAGCAAAAGCATAGCACGAGCCGCAAAAAGCACCCTGGTTCTTTACTGAGGTGACCTTTCCTCCGTTCTGCGTCCGCCAGTCCCAGATGTCGGGTAGATCCGCAGCCCTCATCCCCTCCGGCATTCTCTGCCCGGTCAGGTGAGACAGGTCCATCTCTGGCGATATGTGACCGGTGCGGGGAGGCAGCGGCTCCAGCGGTGGTGGCCGCGTCGGCCCTTGCTGGAGCACGGGTCCCTGCGATGGGGGTGGCGGGCCAACGGCGAAGACCCCTCCGGCGGCGTTTGGGACCATCAGCAAGATCGCCCCGACCAAAATCGCTGCCCCTAGAGCAAACATCAGCCTAGATCTCGTCTTGTTGCTTTCCACTTTGTCCTCCTTCTGTTTAATTATTGACTATAACCGTTCAGGGAGCGGGATCCCCAGTGAACCCGTTACTTGCAGAACAACAAAAGCCGACATCCCCCTGATCTTAAGGTGGAAAGTCGGCCTTCAGCGTCGCGTGCTCATCTCCTACATTCACTACTGGCTACGATGAGAGCAATGATGACGGAGCATAGGTCAATATTTGTTCATTATTATACTACAAGCGAGTTCAAATGTCAAAGCCTGACAGGGCCGAAAAGCTCTCGTCCCCCCTTGAACAGTTACTATCAGCTAATGCGCCGCCGCAGCATATTGCTGGCTCTATCATCCCTGCGGCTTTAAGTCCTCCTTTTCGATCTTCATGTCGTAGAACAGGACCACATTGCGCCCTTTTTTCTTTTTGAAGAACCGCCTGATGCCGCGATACACATCATCCTTGAGGAAAGCCAAAGGCCCATCGCTGCCGGCTCCTTGATAGTGGCTGCCAATGTGCTTGAAGCCACACTTCTTGTAGCAACGAACGGCTCGCCTGTTTGGAGCGGCCACGTCCAGGTAAAGCGTTTCGAAGCCCAGCTCCCAGAAGTAGTAGACCAAAAACGTACCGATGGCGTCGGTGCCGTAGCCCTGGCCCACGTAGTCGGCCCCCAGGGTTATGCCCAGATGGGCTGACTTACGCCGGCTTATCCGCCGCAGGCTCAGTCGCCCGATTAGACGGCCCGCTAGGTCTTCGACGGCATACCATCGTCGGCTGGGGTCGTCAGCTTGCGCTTGAAACCGAATGTAATCATCGCTGCTGCGTGACGGCCTGTTCCACAGAGAGTAGAGCGGGTCAGCGAAAGGCCGCCAGGCCGCCATCTTATCCACATCCTCCCCGACCATAGGGCGGATGATAACTTTTTCGCCTTTCAAACGCATTTCTATCTCCAGATCCTCTTCCAATAAATCACCGGCGTGGTGCTCTGGTACATGAAGCCTAGGACGAAGGAATAGATGAGAAGAGCCAGCATTACCCACCCCAGGCGCAAGGTTAAGGGTTGGCCCTGCACGACGATCCAGCACAGCAGGCCGATGAAAACCAACGCTCCCAGCAGCAGCTCTTTGACCACACCGGTTCGGCCCGGGATCCAATAGTGAAAGATAGCCAGCCCGAAGGAACTGATGAGGCCGAAGGCGAGGAAGAACGGTAGGAACTCCCTCAGGATGAACAGGAAGGGCAGTGCGCAGAGGACAGCGACGAGCGCCGTTAGCACCCCCACCCTCAGCCGCTGGGGAAGGCTGTAGTAGCGCCGCAGGCTGCGCATGGGCTGCGTGGTCACCAGGCCGCCCTCGATAAACGCCGGCAGGTCTCGGGCTTCGATGGGGCCTTTAATGACCCGCCAGCCTTGTCCTGAGGCCGCTTCGTTTACAGCCGAAGGGGCCGTCAGCTCGGACAATCGTCGCGCTATCCTCCCGCCCAGCCTGGGTACGACGACGGTTTTGCTTTTGAGCAGACTATTAACATCGTAGGCGCGCATCAGGGCAGCAGCTTTCTCCGCGCTGAAGATATGAGCATCGGCTGCGCACCAGACATTCCATCCTTCGGTGTCCTGGACCATGAGCCAGCAATCCCGGCCCCGAAGCGCTTTGACCACCTGTTTGAAGGTCATGTAGAAATTGGAGGTGAGGAACAGGAGCGAGTCCTGCGTTGGGCTGCCGATTCTGTACAGTCCCGATCTCACGGCCAGGGGCAGGACAAACAGCCAGCAGAGAAGGTCCCAGAGGAAACCCTTGAGGCCGCGGTGGATTACAGGCTCCAGGATCTCTCGCCTGGGCCTCACCACCGGGCCCCGTCGTTCAGCCACCACCAGGCGCAGGGCTCCGCTCTGGAAAAGCTGCTCGTCTGTCACGACCAGCCCCACGGCTTCCAGCAACGCCCGCAGATTGTGCAGGCAGGTGGGGCGTTCCTCAATGGCGATGAAGGTGAGCAGAGCCACGATGGCCCGCTGCAATCCGGAAACGATGCGCTGAAACGCTTTGGTGGGCCGCGCCTCGTCGGCCACGATCATCTTGCCGCAACGTCCTGAGTTTATCGAAGGGCCTGGCTTCAGGCGTTCCGCCAGGTCAGCCACGACCATCTCCACCTCGTCGGGGGAGATCTCGCTGAGGGCGAAGGTGGCGGTCACCACGTCGAACTCCTCATCCAGGTCGAGGCTCTGGGCCTGAGCGAGGCGGAAGTCAACCTCCACTCCGCTTGCCTGCGCCTTCTCTCGGGCCAGCTTCAGCATGGCCGGCGATTGGTCTATCCCGATGACCTGAGCTCCCTTTTGGGCAGCTTTGACGGCCAACGTCCCCGTGCCACAGCCCACGTCCAGCACCCGGTCGCCAGGCTCAATGTAGCTCAGCACGGCGTCTCGAACCCGCTTGTCCTGTCCGCCGGTGATGAGACTCATCCAGCGGTCGTAGTACCTGGTCAGCGACTCCATGCGGTCGGCGATGATCATGGACACTAACGACATCTCAGACCTTCCTGTTGCATACTTGAAACTCCAAACTCGAAACCCGAAACTCGAAACTCAACGCTCTCCCGTCAAGGGCACGAAGCGGACCCCGCCCAGGTTCTTGGAGAGCACCTGATCGCCCTGTTTGGTGATCAGCCAGAGGCTCTGGTAGCCGCCCGGCGGCCCCACGGGTAGGACCATCCGCCCGCCGTCCTTCAACTGCTGGACCAGGGGTTGGGGGATGTGATCGGGGGCGCAGGTGACGATGATAGCATCGTAGGGGGCGTGCTCCTCCCAGCCGAAGTAGCCGTCAGCGTGTTTCACCTTCACCTGGGTGTAGCCCAGACTCTCCAGTTTCTCCTCCGCGCTCTTCTCCAATTCTTCGACGATCTCCATAGTGTAGACTTCGTCTGTTATCTCGGCCAGCACCGCCGCCTGGTAAGCCGAGCCGGTGCCGATCTCCAGCACCTTGCTGTCTTTCTCCAACTCCAGCAGCTCGGTCATCCAGGCCACGATGAAGGGCTGGGAGATGGTCTGGCCGTAGCCGATGGGGAGGGGGTGATCGGCGTAGGCCTGCTCCAGGTACTTGGCGGGCACGAATTCGTGGCGGGGCACCGTCTCCATGGCCGCCAGGACAGCCTCGTCGGACACACCCCTGGCGCGGATCTGAGTCTCGACCATCCGCTGCCTCTGCTGAGCGTAAACGTCTATTCTCGCCGTCGCCGTCGGCTCTGGCGTTGGCGAAGGCTTCTCCGTTGACGTCGGCGAAGGCTTCTCCGTTACTTCGACTGGGCTCAGTACAAGCGTAGGCGTCGGCGGAGGGGCTTCCTCGGCGCAAGCCGCGAGGAAGATGAAGCCCAGCACAGATGCCAGAGCTATCGCTATGATCGTCTTTTGAATCTCATTTCGCACCAGCATGATTGATACCTCCTTCTATCAAAGTCGTGCTAACCTATTTTAACACCTTTTGCCCATAATTTCAAGCCGCCCTTGACGAAAAAGGGGTGCTGTGATATACTGGGTTTGGTGCCACACAACCACACTCAAAGGAGAGCAAAGCCAATGTCGGAAATGCAAAACATCCTCGTGACCGGCGCGGTCGGTCAAATAGGCTCCGAATTAACAATGGAACTCCGCCAGAGATACGGCCACGAGAACGTCGTGGCTACCGGACACAGAACAAAGCCCAGCGAGAAGCTGCGCCAGTCGGGCCCCTTCGAGTTCATTGACGTCACCAGGAGGGAGACGGTCGAGGAGGTCGTGAATAAGTATAGCATTAACACGATCTATCATCTATCCACCATCCTCTCGGCTGTCGGAGAGGAAAAGCCCCACCTGGCCTGGGACGTGAACATCAATGGCCTGTACAATGTCCTCGAAGTCGTCCGCGAACGTGAGCTGACCCGGGTCTTCTGTCCCAGCTCCATCGCCGTCTTCGGGCCAGAGACCCCTCGCGACAACACGCCCCAGGAGACGATCCTGCGGCCGACGACGATGTACGGTGTGACCAAAGTGGCCGGGGAGCTGCTCTGTGACTACTACTTCCATCGCTTCGGCCTGGACGTGCGCGGCGCCCGTTTCCCTGGTATCATCAGCAGCGAGACCCTGCCGGGCGGCGGCACCACCGACTACGCCGTGGAGATCTTCTACGAGGCCATCAAGCACCAGCGGTACACCTGCTTCTTGAGAGAAGATACGGTGCTGCCCATGATGTACATGCCCGACTGCATTAAAGGCAGCATTGATTTGATGGAGGCTGACCTTTCCAGGCTCAAGCACCACTCCGACTTCAATCTGACAGCCATGAGCTTCTCCCCCGCCGAGTTGGTGGCCGAGATCAAGAAGCACATCCCGGAGTTCACCTGCGAATACCAGCCCGACTTCAGGCAAGCCATCGCCGACTCCTGGCCCATGACCATTGACGACAGCGCGGCCCGTGAAGAGTGGGGATGGCAGCCGAGCTACGACCTGGCGGCCATGACAGTGGATATGCTAGAGAAACTGGGCAAACGGCTTAAGTCCTAGATTAACAAGTCCCAAGTCACATCTGGAGGCGACCCATGCTCCCCGAGATTCGCGTGACCATCGAGAAGGTTGGCGAGAAGCAGTATCTCAGCCACGTCGAGAGTGCAGATGGAGACGAGATACTGCCTCCGCACACCTTCGAGTACGACCACGACCTGCTGGTGAACATCGAGGCCCAGCAGTGGTTAGAGGTGGACGCCCAACGAGAGAGTGGCGAGGAGCCGGAGTGGCTGGCTGAGTATGGCCAGAGGCTCTACGGCTACCTGTTCGGCGATGGGCGGGAGTTGGCCAGCTATCTGAAGGGCTGGCGGGAAGCCGACGAAGGATGGCGCCTGACCTTGGTGCTGCATCCCAACGCGGTGGCCCTCTGGGGCTTGCCGTGGGAGTACCTGCACGATGGTAAGAGACCCCTGGCCCTCAACAACGTCTGGATACAGCGAGTGCCGCGAGGGCTGAGGGCCATCAAAGCCCGACGAACGCCGCTCCCGCTGCGCATCCTGGTGGTGGTATCCAGTCCCCTGGGCGTAGCCGACCTGGACACGGAGAAGGAGATAGCCGTGATCCAGGACGCGCTGGACCCGGCGGTGGTGGAAGGGCAGGTGGAACTGGACTTCCTGGAATCCGAGGTGACGCTGGAGGCGCTGGCAGCAAAGGTACGCGATTGGCCCTGCCACGTGATTCACTACACCGGCCACGGCGGGCGAGACGTCCAGACGGGTGAGACCTTCCTGGCAATGGAGGACGAGGAGGGCAAGACTGTACCCGCCACCGGCGCTAAGTTATTGCGTGCTTTGAGAGGAGCTAATAACCTGCGGCTGGTAGTGCTGTCCGGCTGCCTGACGGCGCAGATGGCCGACCGCGACGCCCTGCGCGGCGTGGCCACGGCGTTGCTGAAGGGGAGGATCCCAGCAGTGCTGGCCATGCAGTACTCCGTCCTCGACGAGTCGGCCATCAAGTTCGCCAAGACCTTCTACACCGCCCTGGGGCGGGGGGAGTGTCCGGAGGCGGCATTGTGCGAGGCACGTCGCGACCTGAGTTTTGCCCGGGGTGACGAACGCGCCGACTGGGGATTGCCAGCCCTCTACCTGCGCACGCCGGCCATGCGTCTGGTTGACCCCAAGAAGAAGCCGGAGGTGATCGCCAGGGTACAGCGTTTGGACATTGGCGGGCTGCCGCTGCCGCGCTGGTTCGTGGGGCGCAAGAGGGAGCTGCGCCAAGTCCGCGCCGCGTTGGGGGACCGGCGTATCACGGCGGTTTACATCCGAGGTATTGGCGGCATCGGCAAGAGCGCGCTGGCAGCCAAGGTGCTGGAGCGGCCGGGTGCCAGGGTGGACGATGCGCTGGTGGTGAAGTGCAACGAGATATCGCTCCCAGCCGACGTCCTGGGCAAGGTAGCCAGCTTCTGGCAGGGACAAGGTGTGCGTGGCCACGCCGAGGCAGCGGGGCTCTTGCCGGACAGCGCGAAGCCTATGGCAGACCGCGCCCGCCAAGCCGGGCAGATGGTCGCCACGCGGCATTACCTGCTGGTGTTTGATAACTTCGAATCCCTGCTGACCGAGGGCGGCCAGGTAGAGGACCCCGACCTGCGGAGTTTCTTCCGGGCGCTGTCGGGGGTGCAATGGCGCTCCACGCTGCTGTTCACTGCCCGTTTCCGCTGCGACCTCTTCACCGACCGGCCGGCTGGCACCTGGGCAGACGTGGACTTGCCTGGGCTGACACGGCGGCAGGCGTTGATGTTGATGAACAACCTGCCCCGATTGCGCAGAGAGCCCCTGCAGGACAAGTTGCGGGCCTACGACAAGGTGGGCGGCCATCCCAAGAGCATTGAGCTGCTGGAGGGCTACCTGGCCGACCATTCCTTGAAGGAAGTCCTTGAGAACGAGGAGATCCAAGACCAACTGATGGCCGAGTGGGAGCGCTACTTCATGGGGGCCTTGCTGGAGCGGCTGAGTGCAGACGAGGAGGAGAAGTTGGCCGCCCTGTGCATCTTCCGCGGCGCTTTCGGCATGGACATCGTAGCCCACGTGGGCGGCGACAACGCTTTGGTAGAGAAGTTGCGTGACTTGGAGCTAACACAGCGGGAGGAGGATGCACCCGACGGCAGTGCCCGTTACAGCATCCACCCCGTGGTGCGGGAGTACCTCCTGGGGCGGTTAACCGAGCCCCAGCGCGAGGCCCACCACCTCCACGCCGCCGAGTACTACCAGGAGCGCATCCTGGGGCCGGTACGCGACAAACTGCCAGCCGACCTCTCCGATGAACAGCGGCGGGCGATTGCAATTGACGGGCTGAAGAAATTGGCCCGCCAGACCGAGAACATGGACCTGGCCCGCTGGGCGGTGAACACAGGCCTGGCTTGGCGCGAGCACCTCTTCGCCGCGCGGCGCTACGAGGAGGCGGACGGCATCGTCAATGCAGTGTGCGGCGTGCTCAATCGTTGGGGACAGCGCGACCTGGCCAAGGCCCTGCTGCGCCATAGCATCGCTACGTCGGGAAAATGGTACAGAGCCACAGCGCGAATGGACTTGGCCACGCTACTCAAAGAGGAGGGCAAGCTGGATGAGGCGCTGGCCACCTACCAGGAGGTGTACCGCACCTTCGAGGAGCTGGACGACAGGGCCAACATGGCGGTGGCTCTGAGTCAGATCAGCTTCGTCCATCAACTCAAAGGTGACTACGACCGGGCCATCGAGGCCCAGCAGGCCAGCCTGGAGATTAAGCGCGAGATCGGGAACGAGGAGGGCCAGGCCCTCAGCCTGCACCGGCTCTCAATACTCTATGAGATCAAGGAGGACTACGACCGGGCGCTGGAGACCAGCCAGGAGGCCGAGGCGCTGGCCCGCCAAATTGAAAGTGAATATCACATTGCCATGACACTCCACGAGCAGGGGATCATACTCAACCAGATGGGCCGGCCTCAGGAAGCCTTTACCCGCTTCCGGGAGAGCCTGGAGATTTTGCAACACATCGGGGATGAGGTGGACGCAGCGGACAGCCTGGGCGAGATCGGCAAGCTGCTGAGGGATGCCGGGCGCATACGGGAGGCCATCGCCATGTTCACAGAATACCTGGAGACCCAGCGACGCTTAAGCAACCCTGCCAAGATGGGTATCGGCCTGGAATGGCTGGGTACAGTCCACGAGCTTCAGGAGGAGTACGAGGCGGCGCTGGAGAAGTACCATCAGGCACTGGCGCTGTTCAAACGGTATGCACCGCCAGAAGTGGCAAGGTGTGAGCGCAATATTGCCCTCTTGCTTGAGAAGCTGGAATCGCGAAAAAGCGGATAAGGCAGATTAGGACTCGAAGGAGGTCAGTAATTGTGAAAGAAACGCCACCAACCAAAGCCGACTGGAAGGCCCTCTACCAGGCGGCCCAGGAATTCAAAGAGATCGAGGCCTGGACCTGGATGTACGACTCAGACGTGTTCGGGGTGCAGGATCCGGCCAGCGGGGAAATCGGCTACTGTTGCATCATGGGCTCTTTGGGAGAGATGTTTGCCCTGGCCCTGTACCTGGGCAGCGAGGGCTTGGAAAGCTACATGCGAATCGCATCCGAGCCTCCTCCGGATCCCTCCGAAGCCTTTGAAGAGCTCATGCTGCAGAAGTGCCTGATGGCTTCCTTTGCCAACAGAGAAGAGCTAAACAAAGAAGATCGCCAGGTGATCAAACGCCTGGGCCTGAAGTTCCGGGGGAGAAACGCCTGGCCGCTGTTCCGCAGCTATCGCCCGGCCTACCATCCCTGGCACATAACTGCCGACGAAGCCAGGTTCCTCACCCTGGCCCTGCAACAGGCGACAGAAGTCTGCCTCCGCTTCCGGGAGGATCCCGCCCTCTTAGAGCCATCCCAGGATGAGCTCTGGTTCGTCAGGGTGGCGGAGGAAACGGAGGAGGGCCTCTCCTGGAGAGACGACTGGTTGGAGCCTGATCTGCTGGAGGAGGAAGAGTTCCCGGACGTGCCCCTGGACGAGCTTCGCCTGGCCAGGCTCAAGAAGGCGGCCCAGTTTATGGACGCCATTTGGGAGATGGACTTCCTCCTCTCGCCTTCCGCTGTGCAGGAGAGTAAAGGCGAAAGGCCCTACTACCCCTACCTGACGATGACGGTGGACCACAAGTCAGGCTTCATTTTCGGCACCGACCTGGCCTCCCCTGAAACCTACCTGGAGGAGTTTCCCTGGCGGTTTATAGCTCTGGCCGAGAGGCTGAAAAAGCTGCCGACCGAGATTTGGGTCGAGAAAGAGGATGCCTACGATCTGTTGGAGCCCCTCACCTCCCGCCTGGGGGTCGAGTTGTATCTGGTGGACGAGTTGGAATCTTTAGAAGCGGCTCGGACTGCCCTGGGACAGTTCATGGGTGCGCCTGACCTGTCGTAGTAATCCGCCGTTCACGTTTCACGCAAAAATATGTCAAGGAGGACAACAATCATGAACGACAAACTGGCTTTCATCACCCAAGATGTGGCTAACCTGAAAGAGCAAGGGCTGCTCATCAACATCCGCACCATGGAATCGCCCGTGGATGCCTGGATGGTGGTGGACGGCAAGCGAGTGCTCAACTTTTGCACCAACAACTATTTGGGCCTGGCCAACCACCCCAAAATCAAGGAGGCGGCCAAGCGGGCCATTGACGAGTGGGGCGTCGGCCCAGGGGCGGTGCGCACCATTGCCGGCACGCAAGCCCTGCATCTGGAGCTGGAGCGGCGCGTGGCCGAGTTCAAAGGCGTGGAGGCGTCCCTGTACGTGCAGGGTGGCCTGGTTGCCAACCAGATAGCCCTCCCCGCCCTGGTGGGCCGGGAAGACGTGATCTTCTCCGACCGGCTGAACCACGCCTCCATCATTGACGGCTGCCGGCTATCCAGGGCCAAGATCATGGTCTACGAACACTGCGACGCCGAGGATGCCGAGCGGGTGATCAAGGAGAACATCGGCCAGTATCGTCGCGGCCTGCTGGTCACCGATGGCGTGTTCAGCATGGACGGCGACGTGGCTCCTCTGGACAAGCTGTACGAGGCAGCGGAGAAGTACGGGGTGATAACCATGGTGGACGACGCCCACGGCGAGGGGGTGCTGGGCCGGGGAGGGCGAGGCATTGTTGATCACTTCGGCCTGCACGGCAAGTTCGACGTGGAGATGGGGACGTTCTCCAAGGCCTTCGGCGTGGTCGGGGGTTCGCTTTCTGGCAAGAAGGTGATCATTGACTACCTGCGTCAGAGGGGCCGTCCTTTCCTCTTCTCCAGCGCCACCACCCCCGCTGACACGGCCGCCTGCCTGGCGGCCGTTGATCTGCTGGAGGAATCCACGGAGCTGGTGGACAAGCTGTGGGAGAACACCGGCTACTTCAAGGCGGAGATGCAGAAGCTGGGCTTCGACACCGGCAAGACGGAGACACCCATTGTGCCGGTCATGCTGGGCGAGGCGCCGCTGGCCAAGCGGTTCTCGGCGCGGCTATTCGAGGAGGGCGTCTTCGCCATGGCCCTGGGCTTCCCCACCGTGCCCCGTGGGCAGGCCCGCATCCGCGTGATGAACACCGCCGCCCACAGCCGGGATGACCTGGACACGGGGCTGGCGGCCTTCGAGAAGGTGGGCCTGGAGTTGGGCGTCATCGGCTGAGGGGTAGGCAACGAGTGACGAGTCAATGAGTAACGGGTTAACGAGACTCAAAAGCAACGAGGGAACTGGGGGCTTTGCCTCTCAGTTCCCTCGTTACTTGCACCTGACATCAAGCCGCCACCAAACTCGGCACTTTGAAGACATCGTACTCCTGCTCCAACTCGCGCCTGAACTGCTTGGTGTACAGCCGGTAGTAGTGGCCCTGGGCGCGCAGTAGCTCGGCGTGGGTGCCCATCTCGGCGATGCGCCCGTCCTCGATGACCAGAATCCGGTCCGCCCGCCTGATCGTCGAGAGGCGGTGGGCGATGACGAAGCTGGTGCGATCCCTCATCAGCGCCTCCATCCCCCGCTGGATCAGCGTTTCGGTCAGGGTGTCCACCGAACTGGTGGCCTCGTCCATGACGAAGATCTCCGGCTGCGCCAGGATCGCCCGCGCCAGGCTGACCAGTTGCTTTTGGCCGACCGAAAGCAGCACGCCGCCCTCGCCCACCTCCTCGTCGTAGCCCTTTTCCAGCGTGACGATGAAGTCATGGGCGCCGGCCAGCCTGGCTGCCTCCTCGATCTCCTCGTCCGTGGCGTCCAGCCGCCCGTAGCGGATGTTCTCGCGGATCGTGCCGGAGAACAGGTGCGGCGTCTGCAGCACCACGCCGATGCGCGACTGGATGGCGTGCAGTGATAGCTCGGTGTAATCCCGCCCACCGATGCGTATCACGCCCGCCTGGGGCTCGTAGAAGCGGCACAGCAGGTTGACGATGGTGGACTTCCCCCCACCCGTCGGCCCCACCAGCGCGATTGTCTCGCCGCGCCTCACCGTCAGCGTGAAGTCCTGCAGCACTGGCTTGTCCTCTTCGTAGTAGAAGTCCACGTGGTCGAACTCGATGTCGCCGCGGATGGTGCCTGGATCAACGGCGCCGGGCCGGTCGGTCACCTCGGGCACGGAGTCAATCAGTGAAAAGACACGCTCAGCCGAGGCAATCGCGTGTTGCATTTCGGCGTACACACGAGCCAAGTCCTGGACAGGCCAGAGCATGAACGTGATGTACGAGACGAAAGCCCCGATACCGCCGATGGTCATGCTGCCTACCTGGGCTTGCAGGCCGCCGTACCAGGCGACGCTGCCCAACGCCACTGCGCTGATCAACTGCACCAGCGGCAGAAACAGCGCGGAGAGCCAGGCTGCCCGGTAGGACGAGCGATACATCTCACCCGTAAGCTCGCCGAACTCGCGCAGGTTCTCCTCCTCGCGGCAGAGGGCTTTCACCACGCGCACGCCCTGGATGTTCTCGTTGTAGGCCCCCGTGATCTTGGAATTGATCTTGCGCACCAGCCGGTACTCCACGATGATCTTCTTCTTGAACAGGGACGCCACGACCACCAGCACCGGGATGATGGCGAACACGATCAGAGCCAGCCTCCAGTTGATGCGTAGCATGAAGTAGAGCGCGGAGACGATGCCCGTCACCGCCCAGGTGATGTCTAGCAGCCCCCAGGTCACCAACTCGGCAATGCGGCCCGAATCGGAGGTGACGCGCGATATGATCCACCCCACCGGCGTGCGGTCAAAGTAGGAGAACGACAGCTCCTGCAGATGGGCGAACATCTTCTTTCGCAGATCGTACCGGATGCGCTCCCCCAGGACACCAGCCAGGAAGATGAAGCCGAAGACACCAACAGACGACACCACGATCAACAAACCGTAGGTGGTGATGATCTGCGTGAGCGCGGCTCTATTGCCTGCCAGGATACCCTCGTCCACGATCCGTTTGCTGAGGAAAGTGAGGTACGAGTCCAGCAGCGAAACAAACGCGATGGACAGCAGAAAGCCGACCAGCCACGGCCAGTGAGGTTTGGTCTGGGCCAGAATGCGCAGAACGGTTCTGCCGTTGAACTCAGTCGTGAATTCTTCTTCTTCAAATTCAAAGTGTGACATGGACTAACTCCTTCTCGAAAACCTCCAGAGTCTCCCAGACTTCGGAAGTCTGGGAGACTTCGGAAGTCTGACCGATCTCCTTCTCCAACTCGTCCTCGATGCGCGCCTGCACGTCGTAGATCTGACGGTAGATACCCTCTTGCTCCATCAACTCGTCGTGCGTTCCGCGTTGCACGATCGTCCCCTGGTCGAGCACCAGGATCAAGTCGGCGTTCATCACGCTCTGGATGCGATGGGCGATGATGAATGTGCTGCGCCCTTGCATCAGGTGTTGCAGCGCTCCGCGGATCTCGCCCTCGGTCTCCGTATCAACCGACGACGTGGCGTCGTCCAGGATCAGGATGCGCGGGTCTTTCAGCAGCGTGCGAGCGATGGCGACGCGCTGTTTCTGCCCCCCGGAGAGCGTGACACCCTTCTCTCCTACCAGGGTGTTGTAGCCATCGGGAAACGAAGTGATAACGTCGTGGATGGCCGCTGCCCGGGCGGCGGCTTCGGCCTCCTCGTCAGAGACCTCCCGCCCCACCCCGTAGGTGACGTTCTCGCGGATGGTACGGGAGAACAGGAAAGGCTCTTGCTCGACGATGCCGATCTGCTGACGCAGGAAGTGGCGTGGGTACTCCTTCAGCTCTGCCCCGTCGAGGGTCAGGCTGCCGCCGGTGTACTCGTAGAAACGGGGCAGCAGGTTGACCAGCGACGTCTTGCCCGAACCAGTCGAACCGAGCAAGGCCACGGCCTGCCCCGGCTCACAGCGGAAACTGATGTCCTTCAGCACCGCGCTGTCCCCGTTGTTGTATTCAAAGCAAACGTCACGGAAGACGATCTCCCCCCGCACGTTGCCAGAGGGCCTGTAAGTGCCTTCGTCCAGAGGTTCGCGTTCCTCCTTGATCAGCGTGACCACGCGGTTATACGACACCAGCCCGGTAGACATCTGCACGATCAGCCGCCCCAGGTTGCGCATGGGCCAGATCAGCCAGATGATAAGCCCGGTGGAAGCCAGGTAGGTGCCCACTGAGATCGTGCCGTTGATGGCCATCAACGCGCCGGCCACGAAAGCCACCAGCATCTGGCCGCCACACAGGATGTCTGAGATTGGCCAGAACATT
>SDBT01007693.1_pt1 | contig 17703 bp, 41 predicted proteins | sample 2277101 | NCBI WGS metagenome assembly SDBT01 (sample SAMN10404973, study PRJNA504765) | marine sediment metagenome | isolation source: marine sediment core GS10_PC15, 103 cmbsf | place: Arctic Ocean: Southern Knipovich Ridge | collected 2010 | reverse complement strand
TTTAGGCTGGTGACTTCGTAACCTATCGTGCGGCAATTAAGGCGCTTGGCCATTTCCACTGCCTTTCGGCAGATTTCATCTGGTTTAAGTCGCTCGTTGATAACATCCCGGACGTAGATACGTCTCTTCTTAATGTCCACTGCAAGTCCGACAATTGCAGTAAAGTCGCTGGTGACGTTGACTGTTTTGGCGGGATCGACGATAATGCATCTATGCAAGTCGTCTGCATTTGAAAGATTCTCCTCTCCTTCGTCATAGTAATTGAACATATCTTGGCGGAACACCGCTGACTCAGGTGGGACGCAGATGTTCATACACTCCATATAAAACTCATCCAACCGACCATGAAATTCATACTCCTTCTTAAACTCTAACACCTCTTCATCAGTTTTATACTCTGGCCAGTTAGAACGAAAATGTCCATCATCTTCACATAAAGGCATTTCAAGTACCACCCAACTAGGATCTTCTCTCAACATTTGTATGATAGAATAATCACCAAGGATTGTTCCAACAACAACGATTCGCCATGTGTTACTACCTCTATCTACAGCTAACGACAAATCTGTAAAGAACCACTCCTCTGTGAATTGACGCTGTACAGCTGACCGTACCCCAGGCTTTGTCTCCATATCGTCACAGATAGCCAATTCGAGTCGATGGTTTCCGTGTAGTACCCCACGAATTTGCTGGCCGATACCTCTTGGGAGAATAAGCTGTCCACCAGCTCCACTCTCTTTAACAGGAACCATCCATCCGTCTTTGGTGAACTCCTCAGACCCCTCCTTTATACTGCCTAGTATACCTTTAATCTGAAGGTTCTGTAGCATCTCTCTTTTGAGGTTTTCACTCTGCATCACCGCAAGCGTGGAGGTGGCCGAGCAAGGGGCGATGAACTTGTATTTGTCGAACACAATTGCCTGGGCTGGCGCGGCATAGGTGAACAATGACGTTTTGCCCCAGCCACGATGGGCGATCACCAGTATTTTTTGGACAGTGGGATCATCCCACACCTCAAAGAACTTCTGGTGCTGCTTTGAAAAAGGCCGACAAAACCTACCATTCTTCCCACCAAAAAACTGCTGGGAAAACATCTCCAACGAATACTTGCAGTTGTGTAAGGTCTCCGCAGTCCAAGAAGGGTCTTCCCAGTGTGGTTCATTTATCGTCGCTGTTAGGGCCATCCGGTTCGTTCCTGTGGACGATTTTGTGGCACTGGCCATAGATGTCGGTCGACCATTTTTGTTCCATCAACGACATCAGCCGCTGTTGTTCGCCACCAGTCAACACGACATCGGTGTCATGGTACATCGACTCTTTGATCTTTTCGGCTAGGTCGAATCGGCTGAGTTTCTCAGTGCCACCGACGACGGCTGGTTTCTGATCGTTCTTTTTGTCGGGGTACGTGGCCAACAGTGCATCGATGCAGCAATATCCAGCCGTCAGCTCCGCTGGCTCGACCGGGTCTTCACCCGGCACTGGCGGCATAAGTGCCTCAATGTAAGGCAACCCGACGGTGTGTGGCCTGACCAATGTTTCGTTATACCGACTCTTTTTACTCGTCACAACTACTACCTTATCACTTACGATTTCTACATCTGTGTGCTTTGACATAGTCAGATCTCCTTCTCCTAGCCTCATTAGGCTCATACCACTTCGGTAACACAATTCCGCGTATTCTTTAGTATAAGGGAACATTGGCCCTCCTGCGGCCTCTTTGCTTCGCAAAGTCGGTCTATTTGTTCACCCAGTCGCGGGTCAGGCACCAATCTATGGTCGTGTCACTTGGCGCAGTGGCGCTTGAACCGACAATCTGTATGCTGTACAGACCTGTGACGCGGATACGACCAGTTCCCTTAGTCGTGGCAGCTAACGCTGCTAGGTCTGTGTTGGCGTTCTGGTGGGCCGTCACGGTCCCCCATGCAGTTGACAACTTAGCGAATGCACTGGCCGAGTTAATCTTCGCCTGAATCTCGAACTGGTCCAGCGCCTCGGCATCTGTGTTATCGACATCGAATGTGAACCAGTCCCAGTCATGGTCGATGATAACCTCACCGACGCCATCATGGACATCGTCCGCTGCGACTGTGAATGGATGGGCCTTCGCTGTCGCCGATCTTATATCTCTGGCCATCGGTTATTTTCCTTCGCTGTCGTTGCTGGCGGTGATGGTCGACTGTTCGCCGATTATCTCTTTGGGGATTATTGGGAATTCCTTGTGATCTGACATTTTACTTCTCCTCTTCGTTGGTGGTGGTGATGCCAACGATCTCTGCGAGGTCGCTGACGGGTTTCTCATACGTGTCGTAGATCTTCATAACGTTCTTGATACTGTCCATCGTTTTGCTGATGGTCGCACACCCAGTCAGGCCGGATGCAATTACAAATGCCGCCATGCATGCTACGCAGCCGGTCAAACCTAACCACTTACCGAGTCTTTGTAGTCTCATTGATCTTGCTCCTCTCCGGCGGCGTAGGCCGCCTACTTGTTCCGTTTTGCTTCGATGCGCTTCAAAGAGTCAATCATTGTCTTCTGGCCCTCCTCCAGCCGGATTACGGACCCTTGTACTGCATGAAGGCCCTTGGTATTGTCGTCTATACTCTCCTTCATCTCGGTTTGGTCGTCTTGCATAATACCGATTCTGACCATTTCTTGAGCGTCCTGCTGACTGACGAACATCGCACCACCTGTCCCGAGCACCCCCATCCCTAGAAGGGTGGCCAGAATCTTTAGAGCAAGGCCGGAGTTACCGTTTGGCCCTTTTTCCACTTTTTCTGTAGGCATCTAGGTCTCTTACCTCTTCCATTGAGTATTCTGTACTAGTACAGCTAAGTTTGAGAGGTCGGACGGTTGACCTCCAAAACCCCAAATTTCAGAAAGACATCGGCCAGCGCGTCAGATTGGCCTCTTGCAAAGCCGATGATGCCTTTGGGGAACACAAAATAACGGAACTCGTCATCCGGTGCTCTTGGCTTGAGGATCGGCGGCAGGTCCGGCGTTGTGATGAACATCTCATCAACTATTTGGCTGATTGGCGTCGACAACTTCAATCTCCTCTAGTTCCTTGCGTTCGCGCTCTTTCCAAATCTCCATCCCTCGTTCTTTCATCGCTTCGAGGGCCATCTGGCCAACGTTGACATGGTTTATGTTCCCGACCAGCTTTTGTATCGGACCTCGGCCGCCCATCTCTGCGCCACGCATTGCGGCCTTCAGCCGAAGTGAGTCTGCAACGACCTCCTCTCCCTTGACGATCTTGGTCATGTGAGAGACAGATTCATGGCAGAGGACTTCGCACGCCACGTCGAGGTCGACTTTGTCGGTCTCTTTGGCCCCTTGCAACTCTTCAAGAAATGCTTTGGCTTTGGGGCTGGACAGAACGGTCGAGATGAAATGGTTGGTGACTCCCATCTCTTTGGCGATCTCACTATGGGTCGACCCGAGGAAGTGCATTCGAGCGACCTCACGATGCGAATGCTTCATCGCTTCCAGGTCATCGACCACGTTGCCTGGTTGGCGCATTGGTGGGAGGGCCAGGGCCGGTACGGGTTCATTGAACATTGGTCACTTCCTTTCTATAGGGAGTGTACCATCCGATGGTCGGTCTGTCAACAGTGAATATCGGCGAATGTACATTTGCTGGCCAGACCGAAGGTCTGAAATGTATATTGTGAAAACGGGGTTGACAGTAGGTGATGATTGAATCATATATCCAGCATCCCGCTCCCCCCATATGGCCCCTTCCTTTTGTCAGCCCCCATACCGTTCAACGTCCACCAGTCCACCAGACAACAGCCTAGCCAGTCTGCAATGCCTCTTGAATCTAATGGATAGACTGGCCGCTCTGTGTGGGGGATTGTAGGATAGATGGCCGAAACCAAGGCGCTGTGTCGTCCGCTACGGGACGAACGGACATCCGGCAATGGTAGGATACCAGCGGTACGGGACGTGGTACGGTGGGCTGTGGCGTGTAGGTAAAGGAAAGGACCAGCCATGTATGGATAGGCTGGTCCTTAACGCGTCTAAGACGCTGTCAAACTACTTACGGTCGCGCTTACGCTCCTTTCGGTCAATCTTCGCCTTGGCCGTTCGGGACGCCTTGCGTTCGGCCTGCGCCTCAGACCACGCTTCGCCGAAGTCTTCGTCATAGTTATCCGCCAGTTTGACGTTTGCGACCGAAAGCGAAGACCGAACTTCAATATCAGTCTGTTTCCCGGCAATCTTGCCTTTCATTACCGATTTTCCTCCGGTGTCGGCAAGGTTAGCGGTGGCGTTCGGCACGCCATCAGTGGACTTTACGAAGCAACCTTCAGTGATAGGTATCATTTGGATGATAGTCCCATCACTGAGCTGTGCAACGTCGAAGTCGTTTGTGGAGTTACCGCCTTGAAGGTCATAGACTTCTATGCCTTCCTTGTCCAGTGCTGCGCGAATTGTCTTATGTGTCAGGTTCATATCTCTAACTCCTTGGCCGTTGGCCATTGGTAAGTTGCAACAGTGCAACTCGGACCGCTCACTGCCGCCAATGAGCGGGACGTGCAGCACTATCTACTGTTAACCGTCTCACCTAACCTTTTTACTTTCGTTTTGAGATAGTACCTATGCTTTCGAGCTTTACCTTTTTCACTCTGGTTATATGCTTCATTAACGGCCATGCCATGTTCGCTAACGGCATATTTCCTAGACGTCTTACGACTCGCCACCCGCGCACTTGCCAATTTAGCCTTGAGGCACACAAGAACAGCCAGAACATCGCAGTAGGCGAATGCCAAGTTACCATCTCTCTGATTCTGGGGGTTACTTATACACTCTCCCCAATCCATACCCTCCAATGCACTCTCCAGTCGATTTACCATTTCTTTTGTTCCCATAACGATACACTCCAAACACGTTATCGTGGCGGGCCAATCCCGCCGAAACATGTGTCACTAATCACTCCCCAAACGTCTCGTCTTGGCAACTCTGGCACAGGCCGGAGATACGGTATTCGGTTACCGATAGGTTGTCTCTGAACCCTTGTATCTCCTTACCACAAAAGGGGCACAGGCTATTGGCATGGGCTTCTTGTCGGCTCATACCTGTTGGTGAGAGCTGAGTAATGAGACTCTCTATCTGCAGGCTCTTTGGTGTTGGTTCTGGTAGGTCTCTCATGGTTCGTCTCCTCTTCGTGTTTGCGGAGGTCAATCCGCCGCATACAAATATGATACCACACGTGTCAAGCCGCCACGTAAACCGTTGCGGTCAAACGACTTACACGGCGCAACGCCGTTCCTACCAGTCAATACCACCCACACCCATCACTTTTAGCACTATTTCCATCCTTGGGGTCAATCACCGACGATAGATGTGCGTAGAGGTGCCCAGTCGCCCTCGGCGACAATGAGAGGTTAATTGTTGACAGATTTCCAAAACCCGTCGGCCAAACTGACAGTTACAAAAGTTACAAAAGTTACGAAGTTACAATGTAACTCTCGTGAATCCTTCTCTTTCTATGTAATCTCTTTACAATTTATATAATAATAGTAAGAATAATAGTGGGGATTTACTACTTCGTAAGGTTGAGTTACATTGTAACTTTTGTAACTTCCACAAATTTTACCGCATCCCCAAACTGCGAAAATCCAATAATCCTAATTTGCCATCTGCGTCAGCACGCATCAATCGGTCATCCCTCTACAGACACTCACGCTAAGTGTCTGGGACGGGGGGTCTTGTCGACGGGTACGACGAAAAAATGCTTGACATCGCGGCGAAAACGTGTTATTATAATCATACGTTTCGAGACAGCTCGAAGCCACGACGCCGCGCCTGGTGGTCAGGCATGGTAGAACCCAACAGGAGACACGACATGGGCAAAGCACGAATGATAGAGCTACTTCATCAAGCGAGGGATTTACTGGTCACTGAGAGCCTCTTGGACGGCCCACCGTCCAACCAGGTCGAATTCAACACGATACAGGCGATGCTCAACATTGAGGTGGTGATAGGAGCACTCGGGGGCGACAGCAACCTGAGAGACGCCATCAACGCATTGCTTGGTAAAAAGGAGGGCTAACATGAACACCAGACAAGAGTTGATTGAGTTGCTTCAGACAGTCCTTGCGGACTGCCGAACATGCGAAAGATCACCATTAACCCAAGACAATGACCATGCGGGATGCTTCAAAGCAATGGCTTATAGCGTACAAGAGGCCATCGACTTCCTCAAAGAACCAGACCCAAAGGTCATCCAGTTGTTGAGAGCAATCAACAACCTCTCCGACCAGCTTAAACCAATTGAGAAGACCTTACATGTTATGGCAGCCAATCTCAATAGAGCCAGAACACAACTGGTTCAAGACGCCAACTATAACGAGACAGTTGACCAATGGGTCGAAGCCAATCTGAAAGGGAAGACCAACACGAAAGGAGACGAACAATGAAGACTAAACAAATCTTCAACACAGGAATGGCCGATGGTCTCCAACCGATGTGGGAGGCATATCCTGAAGGTCTACGTGACGGTATCCGACAGAAGCAGTTACGAGAACGTCGTTTGGCACACAAACGTCTCCATCGAGACAAGAAGGCGAGGAGGAATTGATGAACATCACACACATAAGGTCAATAGCATCAGAAAGCGATAGACGAAAGAAGAGACCAGACAGGACATATAGATAACTAAACCAGAAGGAGTTAACAAAATGCTGTTCTACCAAGCCAAACGACTTTTAACAATCGGGATGAAAGTCTACCTAATGGAGGCCCGATACCCCTTCACCATAACCAGCCTCCACTTCTCGACCACCCCAACCAAGCAATGCCGCATCGAGTTGTGTATACCAAAACGTGAGTTGGCCAATGGTGAACGTCGTCGGCCATACGAGCGATTGGCCGAGGGTTCCCATGCCACCGTCCACACAGCCGGTCTCCCTGACCTCTACCTTGAACCACCTATCAGACCAGTCCCAGTAGACACAACCATCGAAGACACCGAGTTCGATGAGATTTTCTTTCCAGAAGGTTACAAATGTCATGGGGCTTGGGGGGCAGTTCGATGACAAACTATCTCCTACAAGTCACGTTCAGCGTTGTGGAAAGGTTGACTCCAACCGGGCGCAGGGTGATCAGACAAACTACCGACGTGACCAGCAAAGCTACCACACGAAGGGAGGCAGAGGCACTGGTGCTAATCTTGAGAGAGAGGATAGAGAACCTATAACCAACCAGGCAAATGCGAAGCATTTGTTTCGCATGTCCACCACAACCGTTTGAAAGGAGCCTTACAATGACCGATGAACAATACGAGGAGATTGAGATGACTTACTGCAACAAGCACGAGACTGAGTACAGTGAGGATGTTGGTTGTCCTAAATGCATCACCGCCGCTGGATTGGCATTTATTGAGGATCGCAACAATAAACAGCCACTGGGTAAAGCGGTTGTTGACGAGTTCATGGGTATGCTAAAAGCACTTGAAAGGAGATAACATGGACATGAAACCCCGATGTTCGATGGCTGGATGTCTGAAGATACCAGTCGTCGAGGTAGGCCCAGGTCATCAACGTTTCTGTCACGAACATCAGCTCAAATGGGAACGTTTATGCCGACCTTGGTTTGGCAAGATACCAACCAACATATTAACGAAACCAGGCAAGTCCACCGAAGGAGGCAGTAGGTGATTATTGAGATATTTACATCTAGGCTTGTGATAGAGTATGGGAAATTAGACTACATACTTGATGCAGTCAGGCACGGCCACCCATTAACATCCGCTGATGCAACAATACTTGCAAAAGCATACGAAGAGCTTAAATGCAACGAAGGAGACCTACAATGAAAACCATCAACAATATCGCAAGGGAAATCAACGACGAATCCAACACGGCAGAGTTCGCTTTGATGCAAGCTCTGTTCGGTGAACAGCCTACAAGCCCAGCATTCATCGAGATTGTGGCCAGATATTACGGCATCAAAGAAGATGAGGCTGAACAATATCTTGTAGATCTCGACAACAAAGGTGCGTTCAGAGGTCTACATCAACTATCTGAGTTTCTTGAAGCTGCTGAACACGTCGAAGCCATGTTGGCAGACCTAGAAGAAGAGTTCCCCGATATCGTCCACGAGGAGACAGTTACCATCGCAATCGCCACCGACCAAGCAGAGTTCCAACACTCAATCCACCAACGTCTCGACGCTATTGAACAGACGCTCAAGAGGATAGACGAGACCATAGACGCTCATCATGCACCCCCACCGTTGTACAAAGGTGAACCAGAACCGGACGAACCAACCGAACGACCAACAACAATCGCCGGTTACGCTGTCCGTTACGACGACGAGGCGAATTGTGTCTACGTGAATGAGCAGGGTGTTTCACTGGCTACTCTCCAATCACTAGCAGCACGCGCACCAGTCCATGTTGTCGGCTACGATGCAGTATACAATGCAACAGGCACTGTATCAATAGGTCCAGCCTCGTTGATGCTATCCGAAATCCAAGAAATCTTGGACGGGTTGACCAATGGCAACTGAAGACGATTTCAGCCGATTGACAGCCAGCAAAGAAATCATCATCTTGCTGGACAGGATTGAAGAGTTGAAGACAGAGATTGAGGAAGGAGACCCCGCAAACAATGACGACTACGTTCACCAAGACTACAGATATGACGAATGTCCAGGGTGTGAAGAGTACAGTGGAGCATTATACACAGCAAAGGAGGAGATCGAGGCCGCGCAACTCGCCTTCACAGGGCTGAAAGACCTCAAAGACACCCTTGACACCCTAGAAAATCGACTCGACGATGCCCACCGCGCCGCGACAGCATACTGACAAACAAAAGGAGATGATGACATGGATTTTATAACAAGTTGGACGAGAGAAGAAATAACTTACTACCTCAACTCGTTCCCACAGAGAGAGCCACCCGCTTATGGAGTCAGACGGTTCGTGAACGGCAATGGAGCAGGGTACATCTACCGTTCTACACTCGACCATCACGGTGCATTTTGGGACAACAGTACCAATGACGATCCAAACAAGGAAGAGGCTTACTTCGGCACAGTCGAAGCCGCGATGGTAGCCTTGTCGGAGCGTGAGTCTATTTCCATCGGCGAGGTCAGGGCTGGCTTCGGCCAACCCACACCACCTGAAACTGAGAGGGGAGGAGAAATACAAGAGATAGCAAGATGGACAGGCAACATAGTCTCTAATCATACAAACTATAGACTACTACAATATACGCAACCAGAACACACGGGATTCTCTGTCCGCAAACTTAAGGAGCCATACGACGAATATGTTTACAAGCTGGATGGGCCTGTTCGCTGGCTGGCGTCTTTCAGGTCTCTCTATCCAGACCAAGCAGGGCTATTTGCCACAGTCGAACTGGCAATGGTAGCATTCGCAACTCTGGTAGGGCTAGACCTCTCGGTTGTCCATGCTGGCTTCGGCCAACCCGCATCAGTCGAGGATACTACACATGAAATGCGAGAGCTACAAAGATTCATGCACGACGGGGAAGAGTTTACCCTTAACCATATCCGGGAAGGTGACAACTATGTAGTGAGAAGGCTGGTCTATTTTGCTTATTTGAAAGGCAGACCAGACCCAAACGACATCCCAACTTGGTGGCGCACAAACGAAGAAACACTACCAATAGCTGATTGTCTTTACCAAACAATTGAACAAGCAGCAGATGCGTTCAGCCAACGAAGAGGAGCCCTGACAGCCGAACAGGCTATGACGCTGTTCAATCAAGCAACAACGGTCGCTGTTGACATTGAGACCATTATCCACGAACCAGACACAGAACAAAAAACATTCCAACCCTTCAACCTAGAAATTACATCACCTGAACAGGCAATGTTAATTTTCTTGTTGTTGGATGCATCAAGGGAAGCATCATCCCTCAGAGGCAACGCAATCGAGCGTGTAATTGAAACAGAGTTCCCCGGTGGTACAAAAAACTTCACAAAGTCTAGGAGAGATGCGACAATGTCAATCTCGGACTTGACAAGTTGCATCAGGCACGAGATGGGAAATCGTGCTTTCAATATCCTCAACAAAGATGAGATGATTGAAAAACTCTGCGAGGGTCCTCTGCCAATAACAGTCCTCGGATGCAGCAGCATCACCTACCACCCAGGTCACATCGTTTCAGAAGGCAGTGGCGTCACCGTCCGCCTCACAACCCAACAACTGGAACTAATGGCCGAGGCTTGCAAAGGAGGTTATCTAGTCGTTGACGAACACCACATCACCCACCAGCAACTTATAGTAATGGCCGAAGAGACCAAACGTCTACAACAAGCCGAAACGGAAGGAGGTTCATAATGGATCTACAGACACCAATCACCCTAACCCTCAAGACACTGGAAGGTGCCATCTATGTGAGAGCGTTGCTGAATCAGGCGCCAACTAGCACTAACACAATCGAGTATGTAATAGACGATGCCTATCCAGGGGGCAGCCATGCAGCATTCAATGCTACTCCCAGACGTGACAATGAACTCTGGCATGAGATAACCGATGCCTTGGCCGCTCAGGGGCTCCCAACTGACACAGCTGGCCTAAAACAACATATCTGCCCATCAGCCCCAACAGACCTAAACGGCTACAAGGTCGCCTACCACCCAACGGAGATCACATGACATGTACACCTACACCGACGAGACGATAAAAGAGAGGGTAAACTACAAAGAAATCCCGACAAACAGTGAGCTGATTGACACCGCCAAGAGAATGGCCATCATCGCGGTAGAGACCTACCTGAATGAAGAGGGCATGCTCCTGACAGGTACGGTGGTGATACTTTACCGTTATTGTCATCTCTTGGAAGACAAACTCATTGAGCTTGGTCATGACCCAAGTGAACTGCTAACGTGAAAGACGACAACAACCTATACTGTGACTTCTGTGCCGAGTTCATCTCACTCCACACAAGACGTGGAGGCAGGCCACGTCGTTTCTGTCCCACATGCCGCAAGAACTGGGAGAAGATGACACGAATGAATTATCTATCTAAGAGCGGCCCACGAAAACGTAAGCGACAGGCAGACAAACGGTACAGAGCCAGACGAAAGGAGCGATCTAATGGGTGAAGAGAAGAAGGAACTGACAGTTGAGGAACGGTTGGAGAGACTCGAAGATTTTGCGGCTGTCATGACCGCGAGTATGGAGTATGTCTCTGGAGAATGTAGGGACGATGTGGCAGGTCTGACCGCAGTTTTAGTCCTAGCCATACACAGGAAACTGTGGGGGATGGCCTGGATTCGGGACATTCGTAGGAAATTCAAAAGAATCCAAGAGGATAGTAACAACCTAAACTGATAAATGTGCTCAAATAGATAACCCTAAAACCCGACATCTACCAACAATCGGTAGGGTCGGGTTTTCTTTGTAACCGCTTGTGCCGCAACGACTTACGAAAAGCCTTGACAACCGCCGCGCCGTGTGTTACAATGTTGAACATGACAAAAAACACCGTGATAGACGTGCCTACCAAAGGGGAGGTAGACTACATGAATGGTAGACTGACTGCACGTTGCCCCGACACCCTCTCTGACGCCCTGACCGTCTTCTGTCGGGAAAGGGGGCTAGGGAGAGCCTACGTCATCCGTAGGGCCTTACAGACGTACATAGAGACCGTCCGTTACAGGGAGGCACAGACCGATGCCGTCTATCGTAGTTAGTGTTCGCACCGACGCCCGCACGTTGACCATTTTAGGTGAGCGATATGGAATATGGGCACCTAAAGGCACGTTGCTGAAGCTGGCAGCAGAGGAGATCGCCACCATGATAGATATGCCCAGCGCCGACGACAACGGTAACATTGCCAAAGAGACTGTGCTCTCCAAGGCTGAAATGGCAGCAATCGACGCAGTTGAACAAACGAAGGAGAACCGAGATGGGAAAAGCAACAAAAGCAGCACCCAATGAGATCGCAACATCAAGCAATGGTAGGGAGTTCAAGTTGGAGGTCGGTGACAATCTTGAGAAAATGCGTGACCTTTTCCGAGACGATACCATCTTCCACTGTGCCAAGGCTGGAATGCAAACCCAAGCGCACTCAGCGTTGGAAGCATCCCTCAAGAAACACAAGAACGAAACAGTCAAGGCTCTTGCAGAGATGAAACAGTGGACACCAGGTCTCGGTCGTCAAAAGATCAACCCGCTGGTCAAATACCTATCGGGCCTCAGCGCGGAGGATGCAAAACACGAGTTGGCAATAGTCACTGAGATGTTCAACGGTTCACCCGAGAGTTGAATAGACTGTGCTCGTTGCAGCGTGGATTGACATGCTAACCCAATCGCCAAGGGTGGGACTAGAGTACGGTGGATGGCTTTGGCGGCGCGCATTCCCCGGCTTTATGTCAGTGGGTTTGAATCCCATCACGAGCATAGGGGCGGGTAAAACACGGATGTTTTATGCCGCCCTGCTCCAAAGATAGCCGGTGTCGAGTCCGGTCACAGGTCATTCATTTTAACGAAACGAAAGGAGACCGACATGAAGTCAATAACGACTCGACATAGAGATATCACTTCCAGTCGACACCTCCATGTCACATGTCGGTCTCTCTCAAGATCATGTCTGCTGTCGTCGTCCCTCCCAAGAACCAACACAAACGGCGATGGTTTCGTCGAGCGTAACGACTCGACCACAAGACATGAAGGGGTTGGTTGTTGGCTCGCCACTCCCACCGATCGATGCAGCCAACACCTGCCTGTTGCAGTGTGTAATCGTCCGGTGAAATATCCAGGTGTCGTTCATAAAAACTGGAGGCAGTCAACACCAACCCCGCTTTCCAATAACCAAAAGGAGTCATAGACATGCCCAAAGACGAACGTGACATGATCGACAACCTTTTCACCAACACAGACGACCTGACCGATGATTGTATACGGTCGGACGCGGGAATACGAATAACCGACGAAGGGTTCCCCATGTTCTTTATAAAATTCAACAAGCCAGTCACAGAACTAGAGATGACCAGAGATGATTTGGCCATACTGATCCAAAGAATGACAATGTCTCTAATGGAGATGGACAACTGGGAGAGGAGGCAAGGATGATCAAAACTATTTATGAATGTGATAAGTGCGGCAGGTCATGGGAAACTGAAGGTTCCACTGTAAAGCTAACTTTAGGCATTGAGGTGGTAAGATACAAAGGCACCAGAATCGCAGAGCTTGTCAGACATACCAGCAGTGGAACCAAGATAAGCGTCGATTGGTGTGGGAAGTGTTGCGACGATTTTGGTATAGTCTTATCGTATGCAACCCAAGAGGCTTCAACATCACCACCAACATTTGAAGACCTGCTGACCGAGATAATCGAACAAATCGTCGAAGAGAAGATTGAGAAGGATCAGTGAAAATTCTTTTATCACCAAACTTGGATACACGGACTGGACTGGCCAAGATGTTGGGTGTCTCTACACCTTTTCCTGAATTTATAGAAGCGAGCCTCGTTCTGGAACTACTAAAGTTTGCTGAGCATGCAGAAGACAGACCTGAATGGTTCCCCCGTGGCAAATGGGCAACTATACAAGCATTAGAACAGAGACTGGACGAAAAGATTGAGGAGGGTTCATGATGGTTATAAAACGAATCAGAAACACCCAAGCGACTGAAGTCCTAGTAGGAAACAGGTTAATCCTGTTCAGTTACTCAACACCTGTGGCGTGTAAACATAAAGGTAAATTTCTCAGGACAGAAAAGTTTCATAGTAGAACCACCTACAGACATATCAAAGAATTTTTAAGATCTAGTAAAGGAGAGTACGAGCTCAGAACACAAGAATTCTTCGACAGCCTAATAAAGATACACTACTGATGGGATTTCTCGACTCCCCAATAGACCCACGAGGCCGCACGTTGACCTACAACCCCTCCGGTCAGCCGGTTGTCCTCGGCCCCGACGGTGGCCTCTTGTCCATCACATATCCGAACAAATGGGCCTGGTTCGTGTCGACCGTCCCCGGTTTCCATGAGATAATCGCAGGTGAGCTATGGCAGATGGCTTGCAGGTATTTAGGCGAAGAGATCTCTTACGAAGCCTATGAGATGGCCCTACAACAAGCCCCTTGGTTGTTTCCTAGAGAGGAGAGACAATTAAAAATGGAACGACAGATGTTGAGATTCATGGATGTGCTTCACATGCCGGAGACTAAATGATGGACACACTTACCGTACTTTTTAACATGATCTTGCTTTTGTATCTGCTCACAGTGGAGTATAGATTGTGTTCTTACAAAAAGAGTATCGAGATACTTGCTTACAAAGTGACTAAACTAAGGGAGGAAGAAAATGGAAATCCTGACTGACAACGAAAAAATCAAGACCGTTCATGCAACAACGCTGGAGGGAATGTACACTCCACCCGCCGAAGGCCGCTGGAACCCAGTCCCCCACTGGATCTTGAACGGCAAGGTCACACGAGCGATGGCCAACAAGGGTCTGACCGTCGTCGACACACGGTACATGATTACCAATGGCATGTTATACCAAGACAACAATGTACGGACCCTCAGAGGCGACCTGCCCGGTAAGAATAAGATAACTGTGCCTGACGCACGAATGATAGCCCTTTACACCCTTGGCAACGGTTACGGACGCGATGACTTCTCCCATCAAATCGCCGTCCGGAACAGCGTCGACCAGAAATGGGCCATCACCATGTCAGCCGCCCAGACGGTCTTCATCTGCTCCAACGGGATAATGACCGGCACCCGCGTCCTAGGCCGCAAGAACACCACAATGGTCTTCCACGAGCTTGACGACCTGATTGACGAGGCGTTAACCAAAATCACACTGGAACTAGAGATGAACGACATCCGGTTCGACAAATACCGTTCGGTGGAGATCGACACCCCAGCGTTCAACGATCTAGCCATGAAGGCAGCAAAAGTGGGGGCCATCACCTACAACCATCTAGGGAAGCTCGCCGATGAGTGGGAAGAGCCGACACATCCCGAATTCGCTGAACATCGTGACATTTGGAGGGCGTTCAACTGTTTCACACAGGTCGACAAGCACCGACCACTGATGACCAAACAAGAACGGACTATGAAGCTGATACCATTGATCGATGAGATGGTTGGGATTAAGCAGGTAGCGGCATGAAACGGGATACGAACCTTGAAGACTTCGTAGTCTGGAGTATTGGCATCTTTGTGATAGCCACATTGTCCTGTTTTACGATAGGTTTTGTCGCATTGACGGTAAAATTTGTAGGTTGGTTATTTTGACGCCGACGCAGTCGGAAGAAGGAGGACAAGGACATGTTACAGATTGCACAAGATAAGTCACAAGGAGCAAATTTTTACGTGGTAGGCTATGACCTTAAAGATGAGTCACCCCAACCTGAAGAAATTTTATGGTTTTCAAAGAGAGGTGCCGAGTTTATCGAGGTTTGTCGCACTCGTAAATTTATGAAACAAACAGGCATCCATCTCAAACCCGGTGAAGGCCCAGTCGACATCAAGATTGTGAGGGTCTGACGATGACCATCTGTGACAACTGCAAATTGGAACACATCGACTTGGAAGCCTATGCCATGTGTAATAAGCAATTCCCAGAGAAGGATGGCAATTTCTGGCTTAAAGAGGATGGTGTAAAAGTCTTTCAACTCTGCCCTGATTGTGGAGAGAGTCTTTATAAAGTGGTAGTCAACTGGGAAGGCAACAACAGGCACCGCAGGCGCATACAGTACGAACATATGGGAGAAAGGACATGACCGTCCACCTAAAATGTGAACACTGCGGCGACAAGCAGCTCGACGTGATGCCACTCGCCGTTGCCATCACGACCGGCTCCAAGAACATCCCACAGACAACTCAGAAAATTCTTTGTGAAGACTGTAGACATGACATCTGTATTGCTATTCGGATGGTAATGTTTTCTAGAATAGGGTAGAGACGATGAACCTCTTCACCGACCTAAAATACCCATCCCCACTACGAAAAGTCGAACAATGGAACGTCAAAGACTCCTCCAAAACGGACACCTTCATGTCCTGCCCCCGAAAATACTTCTACCGCTATATCCTCGGGTGGACACCCGACATGAACAATATACATTTAGGCTTCGGCACGGCTTGGCATCTGGCGGTCGAACACCTCGCACGTTGTCATCACCTTGGCCTCACCAAGGCCCACGTCGATGAAGCCAACGACATTTTCCTCGCCTCATACCGCAAAGAATTCGATGCCGAATGGGACGAAGACAACGCCCCCAAAAACCCGGCATTTGCCTACCTCGGCCTGATCGCCATCGCCAACAAGCTAGAGAAACAAAACATGAACGTTTTGTACACCGAGATCCCAGGAACAATCAGCCTGACCGACGACGATGTCATCCATTTCAAGATCGACATGATTGCCGAGGGTCTGAAGGGCCACGACTTCCACGGACAAAAGTTCATCGTAGACTGGAAGACAACCAAAAGCGCAACCCAAAGCTGGAGAGACCAATGGGAAATGGCAATCCAACCAAAGACCTACCTACATGCCATCAATTTCCTGTACGGTGCAGAAAATGTGGCGGGCGTTATTATGTCTGGGACTATCTTCCGCAAGACCAAACCAATAGAGTTCATGGACCATCATGTAGGTGCAACGCCAACTGGTATGATGATGTGGATGTGGACCATGCGCCACCATTTCTCTTTGTTAAAATGGTGTCACGAGGCATTGGCCGCATCTTCCGACGAAGATGACATAATGGAGGCATTCCCTCCCAACCCTTCCGCTTGCACCTCCAAATGGGGGACATGCCCATTCCTATCGGTCTGCTCCAACACCCCCAATCCATTGCAGATGTGTGGCGAGCCTCCTGTGAACATGAAGATTGAACATTGGGACCCACGCGACCGGGAAGAGGTTGCGCCTGTCACGTTCGAGGAAACGAAACTTGTAACGAAGGAGACGACTGATGCCTGACACTGACCAACGACACAAAGACACTGACATCCAAGCAGCAATAGACACCATTCGTGAGATAGGTAGGAAAGGTATATATTGTACCTATGGAGAGGAACATGCAAGGTTGGAGGGTGCAGCAGAGTTTTTAGCAGGAGAGATATCCCAAATGAAGGAGATAACAGAACTCAAACACACCAACGAGGTCAAGGATGGTCGGATTGCCCACCTCGTAAAAACCGCCAAAGCACAGATAGCTACACTTGAAGGTCTCAGGCGTAGGCTATCTTTTGCCCAAAGTGACATGAACACCAGAACACTCACCCATGAGGAGCTACGAATGGATGAACGAAAAGGCGAACGTCGCTCAGACCCAAAGTACCAAATCGCCAAGACAGGTAGAAGATCCCAATATGGTACGGTTGGTGGTAGACGAGATGTGCCTTTTGGTAGACGTTCAAGAGGAAATGACAGGAGAAAAACATGACCCTCAAAGACGCCATGAACTATGCACGTCCCTTCGTCGAGCAAGGCGGTGTACAGGGCCAGAAGACACGAGCGTTAGTTGCTCTTTGTGTTGGTCTAGCTGGTCTTGAAAGGTGCCTTTGTCCAGATTGCAAAGACCAGTATTTATACTCCATGATAGCTGAAGAGGAGCCGGAAGATGACTGACCAACACAAAGTACAGGAAGCTCTCTACCAAGTGGCTCATGGCTTTCCTGGTCCAAGCCACGAAGGTTTGATAAAGGTTCTAGTAGAGAGTCGTGCTATCTTGGCAGAGGAAGTCCTCAAGCTCCGTGAGGA
>SDBT01007692.1_pt1 | contig 17703 bp, 20 predicted proteins | sample 2277101 | NCBI WGS metagenome assembly SDBT01 (sample SAMN10404973, study PRJNA504765) | marine sediment metagenome | isolation source: marine sediment core GS10_PC15, 103 cmbsf | place: Arctic Ocean: Southern Knipovich Ridge | collected 2010 | reverse complement strand
CCCAGTTCATATTCTTCAACCATTCTTTTAACATCACCATTTATTATGGCATATATTGGTTTACCTGCGAAAAGATAGGCTTGAAATTTTTGGGGAACCGTCAATTCAAGTATGGGATCACTTATTAATGATATGACAAGCACATCACTAAGTTCATAATATATATTCATATCGGAACTCGGTTTTCGTCCCCAGAAAACAATATTTTTATAATTATTTTCTTTCACTAATTTTTTAATATTCTCAAGGTTCCAGCCGTCACCTATAAAATTCAATTGAATGTTATTATCAAATCTACTCAACACAAAAGCTTTTATTACATTGTTCAAATTTTGAACTTTTCCAATATTTCCGGCGAATGTGAAGTGAAATCTTTTTTCGTTGGAGAATAATAGGTTCTGCAATTTATAAGAACTTTCTGATTTGACTTCATCTGCCCATTGGGGAATATAGTGAATTGGATTTTTTCCGGTAAATGATTTTAATTTGTCCGTAAAGTTCTGGCTAGAGACTAGGATATTATCACAATTCTTGTATATATATTTAACGAAGCGACTTAGAACCTTTTCACGAAAAGCTGTGCGTTTAATCCCAAAAGCAAAAATGGCATCTGGCCAAATATCAAGCGTCCATATGGTTATTCTTTTATTAAAAATTTTTTTAATGATGATTGCCGGGATGGCATCAGTTAGAGGTCCTAAATGATAAATAAACACAGAATCAATATTTTTACCAATAAGAAAAGCAAGGATACTTCCGAATATAACATAGTGGACATAGTGTAATATCTTTTTAAATAGGCTTTTTTTGTATCCTGTAATGGTTATCATTCGGTATATCTTAATTTTATTCCATAATTCTGTCTGAAATATCAAATTTTTATAATTTTTGAACACTCTTCCAAAAGGATAACTTGGGACCTGAGTTAGGACTTTCACTTCATACCCTTTTTTAATCCATGCGATAGCTAAGTCATTAATTCGAAATGCTTCAGGATAGAACCTTTCCGTCACAATTAGGACAGTTTTTTTCTTGTGAATCGAATTAGCTAAGGTCATGCTTTCTGATCCTTATACAACCCTTTTACTAGAAAGCTCCTTTTATTTGAAAATCTTAACCGATTTTCATTCACTATTCCTTATCGCACTGCTCATTCCAGGGGGAAAGTCTGTCATGCATTCAATAATCTCCCAATTATCTCTAAACCATTCAATATTTTTCATTAGCCCATCTTTAAACTCAACCATCGGGCGGTAATTTATTAACTTCTGAGCTTTTTCAATAGAAGCTAATAGTCTCGGTTTCGTGTCCCACTTCCTCTTTGGCTTATATATTAAATCTGCCTTGTTCCCAATTGACTCGTTTACAAGCTTTGCCATCTCCAAAATGCTTATTTCTCTACCTGACGCCAGATTAAAGTTTTCACCAACTGCATCTTTATAGAAGCCGGATTTTAGGAGACCCTGCACTAAATCCAGCACATAGGCAAAATCCCTGGTTTCTTCACCTGTCCCTGTAATCGGGAGTGATTGACCTTTCATTGCCCAATAGATAAAATTCGGTATTACATTACGGTACTGCCCGGGAACTTCTCCGGGGCCATAGGAATTGAAAAACCGGCAGTTGACTGTTTGCATGTCATAATGATGGGCATAAAAATTACAGTACATTTCCCCTGTCATTTTGTTGATCTGGTAAGGTGTTGTTAAATGCATAGAAATAAAATCTTCTTTCAAGGGCAATTTAGGGTAGGAACCATAGATAGCGCACCCACTTGAGGCGTAAACAAGCTTTTCTACACTGGCGAGCCGCGAATATTCCAATAATTTAATCAGCCCGATGATGTCAACCTCAGCTGAAATTTCCGGGTAATCAACTGAATTCTGATTGGCAAAAAAAGCCGCTAAATGAAACACTATAGAAATATTTTCCTTAAAAATCCTCTTTAAATCAATATCACTTCTGACATCACCTTCAACAAACATGATATTGTCTAAAGGAACTACGTTCGAAGGTTTTTTTTCTTTAATGGATGACAAATTGTCTAATATAATAACTTTGCCACCAGATCCCACCAGTTTCGACAGAGCAAGTATCAGATTGCTGCCAATAGCTCCCGCTCCACCTGTTACGAGGACATTTCTGTCTCTATAATATTCAGTCAACTCAACATTTAAATCCATTTTCAGCAAGTATTCATTGATCCATTGAATTCTCTTTTCATTAGTGTCACTCATTTATGCCTCCTGAAGTGTTCTGATATTATTCTAACAATTCTTTTGCTCGCCTGACCGTCCCCATAAGGATTTATAGTACTTGATAAGCTTTTATACCCATCATTATTATTCAGAAGTTTCTGAGTTTCATCCACAATGTTCTTAATATCCCTACCTACCAATTTCGCAGATCCAGCCTCTATCCCTTCAGGCCTCTCTGAAGTATCACGCATTACAAGGACGGGCACCCCGAGAGTTGGAGCTTCCTCCTGAATGCCTCCTGAATCCGTAAGGATAAGATAACTTTGACTCATTAAAAAGACAAAGGGTTCATAATCAAGGGGAGGTATCAGATGAATATTATCCACATCTCCTAAAATTGCATATACAGGTTCCTGAACATTAGGATTCAGATGGACAGGATACACAATCTTTATATTATGATTATTTCTGGCCAATATACGCAAGGCCTTGCAAATCCTTTTAAATCCTTCCCCAAAGCTTTCCCGTCTATGGCCGGTTACCAAAATGGTTCTAATATGATTAGAAAAGGAGATATCATGTTCAGACAAAAACCACTTTACCCATTTTTCACTTACCGCAGTTCTATTATGCTTCTGCAATATCCATTTGAGGGCGTCTATAACTGTATTCCCAGTCACATAAATTGATGACTCGTCAAAGCCTTCCGCAATTAAGTTCCTCTTTGCGCCTTTGGTCGGCGAAAAATGAAAATCAGACACAACGCTTGTCAAACGGCGATTAACCTCCTCCGGGAAAGGGCTGTACTTGTTTCTTGTGCGTAACCCTGCTTCAATATGTGCTACCGGTATTTTCAAGTAATAGGCCGCCTGGGCTGCTGCAAACGTAGTGGTTGTATCTCCCTGAACAAAAACAATGTCAGGATTTTCTTTTTCCATCACCTCGGTGACCCCAAGTAGCACGCTTGCCGTCAGATTCGGCAATGACTGCCTCTCTGTCATTATGTCAAGATCAAAATGGGGCTTTATATCAAACAAATCAAGTGCCTGATCCAGCATCTCCCGGTGTTGCGCAGTTACGCATACAACTACTTTGAACCTTGAGTTTTCAGCTTTCAGCTCTCGAATGACAGGGGCCATTTTGATAGCTTCAGGTCTGGTCCCGAAGACAAACAAGGCCTTTATTTTCTCACTTTTCATACAAACAACTCTGCTCTCCCCTTAAATCCGGTAAAACCATTTCGTCCATTCAACTGTTTTTTTTATCCCTTCTTGCGGATTAATTTCAGGGTTATGTTTTAAATCCCTTACAGCATGGGAAAAATCCATTGTTTTCACTTTTGTTGTAAATGGTTCTGTTTCCTTATAGGTCACGAGCGATTCATCAGCGCCGGTAGCCTCTAAAATCAAATCAGAGTATTCCTTTATATCCATTTCCCACTCTGATCTGCCGCCAACATTATAAACTTCTCCAGGGATAAAATTATCAATAATATTGGCAAATGTTCTACATGTATCTTCAACATAATCTATTATCCTCTTGTGACCTTTATAAACAGTGTATGGTTTGCCGTGCAAAGAATGATAGATGAATTTTGGAATAAAGCCTCTATATGGCGTATATTCTTCATGCGGGCCATAACAGTTAACCGGGCGCACTCTTACTGTTTCGGTTCCGAACATTTGCGCTGAATTGAGACACATTAATTCACCGGCCCATTTTGATATGGCATAATCGTTCATTTGATAAGTATCTTTTATTTTGTTATCTACCATCACGGCTTCGGTCATTCGACCTTTAAAATCTCCATAGACCTCAGCAGAGGAAAAAAATATCATGCGAAATTTTTGTTTTTCCTGCAATCTTAAGATATGTTTCGTTCCGATAACATTCGTTTGCCAGAGGTTTTCATAATATGCTTCACCATTCCACCGACCATATTCAGCAGCAAGGTGATAAACATAATCAAACGGGCCGAATTCCTCAAAGATCTTTTCGAGCTGCCGGTAATGTCTTACATCACACCTCATATAATTATCCAGGTCTGTATTATACAGATCACAGGCAACAACATTATTGCCCCTTGAGCGCAGTTCATTGCATAAATTGGTGCCAATAAACCCGGCGCCTCCTGTAACTAATATCCTCATTCGATCCTCCAATCTAAATCGTAATTAATCCACCGCTCATACCACTGGTTTTACCGGTGGTAGCTGATTAAATCCCTACCCGTCTTAAATCTCCCCCATTTCGTGCAGCCATTCAATAGTCTGTGCAACGCCAGTCTTCAAGCTGTATGGCAAAGGCCCGGAAACCTCCATAATAGGCCGCATGTCAAAAACATATTCCGTACGAATGTTGTGAAGTCTGAAACTTGATAGAGGAACACTATGCCAACCAAGTGCTTTACAGCCATCTCCGATCCTTGCAGCTAATTTTGCTATCCAGAGAGGAACATGGTAAATTTTTCGTGCCCCCACGGCCTGCCTGATCATCTTCGCCATATCGTATAGATCCGCCGGCTGATCATCCGCAACATGCATTGTTTTTCTGTTCACTTGTTCTATTGGTGCAAGCAATATTTTATGTATTTGGTAAACAGTGTTTCCCACATAGCCAAGGGATCTTTGGTAGTGCCCGGAGCCGATATGAAAATACCAGCCCTGTGCAATTGCTCTAAAGAAATTCTCATAAGGTTCTTCACCCCATGGTCCCCAGATTGAAATCGGCCGGATAATTGTCCATGCATAGGGTAAATTCTTCGCCGCCCTAACGATCTTTTCTCCCTCGACCTTGCTCTGGCCGTACAACGTAGTCGGCTGATAATCTGTATCATGTTTTGGAACATAGCCCATTTTGCATACAAGCAACGAAGAAGTAAATATCACACGCTCAACAGAAGGAACTTCTTCAAGGGCATGTAACATATTTTCTACGCCCTCCATATTGGCCGCAAAATCGCTTAATGCTTTCTCGTCCAGGCCGGTCTTTGCCGCCAGATGAACAACATGGGTAGGTGAAAAATCTATAATTATCTTCTTAAGCCGGGGAGCATCCAATAAATCACACTCTCGCCAAAAATTCTTGTGGGCCACATTACGCGGCGGCTTAATATCTATATTAATAAATTCCACCTGACCGGTTTTCAAGAGCAGTTCAATATAATTCGTGCCGATAAAGCCGGAACCACCTGTAACAAGTATTTTCATCTTATCCCTCATACTATTTCGGCTTTTCACAATACCATCCGATTCCATTAAAAAACAGTTTAAATGGCCATACAACTCTCCAGGGCCAGTCCAGCAAAAGAATCATTGCTTGCAAAAACACGGGATACCTAACATGGCTGAACGACAAACCACGATATCGAATATTAACAAAACCAATTTCCTTTAGGTTCTTTGTTAATGTTGGCGGATAGATCGGCCTTTCATTATCAACTAATCCAGTAACATTCCCCATGAAAATCCTCAAAAAAGCAGTAATTTGCGATGGAGGAAAAAGTATACTAGGCTCATGAATAACGCACACCCCCCCCCCCTCCGCAAAAGACGGTAGTATTCTTCGAGAAAGGGGCTGAATCCTACCTTGTGGACATGATGTAGGAAAAGGGGGCAAAGGATGATATCAAAAGATTCTGCTGTTTCCCCTGATTGCAGTATGTCACCTTTTTTTGTAACAATATTAGCGGGGCATTGTCCAAGCGCCCTTTCCGATATGTCTATGCCATGCACTTCGCTATATAAACCCTGCAAATATTTTATCTCATGCCCAGTGCCGATGGGCGCAATTAGCACTTTGGCTTTTCGGTAATATGGCTTGTCAGAAATATATTTTGACAAGTATCCATAAAAACGTATTTTCTCTATTTCTCCCGACAACCAATGTCTTTCCCTCGACGCAAACAACGGATGTGACGTCCAGTGGCCTGAATCGATATAGAATTTTCCGCTGTCATACCATTCAACTTCCGCCTGCAGATCTTGTTTGTTAGTTTTGCTTTTATTCATGCACATTACATCCGTTCAATTAAAAATTTCTGACAGCCCGGGCCAATTCCGCTACGGGTTTTTTTCAAAATTATTGTCAAAGGACAATAGCCTGATAACTCATTTCACTGAGCCCCATGATCAAGTCATTGGTCGGATCACAATTAAAATTCTCATTTCATCTTTTTATATCCAGTATCTGACTATATAATTCTAAGTATCTATTTATAATGGAATCCCAGGCGAAATGTTCACATGTATACTTTTTAAGATTTCCCCCCATTGATTTCAATTTAGCTGGGTCTCTTAGGATTTCAATAAGACCTTTTTGCAGTCCATCCACTGACGCCGGTACCACCAGTCCCCCGCAGATACTCTCTACCTCATCAAAACCACATTGATCTGTCAGCAATACTGGTGTTCCGGTAATACCAGCTTCAAGCACAACTATCGACATGGCTTCCTGCCTGGAAGGAATAACTATCAGGTTAGCAGCGTGATATGCTTGAGATTTATCTGCCCCTCCCAGATAACCGAGGAAATGGACCCGGTCACCGGCACTGAACTCAATAACCATTTCCTGTAACTCAGATAGCATTCCTCCGTCAGGGCCGACAAAGACCAAATGAAAATCCTGCAGTTTGTCTTTTACATTGCAAAAGGCACGTAAGAGTAGGTCAGGTCCCTTTATAGAATTCAGACGTCCCATAAACATTATAAAAGAATTGTTGCCCAGACCGTATTTCTTCCGGAAACCAGCAACGTCAGTTGCCTGAAAATCCTCAGCGTTGATTCCGTTAGGAATAATGGATATTTTACCTGCCCCAACTCCGTAAGCTTGAAATTGATTAATTTCGTTTACAGCTATTGCTATATGACCATTTGCTTTGCGTATTATTCTTTTACCAATGACGTAATTATAAATCTTTTTAATGATCCAGGATCTGCCATAAATCGGAAGCGCCCCAGCAGGACATACCGTGTATGGCTTATTAAGACGATGCGCAATAAAATAAACCAGTGCGTTTATAAAAGTCCAATGGCCCATGAGATGAACAACATCAATACCTTCTACGATATTCTTAATCTGCTTGTATGATAGTTTAGGAATATAAAAACGCCTAAACAGGCAAGGTAATGCGATTACCCTTACCTTTCCCATGGCCTTTATACGTTCTGGAGTTAAACCTAAATCGGTGGTCAAAATAGTGCATTCTATGCCAGATTTAACCAGAGATCGACTTATCTGAAATATCCGTTCCGCAGTCCCTCCTCCGGTCACAGGATCGAGGGACATATTAACATTTAGTACTTTCATCAATTATTTGATCCTTGATTGCCACAAAATTTAATTTTATACCAATCAGTAAAATATGCTAAGCCCTCCTTAAACAAAACCGGGTTCTTAAACCCAGCGCGTAGAAGTTTCTGGCAATCATATACGGAAGTAGGATTCAAATTTGATTTTCCCGCCAGCTTAAGCAAAAAAATAAGAATAAAAAAAGGTAACGGAACACGTGGCAATAAATAATTTTTATATCCAAAGCTTTTCATTAAGTATTGTTCAATATCACGATAATTATTGGAAGGGTATTCATCGTCAGATACAATAAATATTTCTCGGTCGATCTTTTTATCAGTATCTATCAGGAATGCTATTGATGAAACGACATTGTCTATATAAACAAGGTTCATTTTACGGCAATTAAACAGACAAGATTTCAAATAATTGATAAATCTATTACCATGCCTTAAATTATTTGCTAATTTAATAAGATTTTTACCGCCTGCCCCAAAAATAGCTGTTGGACGTAAGATAGCAACTTCAAATGAACTGCCATATTTCTCTACCAAAATTTTTTCTACCGCCAATTTCGTAATTTCGTATTCGCTTATGGGATTACATTTTGTATTTTCGTCGATTACTTTATTGGGAACTCTTCCAGCAACGACAGCAGTACTACAATGAATAAATCGTTTTATTTTGGCTTTTGCACAAACCTCGGCTAAATTAGCAATAGCACTTAGATTTTCCTGTTTTGAGCGACCACTCAGATAAACCAGATTAACGACAGCACATCCCGGTATAATGAATTTGTTTAAAGTTTCAGATTTAAGTAAATCGCCCTCAATTATTTTAATATTATTTCTATTCAATACCTTGTTGTTAATATTCTTGTGTATCAGTATTCTTAGTTGAATATCCTTTCGATGCACCAACTGATCCAGCAGATGATCCCCGATAAATCCTGTGGCTCCTGTAATTGCAATTACATTCATAACAAGTCCTCTTTATGGTAGATGATCAGTGCAGAAAAGCACAGAGTCACACTTATATTGACACAAAGAGGAACTCAAAAAAGCTTCACACGTGATTCGTCTAAATATTTGCCCTGGCTTAACGCTCTAACCTTATAACCTTTGATGTTAATCGCCGGACGATCTTACTCCCGATCATACCAGATGCACCGGTAACACATGCAATTTGCTTTGCCTTATCCAATATTTCCTCACATTTCGCGGTAATCCAAAATATCTTCAAACACTTACAATTTATACAGAGAGGATGCGTTTACGATAAACAACAACAAAAAGCCGGATAGATCCAGAGGGGGAGTATTAATTTTGCATTCATTATTTGGACTTTTTAGTTGTCATGGTTTTAGGAAAAACAAAAGATCCATTTAATTGTTGCCATCTTAAAATTCTGATGATGTAGTTTGGCAGATTCCTGATATACATTGCAATTCGCACATACTTTCTATGCATTAGTGAAGTTGTCTGGATCAATTGAGAGTAGCTCTCCTGTGCTTCTTTTTTCATGTTTGCTGAATATTTCTGAGAAATCTGGTGTTCATGTAATCTAAATGCTGCCACAGTATCTCCTTTATACTTAAAGAATTTGGCATTCATTTTATAAGCACGCAGAAAGAAATCATAATCTGCAGCATATTTGAACCGCTCATCAAAGCCACCAAGGCTTTGGTAAAGTTCTCGCCTGAAAATTGTTCCGGGTTGCGATACCGGAGACAATTTACTGTCAAAGATAGCGGATATTTGTGAAATTGGCGCACTATTCCAACTATGCACAAACCGCCCTTCTTGATCTATGTAGTCAATGTTTCCATACCCAATGTCAGCCATTTTGGATTTCGCCATTTTGAAAAGATTTGCAAACGCATGTGGAAAAATAATGTCATCACTATTTATATAAGTACACCACTTGCTCTCACCAATACAAAGCCCAAAATTGATAGCTGCATACATATTTCCTTTTGGATAATAAACAGCGACATCTTCAAGAATTTCCGGCAATGGAGGATTGTCTGCCGCTATACTAATAAAACCATGCGACATTGCTTCCAGTGCAATATTTGTACACGCTTCCACCCAGCTGGTCATTACAAATGCACTGCAGTTTTGATAGCACCAGGTCATTTCCTTCTCATTTAGGCTGCTGGTCCAACAGATTCTATCTGTCAAATTGTTCTCTTGCGCCCAAGCCTTCAATCTTTTCTGATAGGCTGTCATACTAGAGTCGGATTCACCTGCGATTACCAATCTAACCGATTTTTTCCCTATAATGATAAATGCTTGATGGCCATCAACAAATCTTCAAGTCCCCTTGCTGGACGTATTGAACCGGCGGTGAAGATGAACAAACCACGCCAATTTTTTGGGATAATATGAGGTCTGGAGCCATCTCCATCTCCTTTGGCATCTATTCCATGATAGACTAAACCAATTTTCTCATTTGAAATACCCCAATGCGTTACAAGAAAATCAGAAACAAATCTTGAAAGAGCTATTACTCTATCAGCTCTTTTTACAGCTCTCTTCCCATCCACATACCGGACTCATTGTTTAAATCTTTCACTAACAGGATTACCATCAATATTATTTACAAAAGGCTCCACGTTTTGTATCATACTAACAATCGGTACATTCTTGAAGTTAAAGGCACGTCCAACCGGCACGAAAATGACATCGGGTGAAAACTTTTCCAGTCTCCGTAACAGCTCAGCATCGCGAGGCGGAAGCAAAAACCGAAATGGTTTACAACTCACAAACTTGACACTCGGCATGGGATCGAACCAATCCTGAACACCGATAGAATCAGACGTGGTACAAAGAATGGCTTCAACATCATCACGCTTTGCCATCCGGGGAATAACACTGTGCAGATACTTGCAGTACCCTCCGCTCATTCTTCCACCCGTAAGGTTGACAATGGCTATTCTCATATTCTAAGACTCTCAGCACTCATCTTATTCGTTATCTGTCAATACGATCTCTATTTCTTGCCAAAACAAATAACGTTTCACCACCAAATATGCGAACGCCCAGATCTTTATTCAAAATATATGCAAGTCGCCTTGGGATGGAAGCTAGCATTGTTTTTGAGGATCTCTTTGGAGAATTGAAGGTGGAACCAGAATAAAACCACTTAATAATATTATAACCACGTTCTCTTGACAGAGATAATGCCATGTTTTTGGTAAAGTAGTGGATATGTCCTACCCTTCTCCGTGCCTTCAAAATGGCTCCTCGCGGGCCACATTAATTGCACTCAGGTCCAGAGGGAAATGGAATAAATAATATGTTGAGAAGCATCGAAGTTTATCAAGAAAAGAGAAAGGATCACTCAGGTGTTCAATAACATCAAGGGCCAATATGACATCATATTTCCTGGAATTTAACGTCATAAAATCACCAACCTGAAACAAGATATTCAAAGCTCTATGTTGAGGCCAGAATCGCGCAGCATTAGGTGCTATGTCGAATCCGAAGAGACCAGCGTGAGGATATGGACCCCGAAGTGCTGCAAGCACTCCACCTGCCCCGCATCCAACATCACAAATTGAACCAGGTGTAAACTCAATGGAATTGAGGATATTGACCACAAATTCTGCTTTCCAAACACTGTCCTCAATGTCCCACGATGGGTTGTGGTTGAGATAATCATTCGTTAGATATTTATCGGAGGGTTGTGTCATTTCAACCCTTTAATCCTGCTGAATTATTCAACATTTGCAATTCATTAGCTCAATATAGGCATCGGGTATTGTTTCTGCTTAAAACTGATAAAGCCATTGTCTAAGGGGCTGATTTTCAATATAAGGCGGATTCTCAATAAATTCAAACAGATTGTCAAACTTGGCTGAAGGTAAACTTCCGATACCATCAAACAAATGAAGAGAGGTAGGATATTTACTGAAAAATAATGTCAAGCTCTGAGGAAGAACATTACGCAGATACTTCCGATACCCTCCACTCATACCTCCACCAGTTATGTTGATAATGGCAATTCTCATTCGGTGATTATATGTTTGATAAGACGGAGATTTTTAAATTCGGTTTCAAAATTCAATGACAATGGCTCTAAAGCCGAACAGTCTGGCGAGATTTAGACAAAAAAACCAGCAAAGCATACGGTACGGCAAACATTAAGTTCACCTCTTCGCTATGCACAAAATAAATAACTATCCAAGCGAGATAGGCTGACAGTATATAAAATATATAATGACTTTCAACCGAGTTTCGCGCAACGCCAGACTTCAACACTAAATAAACGGGAATCATAAAAAAAATAAATAATAACAAAATGCCCACATATCCTCCAGACAATAAAATTGTTATATACAAATTTAAAAAGCTTGCTATTAAGTCAGAATTTATGTCGTGCGAATAAAAAATATTAGCATTACCTAATCCATGGCCTAAGGGTGGAATTGTAGTGCTTTGAACCCAATCGTAGATGCCACCTCTATTCGAGGCCGTTATGCCACTCTCTATAATTGGGCTAACTCGCTCATTGATCACGGCAAAAAGTGATGCACTCGATTCCGAGTTATAATGAACAACCAAAGCAAAGATGCCTAATCCAAGGAATAAAGCCCCTAAAGGCCTTATAAAATTTCTATAAGTACTAATTAACTTAAATCGCCCTATAAGAAGATATGCAGAAATGGAAGCGATCAAGATGCTCAGTATTCCAGTTAAACTTCCTGTCAAAAGAATAACTGATCCTATCAAAGTAGAAAACAAGATCCTTTTGGACTTCTGAGGAATGAAAAAACTCAGAAAAAAGGGGACAACAAGCCATAGCGCTAAATGGCTTGGTTCCCTGAAGCTACCCATGGCACGGTGAAACGCATAGGTAAAAACAGTAGATTGTTCTCCTCCGCTTGTCCCCATCCTTGTACGCACGGGTTCGGGCAGATTAAATACCTGGGCGACATATACATATAGCGCAAACAAAGAAAGTGCTGCACTAATCGTAACAGTTATAGAGATTATCAGACTTATATTGTTCCTCTTGAGCAACCAGTATATTCCAAATACGAAACTTAGTAGGGATACTAAGTGGAGAAATCGTAAGGCAATAAACACAGGATATGATGTTGTCGCAAGAGGTGGCATCATCGCTGAATAACTAAAAAACAATTCCTTACCAATAGTAACAAGGAATAGCCACCCTATTAACACGATGAAAATTTTATCACCGGGAAAATGATATAACTTTGATTTATAAGCAATTGCAAGAATAAGAATTATTGCTAACACCTCAGACAACCAGGGTATCGGTATTCCTGCTATTTGGTATGCCCCCATACTATGAGTCACGAGAATAAGTCCAAATAGCACTCGTCCGATATTTAGTCGGGAGTATGTAGCATCTCGATGCATCAATGTTTTGTGCGAGGCTTCTTTAACCATTTAATATTCCTTGTGGTCTCGAATTAGGCAGAAAGTCCTTACATAATAGAGAAATGTCAAGGCACTTTTGGTCAAAGCTCTCATTCAGTATGGGCAATTTATTGTGAGTCGTCTCAATCGACTTTTAGCAATTTCTTAATTGTTCTTGGAATTAATTGATTAAGATAACTTACACCTAAAAAAAGGTAATATTTTAGTGTCCAAGGGAAGAGCGATAGACTATCCATGAAGTAATGCCTTGCATTTTGATAATCCAGATCTAACAGTGCTCCTCTTCCTCGAACATAATAATAATTTGCATAAGCTTTTCGTCGTAATTGGTTAGGAAGGTTGTCATTACTATCGACAAACTTTTTTAGGAGATGCTGGTAATCTTGGAAATATACTTCATCCGGTCCGTTACTCTTTCTGGAGTAAAATGTTAGCTTATAAGGAACATGCTCTACAGGATAGGCTTTGGCGATTCGTAGCCAAAGATCCCAATCCTCGCAACTAGCCCCCGACTGATATTCTAAAGAAAAGCATCCAACTTGATCCAGACATTTTCGTTGAACAACGACTGATGAAGTAGTAATAAAATCTGCTTTGATTAGCTGATAGTACACATTGCCATTGAATCTAAATCTATCGTTTGCCCATAAAACTCTGCCGGTCTCATCTATCACCAATACATCGCTATAGAATAATCCTGCTCTTGGACAGGATATAATATGTTGAAGCGTAATAGCTAATTTCGTTGGAGTCCAATAATCATCAGAATCCAGAAAAGCGACATAGTTACCACATGAGGCTTTAATCCCTGTATTTCGTGCGCTAGACGCTCCCTTGTTAGATTGGTGCAAATAGTTCACACGATTGTCACCGAGAAAATTCTTAATCGCTTCCGATGTGCCATCAGTAGAACCATCATCTACAACAATAAGTTCCCATCTCGGGTACGTTTGGGATAAAACACTTTCGATAGAGTTTCTAATTGTTTTTTCTGCATTATGTGCTGGCATGATGACTGAGAACAACGTATTATTTTCCATTGAGTACACCCTCAATAATATCCACTAATTTTTCGGCATTACGTGTAAGGTTGGACCGGCCGTCCAGTTCGACCGCGTTCTTCCTGCTTGTTTCATGTAGAAGTTTGTACATTCTTTCGGTAATGCTCCATATATCTCCCGGATTGCAATAGATCGGCTAATCCCCCACAACTTCACGCGTCACAGAGGTATCAGAACACAATATTGGCAGGCCGGAATATTTGGCCTCCAAATCATTACGTCCAAACCCCTCAAAGAGCCATACAAGGCCGGATATACTTGTTATATCTATTTCAAAGACGGTTACCGGAAATATGGTCCGGCACTACCGCACAACGTCATCTACAAGAAGCTTAAACCGTTCCGGACGGGGATTGAAAGAACCTTTGCTATCGTTAAAGGAAAACAGATACCGCATGGAAATGAGCAATTGCTATAAGGGTGTCGATGACGTTACCATTCATGCCATAGAACATGACATCGTTCTCACTCAGGACATTATCTTCGGTTATATCAAAACCGGGCAAGTCAGTCCTGTTTTAAATCTGAATTATTGAACAGGCTCAATTAAACAGCTATACTTGTGTAAAGCACGAAGAACATTTATATAAAAATGATTCAACATATCCCGGGTATTAATCCTTTAACAAACCAACAAGCTTAAATATATCTGAAAACCTCTTTTCCCATGAATGATCCTTTAAGGCTCTTTTCCGTCCTGCTCTTCGAATCTTTGCCGCTTCCCCGGGGTTGGCAAGGAGCCATTTGATTTTTTGAGCACAGTCCTTTTCATTATGATATGTCATAATTTCTTTTCCTATCTTATAAACAAGAGAAAGTTCGAAATTATTTTGAGTAAGATATAATCCCCCACTCATTGGCACCTCAAAATCTCGGCCTTTGAGGCAAATTAATTTTTTCGAGTGCCCGACGCCAGCAAAACCAAGATTTATTCTACTTCGAGAATAAAGCTCAACCATCTTCTCATCAGACAACGGCCCGTTTTCCCCGCCGTTGCCAAAGAAGGCAACCTTTATACCCATCTTTTGCAATCTTGAAATAAATTTCGGTCTCCATCCGTATTTCCCCCCAACAAATGACACGTTATACTCAAAAGGAAGATCATAGGGCTTGTGAATGTCATGCTGGGCTGCCTCCGGCCAGAACATAGCAAGACCGCCTTCTACAAAATATTTAATGCACGATTCAGGGGCATTGGTCAAATTCAGATCCACAAACGGAGCCAAAGCTGCCGGGCCTGTCCAGCGACCGCCAAGCATCTTTCCGCGAAAACCCAATTTATCATCCCAATTAAAATTAAAAATTACTGTTCCAAATTCAGCCATCTTTTGCAATATTTTCGGATCACAAACATAACCACTAAGATATCCTATTGCTATATCAACAGGCTTTTCTGAGTTTGCTTTCTGAAAAGCCTCAAGCATGGCTTTGTTCATTGAATCACGTTGCTTCATCCAACTGTCCGACTTATTATCAAAGCCCAAAGAACGCCATTCGAATTCGCTAACTCGGCCAAACGGTTTCAATGAAAATGGCAAAACAGCTTCCCAATTGTTCAATGAATAGACCAAAAAAATATGAAGCTCACCCTTTTGCTTAGAGATAGGATGTATTCCTCGCTGAAACAGTCTTTCTCTCAGCGCTCGAACAAGTACATTGCCTTCAGGCAACTTCATTCTGGCTTCAAATGCCTTACACCGATAATACGCAAGCTCATCTGCCGCCTTTCGTTCCTGCAACCTTGTCTTGACAGCAGCATTGGCCTGATAAAAAATTGGTATTTTTTTCAGTCGTTGTTTTATGCTCATTCCGGTTTCCCTATCCCCACCAATTCTTCACCCATCCCGCATTTTGCCGCAAGCCAGCCTATTGGATAGCATGTCCAGGTGAGCCATCGAGGGTGGTTATATTTCACCGTAGGTTGCCTTCGATTTCTCCACTGCATAATGCTCAGTGGCAGCCACGAAGGAGGATTGTATTCGTAAATGCAAATATCATTAAAACCTGCATCATCAAGCAACCGGCCCAGCGATTTGCGCGTAAAAAGCTGGAGGTGAAACGGTATCCATGCAGAAATTGAATTGCCTTTCATAATCCTCATACTAAGGCTTCTGCCGTGCGGCACATAAATCATAAGTTGCCCCCCCCGCGAAGAAGGCGACGGCATTTTGCGATCACTTCTTTTGGATGCGGTACATGCTCCAAGGCATTGTCGATTCGGATATAATCAAAATGACCATCCAGCAGGCCAGTGTCCTGCAATTCACCCTGGAAAAAGTGGCCATGCGGCAATAATTCTTTGCAAAGGCGGACGGCATCAACCCCCACATCCACACCCCAGATCTCATAACCGCGCTCGGCAAATTCAAAAAGTTTTGCCCCGCTCCCGCACCCAAGATCCAAAAGCCTTTTGCTTCCCTGTTGCACAGACTCAAGCGGCCATGAATGCGGTCGAAAGCGAATTTTGCGTAAAACCTGCTTCCACTTCGGCACAGGCCTTTCAGCCTGCCGCCTCAATTCTTCCGCATTTGCCTTGCCTGCATTTGCAGTTTGTTCCTCGTCCATCGAAGAATAAAACTTCACGATCTTTTCCCATGGAGGAGGATTTTGCAAATAAACCAGCGAACATTCCGCACATTGCACATAAGTACCGGGGCAGTCAATATTATCCCGGCGATTGTGGTCGCGAAAGAGAAATTTATATTCTGAATTGCCGCATACAGGACAGTCAGGTTCAATCATTTTCATGAAATTTCATAAGGTTTTTCATTAAATCCAAAACATATTTATAATTCGCGCCCGAGCTAGACTGTATAACTTACTAATTATTTTAGAATAGTGAGAATAGGTGCCAACTTTTGATGGCATAGTATAATCTCCAAAGATGCGATGTACCAATAAGCTGGCTTCATATACATTGGATACATTGAAACGACTTGCTTCAAGTATCAATTCTTGTTCAGCATTAAGTCCAAATTCAATCTTTGAACGAGCTGATTGATTGGGAAACCGACGCATAGATCTAATCACGCATTTCTCCAGATTGGATTCTTTAGTCATGCGAGATAATTGTTCTGTAACTCTTCTATATCTTATAGGCTCAGATTTTGACACCTCGCGTATAATTTTACGGATTACCTTGCACATATTAATCTTAAGAGATCCGTTGTAACAATGATCATTTGCCTGAAGAAGAGCCTCGGATACACAGGCAACCACCGAACCTTGGATAATCTCAGGCAGTTTTGGATGTAATGGCATATCCATCTCTTTTATAAACCTTACTAAAGGATTCTTATCGTCATGACTATTACTTGTACTAGCTCCAATACTGTGCCCAGATGCACCGTTTATACTAAATGGCCTAATTGAGTACATATAACTTGCAATCTGCGATGCTATAGCGAAACCTGAGTAAACATCTGGAGTCACAGATTTAAAAAAGCTGCCAGTTCTTTTCATAACTTTTTTGATCACCGTTATATCAACCAGACTGTTATATATACACGGGGCTCTGTTGTAAGCTGTCCAAAATGAAGCACAATCTCGAATTATTCTGTCTGTTCTACAACGAAACAACTGATTTCCTAAAGGTATTTTAAGAATGTTTTTTGCTGAAGGTGAAATGGTCTGGATGTCAAGACCAAATTTGAATCTTTTTTTAGGTGCATCTCCTTTAACATGCCACAGCTAACTTTGTCTGACGATAAGCCTCAAGAGGCGTGTCGTATTCCTTCAGGGATT
>SDBT01007691.1_pt1 | contig 17703 bp, 20 predicted proteins | sample 2277101 | NCBI WGS metagenome assembly SDBT01 (sample SAMN10404973, study PRJNA504765) | marine sediment metagenome | isolation source: marine sediment core GS10_PC15, 103 cmbsf | place: Arctic Ocean: Southern Knipovich Ridge | collected 2010 | reverse complement strand
AATGTTCTGGCCAATCTCAGACATCCTGTGTGGCGGCCAGATGCTGGTGGCTTTCGTGGCCGGCGCGTTGATGGCCATCAACGGCACGATCTCAGTGGGCACCTACCTGGCTTCCACCGGGCTGATCATCTGGCTGATCTGGCCCATGCGCAACCTGGGGCGGCTGATCGTGCAGATGTCTACCGGGCTGGTGTCGTATAACCGCGTGGTCAAGCTGATCAAGGAGGAGCGCGAACCTCTGGACGAAGGCACTTACAGGCCCTCTGGCAACGTGCGGGGGGAGATCGTCTTCCGTGATGTTTGCTTTGAATACAACAACGGGGACAGCGCAGTGCTGAAGGACATCAGTTTCCGCTGTGAGCCGGGGCAGGCCGTGGCCTTGCTTGGTTCGACTGGTTCGGGCAAGACGTCGCTGGTCAACCTGCTGCCCCGTTTCTACGAGTACACCGGCGGCAGCCTGACCCTCGACGGGGTGGAGCTGAACGAGTACCCGCGCCACTTCCTGCGCCAGCAGATCGGCATCGTCGAGCAGGAACCGTTCCTGTTCTCCCGCACCATCCGCGAGAACATCACCTACGGGGTGGGGCGGGAGGTCTCTGACGAGGAGGCCGAAGCCGCCGCCCGGGCAGCGGCCATCCACGACGTTATCACTTCGTTTCCCGATGGCTACAACACCCTGGTGGGAGAGAAGGGTGTCACGCTCTCCGGGGGACAGAAGCAGCGCGTCGCCATCGCTCGCACGCTGCTGAAAGACCCGCGCATCCTGATCCTGGATGACGCCACGTCGTCGGTTGATACGGAGACCGAGGGCGAGATCCGCGGAGCGCTGCAACACCTGATGCAAGGCCGCAGCACGTTTATCATCGCCCATCGCATCCAGAGCGTGATGAACGCCGACTTGATCCTGGTGCTCGACCAGGGACGGATCGTGCAACGCGGGACGCACGACGAGTTGATGGCACAAGAGGGTATCTACCGTCAGATCTACGACGTGCAGGCCCGCATTGAGGACGAATTGGAGAAGGAGATCGGCCAGACTTCCGAAGTCTCCCAGACTTCCGAAGTCTGGGAGACTTTGGAGGTTTTCGAGAAGGAGTTGGTCCATGTCACACTTTGAATTTGAAGAAGAAGAATTCACGACTGAGTTCAACGGCAGAACCGTTCTGCGCATTCTGGCCCAGACCAAGCCTCACTGGCCGTGGCTGGTCGGCTTTCTGCTGTCCATCGCGTTTGTGTCGCTGCTGGAGTCGTACTTCACCTACCTCGGCAAACGGATCGTGGACGAGGGCATCCTGGCAGGCGATAGGGCCGCGCTCACGCGGATCATCACCACCTATGGCTTGTTGATTGTGGTGTCGGCAGTGGGGATCTTCGCCTGTATCTTCCTGGTCGGCGCCCTGGGGGAGCGCATCCGGTACGATCTGCGCAAGAAGATGTTCGACCATCTGCAGCAGTTGTCGTTCTCCTACTTCGACCGGACGCCGGTGGGGTGGGTCATGTCGCGCCGTCACGTCTGATTCGGCCCGCATTGCCGAGTTGGTGACCTGGGGGCTGCTGGACGTCACCTGGGCGGTGACGAGCATCGTCACGGCGCTCTACTTCATGCTACGCATCAACTGGCGGACGGGCTTCGCATCATGGGCTTTGTCATTGTCAACGAACAGGATCACCTTGCGTTCTGGGTTGGTCGGCAACTCCCAGGTTCGCGAGATAGCAGCTAGCAAGCGTCGGAAGCCGACATTGTTGCGACGCTGATGGATTACATGCACCGTCCGGCCAGTGACGGGGGCGATGGCGCCCCCGTCCCACCGCTTTGGTGCTCGCACACCAGGTGTCAAGATGACCCGTTGCTTCCCAATGCGCGTCCAGCATCACGCTCTCAGCTCTGCGAAGCGCCTGATCAGGGCTGCCATGTGCTTTATTCCGGGCAGGAAATCCTCACTGATCCGCAAATTCTCGTTGGGCCCATGCATGTTCGAGTACGCGCTGGCACATCCCGCCTTGACGGCAGGTATCCCAAGTTTGTGTGCTAGCTTGTACATAGGGCTCGTGCCAGCGGTTATGGGATACACTATTGGCATCTGTCCATATGCGTCCTGGCATGCAGCTATGGTCGCTTGGGCTATATCAGAATCCATAGGTGCCCGACAAGGCGGGGTACCACCCAAGGTCTTGATCTCGATCTTACCGAAGCCATAGGCCCGTATGTGCTGCTCTATCTTGCCAAAAATGTCGTTGGGGTCCTGATCTGGCACTAGTCTGAAGCCGACTCTGGCCACAGCTTCGTGTGGAATCACTGTCTTAAATCCGGTGCCCGTGTATCCACCGGCCAACCCGATTATATTGCAAGTTGGTTGAAAGAGGTGCTTGATCATAATCTCCGAGTCGCTGCCCGCAAAGGTAAGCTCGTCGATTCCTAACTCTTCCTTGAACCTCTCCCAGTCGTAGGGTATCTTCGCAACAACTGATAGCTCTTCCTCAGTGGGTGGCAAGACATCATCGTAAAAACCCCGTACACGAATTGTACCATCGGGGTCCTTCAGGGTATTGAGGGTACGAACCATGGTCCATAGGGCATTGGGTGCTACTGTAGCAAACCTGGAATGCACCTCGTGATCAGCTGTCTTAGTCCTAAGCTCAAGTCTACACAACCCCTTAACCCCAAGGGAGATCTCAGGTCTTTCGCTGAAATCCTTGAACCCACCCTCCCATATGACTCCGTCCGCCTTCAGCAGGTTGGCGTACGAATCTGCAAATCGTTCAAGATTGGGGCTGCCTATTTCTTCCTCTCCCTCAACAACGAAGATTACGGTCAAGGGCAGGACACCCTCGGTCGCGAGGATTGCCTCAACTGCCTTGAGCCGGCACATGATGTTGCCCTTATTGTCGGCTGCACCTCGGCTGTAGATTGTACCATCTCGAATCTCAGCAGCGAAGGGGGCAGACTCCCACGCGTCACGAGGTCCGGGCGGCTGGACATCGTAGTGATTGTAGAACATCAAAGTCTTACTGCTCTTGCCGGGGAACTTGGCGTAGACGATTGGATATCCTTCGGTGGATATGAGCTTTGTTTGCCCCCCAAGGTTTATCATGAGGCTTTGGATCATTTCAGCCATCTCTCGAATGCCCTCGCCGGTGGCCGAGATGCTCAGTTGCCGACATATTCGTACCAGCTCATCCACAGAAGCATCAATACGCCCATCTATGCACGAGAATATCCGTTCCATTCTTGTCCTCCTGCTCTGAGTTGTCATATTCTTTCGGTCTGTCTAGTCTCACCTTGCTCGGTCTACATGACACACCGCCTTCCCCCTTCTCGGCTATGCGCGGCCAAAGGACTCACTTCTATCCCTTGAGGCCCGGTCTCAGGCGTTCTGGTGTGCATTATCTCAATGGAACATAGTGCCGGTCCACCTACAGGCTACACCTCGATCTTTGGCTATCTCAATAAGATAGACCCACCATCTACGTGTATACTGTCCCCGGTGACGTAGCCCGCCTCCTCGGAGGCTAAGAAGACCACTGGCCCTACCAAATCCTCTGGTGACCCTATACGATTGAGGGGTATTACTCTGAGTCTTCCCTCCACTACGCTTGGTTGGGACAGCCTGTCGACATTCATCGGGGTTCGGATAGTACCCGGCTGAACAGCGTTGACCCTGATATTGTGGGGGGCTAGGGCAACAGCCATGGACTTAGTCAGTGAGTACACCCCCGCCTTGGAGGCCCCATAGTGAGCAAGCTCAGGCACAGGCAGTTCAGCACCGAGAGAGGAGATGTTTATGATCGCTCCGCCTCCACTCTTTATCATGTAGGGGGCTACACTTTGCACACAAAGTAGCACACCTTTGAGATTGGTGTTAAGAACCCTATCCCATTCATCTTCTGGCAGCTCCAGCAGAGGGTAACGGGATGCAATAGCAGCGTTATTCACTAGAATGTCTATCTTGCCAAGTCCTTTGAAAACCGTTTCGGTCATCTTCTTCACACTGGCGGAATCTGAAACATCCACCCACACCGCTAAGGCACTGCCTCCCTGCTTGCTAATTTCAGCAGCGGTGGCCTTGGCATTGTCGAAATCGATATCGGCTACGGCTACGACCGCACCTTCCTTGCTAAAGCCGATAGCCAAAGCCTTACCGATTCCGCGACCAGATCCGGTGACAATCGCCACTTTCCCCTGTAACCTCATTTTCAACCTTCCTTTCAGAGCTGGGCAGCTCCATTTCCATCAGAGTCTTTTAAGAAGAACCCTACCTCCGAGGTTCTTCGTCAGATGGCCCTTTTCAAGTGCCACCTGTCCGTTTACTAGCACGTACTCAATACCACGAGGGTAGAGACGGGGATTCAAGAAGTCAGCGCGCTGGCCTATGGTTGATTCGTCAAAGATCAGCAGGTCGGCAGCTAAGCCCTCCTTCACGCAACCCCGATCGGCCAAACCGTAGCGCTGGGCAGGTAGGGAGGTGCATCTCCGAATCGCCTCTGGCAGACTCATGAGCTTGCGTTCCCGTACGAGTTCACCCAGCACATAGGCAAAAGTGCCGTAGTGCCTCGGGTGTGCTTGCATGGTGTTAAAGGGAGCACTGGCCAATTGCGGAGCCGTGGCGATAGAGTCGAGGCCGAACATTGCCAGCCCACTCCTGAGCAAGGTGTCGTGCGCTTCGGGGCTGTGTCGAAGATGGATTAATACCAACTGACGTCCTTCTCGGAGTACCAAATCAAGGAAGACATCGACAGGGTCTCGATTCTTGAGCTGGGCGATTCCCTCCATCGAGAGACCGACATGCTCACACATTTCGCTTTGGTCGGAAACCGCGTGGACAATGATGTGACCCCAAGAGCCGAATATGCGATTCCTCTCGAAGAAACCTGTCTTCTTCATTGTGCATCGCTCCCCGATGTCCCTTGCTAGGCGAGTCCTGGTGCTGGGATCCTCAATCATGGCCTGGAGTGCTTCTATGTCGTTCGTCTTCCAATCATAAGCCCACTCGGGAAGGATAGCACGGAATCCCCACCACGCTCCACTGGTAGGGTATGCCATTAAGTCCATCGTGACGTCTATCCCTTCACTACGAGCACTTTCGATACGTTCAAGAACTTCTTGCGCGCCAAATTGGTTAGATCGAGGGATGAAAAGGTGGGAGAGTTGGACGGGCAGATCGGCTTCCCTGCCCACCCTTAGCGCTTCTTCCAAAGCGTCGAGTAGGGTGTCGCTGTACATGCCCCGGATATGACTGACGTAGATTCCACCTAGGGGAGCAATCGCTCTACAAAGCGTTATTAGTTCACTGGGTTCGGCGAATTTCCCTGGCGCGTACTCAAGGCCAGTAGAAAGGCCCGGACACCCTGTTTCGACAGCTTCCTTAAGTATACCCTTCATTTCTTCAGATTCGGCTTGGGTGGGGGCGCGATCCTCCCTGCCCACAACGGCTGCTCTGAGCGTACTACACCCGATGAGCGGAACCACATTAGTGCCAGTTCCCTGGCGCTGGAGTATGTTCACATAGTCATCCAAAGTCGACCAATAATTGTCGACCCCTTTCGGATCAAGCGATAGCCCGCGACTCTGCTCGTTAAGCGGGAATGGCGAGTACCCACAGTTGCCTATTACTTCAGTCGTTATTCCCTGAGCGACCTGACTCTCGGCTGGAGGGTTGATCACAAGCGAGAAGTCAGAATGGGAATGTGCGTCTATGAAACCAGGCGACACAACCAAGCCCTGGGCATCAATGGTTCTAGTTCTGCCCAAGCCAGATAAATTGCCTAGTCCTTCTATGCGCCCATCCTTGATGCCTATGTCTCCTTTATACCAAGGATTGCCGGCTCCGTCGACTATCATGCCTCCCACAATTACGATGTCGAACATCAACCCACCTCCTGGTATTTCAGATTGTTATTGGAATAATCTTCATCCCTCTATCACCTGCAGTTTATCCACCCTCTCGGCCTGGGCCATCAGCAGAGGCATAGGGCCGAAGGGTTCGCCGCGGAAGTCCGTATCCAGCCCAGCGATGATCACTCGCCGGCCATTGTCGGCCAGGAAGTCGCACACGTCGGCGATAGTCCAGTCGAAGAACTGCCCCTCGTCAATGACGACCACAGTGGTGTCGGGGGCCACTAACTGGGGGATCTCGCTGGCCTCCCCCACGACGATGGCATCCAGGTGCATGCCGGTGTGAGAGGCCACTCTCTCGAACTGGTAGCGATCGTCCAGGCGGGGCTTGAACACCTGCGCCTTCTGCCTGGCTATTTGGGCCCGCCTGACGCGACGGATCAACTCCTCCGTCTTGCCGCTGAACATGCTGCCACAGATCACTTCGATCCAGCCGCGATGTCCTGAGCCCATCGAAGGGCGCCCTGCCTTTGATACACAGTCACCTCCTCCAGAAAACGAAAGGGCAGATGCAGAGACCTGCCCTAGCGTATCAACTGTTCGCAGGAGCTTTCAGACCTAAGAGCAGTTCACTCCACCGACTCGGCCGTCTCCTCCTCAAGCCTTCTCTTCGACCTCCTCGGCCTCCTCCCCCTCAGCTTCAAGCGAGCCTGCCCCTTGGTCCTAATCTCTTCCCTCTTCTCCAAACGCCTAATGAACCGCTCCACCTGACCGGCCGTGTCCACCAGGCGCTGTTCGCCTGCGAAGAAGGGATGACAGGCCGAACAGACGTCCGTTATTTGTCAAGGCCGACAGGTACTTTGCGTAGCGGTTCTGAGTGGCTGGGGGCCAGTGGTAAGCGTAGTTGAGAGGCTCAGCGGGATGAATTGGGACTGTAAAGTGCGTAGCGGTGGTGGCCAGGCGTGTAGTGGCTTTGCGCTAGATTCTGGGGAGGACCGGCTAGCCTGGTCAAGAGAGAATATCAAGCAGGCCTTAGGGGTAGCTGAGGCAGCCGGAGGCGATTGGCAGGCAAACGAGACTACGCCGGTCAGCCAGTATACCAGACAGGGGTAGATGGTAAGGGGTAAGCGGATCCGGAGGTAGGCGAAGCTCTCTGGAAGTAGCGCATCCCCGAGGCGGAGGGGATGAGGCCATCCAAGAAGCCAAACAGGCGGCGTCAGCCCGCCTCATGCTCGCCGGCCAGGACTTCAGCCAGAGTTTGCCAACCACAGTTCAGTTCCCGCCGCAAACAAACAGGGCAGGCGGCCCCTCAGGGGCTCATGGTCTACCGGCACTCCCAATCTGGTCAGCCGCTCTCACCACTCAGTTGCAGCTAACAATCCTCCCGGGCGACACAAAGTTCATTGCCTAAGTTCCGAACACAAACACCACAACATCCCCACTTGCCGCTGTTTGGTTCCCTCTTCGCGGGTAGGTGATGACATAGCCATCAATCGGACTCGTGAGCGTCTCGATTTCGTCACCGTAGGGGTCGAAGATACTGACCAAGGCGTCCCCCTCAGATACTTTGGACCCAGTGGGCCTGAGGGGATGTACTATTCCTCCCTTGCTGGCTCGGACATGGTACTGCTCAGTCAACGGTCCATTGATAACTTGAACCAGAGTCTGGGGCTCTGGATCTCCTTTGATCATCCCCAAGTATTTCATTACGTTCAGAGTGCCAGTCACTCCAGATTGTATAGAATTCTCATCGTAGATCCCATAATGGGGTGCCAACTCCACCGTCAGGCTGGGAATTCCGGCGTGTAGACAGGCGTCTTGCACCATTCCGGCGATGCCTTCTCGCCCCGGCGCCAACTCACTTATGGTTACCCCATAGGCATCGGCCATCTCTCGAGCTTTCTGCCAGGCCTCTCCCTCCCCTTTTCTCAACAGGACGAAGTTTATGGCCTCATTCGCATTGGCGTGGAAATCAAGAGCGTAGTCCGCTTTCATTATCCCCTCATGGAAGAGGATGTAGGCGATCCTATGACTTATGGAACCCTCGGGGTCTCCCGGGAAGAGCCGATTCATGTTCAGTCCATCGCGGGGGATGTACGGACTGCTCTCCCGATAAGCGATGACATTCTGTATGGGCGCGGCGATGATAGCCCCCCGAAGATCGCTGGGCGCCACGCGTTCACGCGTTATGCGCCTGATGGCTTCACAACCGGGTATCTCTGGACCATGGACCGCAGACCCAAGCCAAAGGACCGGGCCTTCCTCCTCGCCATTCAAGACGATGAGGGGAACAGACAGTACCGAACTATCGGGAAGATAGGCGCAGGGGAGGCTACCAAATTGAATCTTTCCTGGCTGGCAGGTAACGTCTCCAACTTTTATCACGCTCATGTTTTAGCAACACTCCTTTCTAGTCGAGTATCTCAAGGCTTCTTTCTCAATCAGGAAAGAGCAGCCTTGGCTATCAGGCTCTATCACTGCTCCGGTGACTTGACGATAGCACCATCTTTGACTACGTACAGCACCTCCTCCAAAGCCGAGATGTCCTCCAGGGGATTGCCTCCCAGGATGACTAGATCGGCCCATTTCCCTTTCTCGACCGTGCCCATTTTGTCCTCTATCCCTAAGATCTTTGCTCCTACTGAGGTGGCTGCTTGTAGGGCTTCCATCGGCGAGAGGCCTATATCCAAGAGCAACTTGCACTCCATGGCCATGGTTTCAGCCATGACCGGGTCGGTTCCCGCCGCTATGGTCACCCCAGCTTCGTAGGCCTTTCGGGCTCCCCACCTTGCGCTTTCCAAGGCCTTTCCAGCATTCTCGAGCAATGCTTGAGGACGTCCGAATTCCTCCCCCCGATCTACTATGTTTTGGCCTATTGCCAGGGTGGGTACCAGGGCAACGCTATTGGCCACCATCATCTCCACCGCTTCGTCATCGAGAAAGGTGCCATGCTCAATGGTATCCACTCCGGCCTCTATGGAGTCCTTAATCCCTTCAGTGCCAATGGCGTGCGAGGCCACTCTCTTGCCTGCTCTGTGGGCTTCCTCGACAGCAGCCCGTATCTCTTCCACGCTCAACTGAGCATGACCACCTTCCGTCAAGCCGGCTGTGGCGAAGATCTTTATTAGATCAACTCCGGCTCGCAATTGTTGCCGCACGAAGCGCCGAGCCTCATTGGGTCCGGTGACCTCTGTAACCAATAGATCGTGACCTTTCTGTTTGCCACCAGTCATGGCCATTCCCTCGCCGCTCACGAAGAGCCTGGGTCCTAAGACCAGCCCCCCGTTGATGGCATCGCGCAGCCCAACGTCCAGGTTATCCCTGGTGCACACATCTCGGGCCGTAGTCACCCCTTGCCTGAGCCAGATGCCTGCGTTCCTGATGCCCTGAGCTATGAGGATAACACCCGATTGATCGAACTCCTCAACCCCAAGGTAGAATATGTGGCAATGGGAATCGATCAGGCCGGGAATAAGAGTATTCTCCCTTGCCTCCACCACTTGACAGTCTTTGAGATCATAGGAGACCGATTCCTCAGGCCCCGCTTGGACAATAATCCCCCTTTCTACCACCACCGCAGCAGGGCTAACGGGCTCCCTATCAGTACCGTCTATTAGAACCCCCACCAGAAATACCAATGGCCTCTCATTCTTTGTCATAACTGCCTTGCCTCCCTATTGTGAGTTTGTTCCTTGAAATCATTTCACTCCACTCTTTGCCTCAACTACATGCAATCCATCTACACTGGTTGGCACAATCTCTCGCTAGAGATCCCCCACTGCGTGGTTGGTGGCCCGGTCTTCTCCCAAGCTCCAGAATTCAAGCGGCGGTGTCAAAGACGTTTATCCGAAAATGGACCATATTGTTGCTCTCAGTCTTGCTGCTCACCTCACAAGTTGTATATCTTGCCATCCTTCATGACCAGCCGGACTTCCTTCAAAGCCGTGATATCAGTCAGCGGATTCCTCTCCACAGCGATGATATCAGCAATCTTTCCAACCTCCAATGTTCCAAGTTTGCTGGCTACTCCACAGAGCTCAGCGCCCTGTCTAGTAACAGCCAACAAGGCATCCATTTCCGACACGCCACACGCTACTAAGATCTCTAATTCGTGAGCCAGGCTATGACTATAGTGAAAGCAATCGGCACCCACTCCGAACTTGACCCCTGAATCATATATCTTCTTTACGCCCTCTCTCACCGTCTCCCTGGGTCCCTTGGGCCTATCCTGAACCCGTTCCTTCCATACGGTGGTATATATTCCCAGGGCCAGGTATTGGTCTCCACTATCCAGGTGCCTTTCTCGCGGATAAGCTCTATCTGTTCATCGGTCAAGACCAGGGCATGTTCGAGGGTGTCGACGTCGGCCTCCAAAGCATAGTCTATACCTACACCTTGAATAACGTGGGCTGCGACTTTCTTGCCTGCGCGATGGGCCTCCTCCACGGCAGTCTCGATTTCCTCCCTGGTCAAGAAGGGGATATCTGGCGCTGTGCTCCCTCCTCCATTGATGAACAACTTGATCACATCCGCGCCCGCTGCAAGATTGGCTCGCACCGCCCTGCGTACCTCGTCAGGCCCATCCGCCGCTACGCTGACACTTGCACCGTGACCATGAGAAGTGGTAATGCCCAACCCGCTGACAAGCGTCCGAGGCCCCGGAACAGTGCCCGCTTCGAACGCCCTCTTGTATTGGACGTCTATCAGGCCAACTTCTCCCATGGTCCTCATGGTAGTGACGCCATCTCGGAGCTGGTGCCGACCGTGTCTGATGGCCAGAATCAAGGATTCCAGTTCAACCTGCTCTTCTTTCTCTAGCCTCTGCTCTTCCGCCTCAAAGTCGATCCCCGGTTCGCTGGGATCAATCGTCCCCAGATGATTGTGAGCATCAATGAGACCGGGAAGGACATGCCAACCTTGTGTGAAGATGACCTCCGCATCATCCGGGATGGCCACTTCTACCTTCTTCCCTACCGCTAGGATCTTGTCGTCCTCTACCAGCACCACGCCGTCGGGTATAAGGGCCCCCCCGGTTCCGTCGAAGACAGTCCCCCCCACTATAGCCTTCAAAGCCATCGTATCCTCCTGGTTATGCGATTCTGTCACTCACTAAACTCTCCTGGTAGGGTCTAGGGCTTCTCTTGCCCAATCACCCAAGAAAGTACCACCCGTGGTGGTAAGCAGCAAGACCAAGCCAGGCAAGGTCGTGATCCACCAGGCCAGATCCAGATACTCCCGGCCTTCACTGATGGATGCCCCCCAACTGGGTGTCGGGGGAGGTATGCCCAACCCCAAGAAGCTCAGAGCCGATTCTGCTACGATCATGGTGGCCAACTGATAGGTCGCGATAACGATCACGGCTGGCATGGCATTGGGAAGTATATGTCGGGTGATAATGCGCCAATCCGGACAACCTATGGCCCGAGCACCTTCGATAAACTCCCTTTCCCTTATAGATAGGGTGAGAGCCCGTACCACGCGACAATAGACGACCCAGCTAGCCAAAGCTAGAACGATAATCACATTTGCCAGACTGCTGCCCAGGATGGCGATCACAGCGATAGTGAGCACGATGAACGGGAAGGCCATCTGGATGTCCGCCACTCGCATGATGATCTGGTCGAACAGTCTTCCATAATAGCCAGCCAATAGCCCCAACAAGACTCCAAAAAAGCCAGATATGACTACAGACGTAACCCCCACTAGCAAGGAGATTCGTGCGCCGAAGACCACCCTGGTAAACACGTCTCGACCTAATGCATCGGTTCCAAAGAGATGGGGCATACCTCCCGCGGCAGACCAACCGGGTGGCTTCAACCGATGTCGAAGATTGGTCTCGTTCGGATCATATGAGGTTATGTAGGATGCAAAGACGGCGACAAGAACCACCGATATGATCGCCACGAGGCCAAGAATGCCTCGCCCATGTTTTCGCAGGAGCCGCAATAGACCATAGCCAGTGCCGACGTTGATTGTATGCCCCTCCTCGTTCCTCCAGGGATCTACTTACCCCCTTCAGATTCTCTGTGGGACCAAGACGCACATATTGGTATTGGTGCCCTTAGGTAGACGTCAGTCGCACACGAGGGTCGAGAACTGCGTAGAAGAGATCGACAACTAGGTTCACGCCCACAACAACTACAGCGATGAAGATGACGTCCGCCTGCACAACTGGGTAATCTCGATGCAAGACCGAGTCAACAACTAGTCTCCCAATTCCGGGCCAGGCGAAGACCGTCTCAGTAACGACAGCGCCGCCCAGGAGGTACCCCAGATCCATGCCCATGATGGTCACCAAGGCGATGGCTGCGTTCTTAAGGGCGTGCATCAAGAGAACCGTCCTCTCGGCAAGCCCCTTGGCACGGGCAGTGCGAATGTAGTTCGCTTGTAGAATCTCCAACATCTCTGAGCGGGTCAAACGTAGGTACTTCGCTGCTGGGGCCGAGGCCAATGTGACAGCCGGCAAGATCAAGTAGCGCAGCCCTCCCCGACCAGAGGTCGGCAGGAGATGGAGTTGGACAGCGAACAGTAGAATGAGCATGATCCCCAGCCAATAGTTAGGCATTGATTGCCCGATCACGGCGACGAAGGATACGCCGTAATCGAGGAGAGAGTTATGATGGACGGCGGCAAGGATACCCAAGGGCACCGCCGTAACTACAGCAATCAAGAGGGCCGCCACTGTGAGTTGGATAGTAGCAGGAACACGCTCAAGAACGATCCGGAGAGCAGGTTGGCGATACAGAAAAGAATTGCCCAATTCCCCCCTGAGTAGTTGGCCTAAGAAACGAAAGTACTGAATGTGTAAGGGCTGATCCAGTCCGTAGAAGCGCAGAAGGGCCTCATACTGTTCTCGGGTCGCATTTGGATCGATAAGAAGAGCGGCGGGGTTGCCAGTTAGGCGGAGCATAGCAAAAACCGCTGTAGACACACCCCAGATCACGAGGAGTGCTGTGAGAAACCGATTTACCAGATATCTTGTCAACCTTACCTCGCATGTGCTGGGAGATATGCAAGCCAAATGGAGTGTAGGGCACTCGGTAGCCGTAGCCACCGGGTGCCCTACGACGGGCCTCGACCTAATCGACTACCGCGGTGTCGCCCAAGAACAGAGTATCTTTCGGCTGAGGTACGAAACCGACGACTCGGTTGTTCAGTGCGTAGATACTCATAGGCTCGTAGAGTGACACGTAGGGCGCATCTTCCTTGAATTTGGCCTGGAACTGCTTCAGAATTGCAAGACGAGCCTCGCGGTCCACATTAGTGTGCTGGGCGTCCAGGAGTTCATCGACCTCTGGAGTCCATCCGGCGTAGTAGAACCAGGCTCCACTGGAATGCAACTGTCTGTAGAGGACGCCGTCGGCATCGAAGCCACGGAAGTACCAGTAGAAAAGCGGTGCGATCTCGAACTCCAGTTTCAGGGGGACGATCGCTGCTGTCTCCATCTGGTTGAGCTCTACGTTGATCCCCACTTCGGCCCAGTCGGCGATGACTGCCTGAATTACCAGCAGATCGTTGGGCGTGCCCAGGGAAGCCAAGTCGAAGCCGATAGTGAACCCATTCGGGTAGCCAGCCTCGGCCAGAAGCTCCTTAGCTTTGTCTGGGTCATAGGGGTAGGGCTCCAGGTCCGGATCGAAACCGAAGGCACTAGAGTTGACGATTGTGGCCGCTCGCTTGCCGTAGCCGCTCAACAGGAACTCAATAATCTCATCGACGTTGACGGCGTAATTGAGGGCTTGACGAACTCCTACGTCATTGAGTGGCTCACCTCCACCCTTGGGGCTGTCAGGGAACATTTGAACGTAGACCACCCCGTTGATGGGCGCTGCGATGACAGTGATATCGGGGTCACTCTCTAGAGTCTGTACACGATCAGTGGGCACTGCCATGATCAAGTCGACCTCGCCGGCCTGCAAGGCTGCGATGCGAGTTGCCACCTCGGAGATTGGCCTAAGGATCAGAGTTTTGACCTTCGGCGCACCGCCCCAGTAGTCCAGGTTGGCCTCCAGAGTGAGATGATCTCCCTTGACCCATTCTACAAACCTGAAGGGTCCTGTACCTACAGGTTTCTCAGCAAACGCGTCGTCTCCTACCTCCTCAACGTACTGAGGGGCGATCATGAAGTAGTTGGACATATTGTCCAGCAAGAGAGGATCCGGCTGTGCTGTGGTGATCTTCACGGTGTACTCGTCAATGACCTCCGCCGTGCCGCTCTGCGCCAGGGACTCCAAACGCGCGTGTCTCGGTTCTCCAGAATCCAATGTTCTTGTCCAGTTCCACACGAAGGCCTCAGCGTTCCAAGGCTCCCCGTTGTGAAAGGTTACCCCCCCTCTCAGTCTAAGTTCCCACTCGGTGTCACTCAGGTTCTTCCAGGATTCAAGCAACAAGCCCTGGGGCTCTCCCTCGAAGTTATACCACACCACCCGATCATACAGATTGATTAACAATACAGATTGATCGATCGACATGAGGTGGATGTGAGGATCCAGGCCAACGACGTCTCCCGGCATACCCACAGTGAGGGTGCCAACTGGACCTGCCGGAGTGGGTGCAGGTGGAACAGGGGTGGCGGTCACTACCACTACCACCTCTTTCTCGACCACTACGGTCTCGACGACCTTTTTCTCGACCACCACTTCCTTCTCGATGATCTCTGGCGTCGGGGCAGCACAGGCTGCGAGTAGCATGGTCACCAAGACCAGCACACCCAAAAACACTTTCCGTTTCATTTTTCTTCTCCTTGTTTGATAGGATTTGGCAGCTCTCACTGCCTTCGGTTAAGCCAACTTTTATTTCTCCTCCACCACCTCCTTCCCCTTTCTCGGCAGTGTTAGCCCAATTTGGCTATCTCAACAGGATAGCTCCACCATCCACGTATAAACTGGCCCCGGTGACGTAGCCCGCCTCCTCGGAGGCCAAGAAGACCACGGGGCCTACAACTTCCTCGGGCGAGCCTATGTGGTCGAGGGCTATTATTTTGAGTTTTTCCTCCACCATGCCTGGTTGGGATAGGGTGTCGATATTCATCGGGGTTCGGATAGTACCAGGCTGAATAGCGTTGACCCTGATATTGTGGGGGGCTAGGGCAATGGCCATGGACTTAGTCAGGCTTATTATCCCCGCCTTGGAGACTCCATAGTGAGCATAGTCAGGAGTAGGCAGGTCAGCGGCGATGGAGGAAATGTTTATGATCGCTCCGCCCCCACTCTCGATCATGGAGGGAGCTACACTTTGTACACAAAGTAGCACACCCTTGAGATTGGTGTTAAGGATCCTATCCCATTCCTCTTCTGGCAGCTCCAGCAAGGGGTAAGGGGAGACAATAGCAGCGTTATTCACTAGAATGTCTATCTTGCCGAATCTTTTCAAAACCGTTTCGGCCATCTTCTTCACACTTGCGGAATCTGAAACATCCACCCACACTGGCAAAGAGCTGTTCCCTTGCTTGCTAATTTCAGCGGCGGTGGCCTTGGCATTGTCGAAATCGATATCAGCTACGGCTACGGCCGCCCCTTCCTTGCCAAGGCCGATGGCCAAAGCCTTACCAATTCCGCGACCAGATCCGGTGACAATCGCCGCCTTTCCCCGTAACCTCATTTTGACCCTCCTCCCTTATGTTCTTGGAGTTTAGACTGTTCTTGCCGTAGTAGCCAGCCCTCCATCAAGATCTTCGCCTAGCAAGTCAAGAGAGTTGGTATAATTGCCTTGTTGTGTAAGGCCATTGCTCGAGCTTCTTGCTCCGGACAGCTGCAGTTCTTTCATCTGCCTGCTTTACTTGAACTACCCAAGTTAGGGCGTGTGGATGAATGTGAACGTCTGAGCTAAGCCAGACTCCTTGGCCCGATCGTAGATTGTCTTCGCGACCGCTACGTCCTCAGATCCCATGCCGATTAGGCAAGCGACAATCCTCCCATCCTCTTCCTCCCTTCCTGCGATTGCGCCAGCTACGATGGATCCCAGTTCAGCATATATTGAGTCATCGTTGATCGCACCTCGTTCGTAAAGCTTGTGCAGTTCGCCGCGGTGTTTGTTTTGTTCCCAGTTGTCCACCACGATCTTGCTAGCACTTAGGACCAAGCTTTTGTCCAGTTCCGGATGCGATCCCAGCGATACGACGAGCGCCTTAGGCTGAACCCAACTCTCCACTACCACCGTCTCATCTGCTGTCGTGGCGGTAACTATGATATCGGCGCCTACCACCGCCTCTTGAGCACTATCCGCCTTCTTCAAGTTCACGTCTACCTTGCCCGTCATGTCATCCATGAATCGGGAGAGAGCGTCCACGGACATGTCTACTATCCTGACCTCATCCAACTCCATAGCTGTGTCCAACGCAGACAGGCTTGTTCGCCCTTGGACCCCTGCGCCGATAATGGCTGCTATCTTGGCTCCCTCGGGAGCGAGGTACTTTGCCGCGACGGCCGCCGATGCTCCAGTGCGCATTGCAGTTATCCAAGAAGCCTCCATTACCGCCAAAGGTTTCCCTGAGAGCGGTTCGACGAGAATCAGCATACCCATTACAAACGGAAGGCCGCGGGGGGGATTAGCTCCAAGTTGACCAACCCATTTCATCCCTGCTACGTCAAGCTTCTCTATGAAGGCCGGCATCGCATTCATCGAGGAATCGTAGCCAAAGGCATGCATATCTAACTTGAGCTTTGCCGGCATAGCCACTCTGCCCAGGCCATGTTGGTGAAACACCTCCTCCACTGTCTCTACGACCTCTCTTATGTCGATAAATCCCTGTACATCCATATAAGAGAGTAACATGGTGTCATTTGCCATCCCTCTATCTCCTTACCCAGAGATCATCGCCGTGCACGGCGAACTGTTGCAGCAAATCATATTATGCCAACTAGGTGTCCATTTGGATTACAATACAGTTTTGATCTTCTGCTGAAATTGGGCGATGTGCTGCTGAGTAAGTGCTTCCGCCTGAGCCCCATCCCCTGCTTTCACTGCTTCAGCGATTCCCTGGTGCTGTTCTACCGATTCTCGCATGTCACCGAGGCGGTCAAGGACAAGATGCCAAATGCGTGAACTCAGAACGTGGAGCCGGCTTAAAGTCTCAGCCAGGAACTCGTTGTCTGCCGCCTGGTACAGCAGTTCATGGAAACGTTCGTGCATGACCATCAGAGTCTTGAGATCCTCGTTCGGCACTCTCTCCAAGTCCTGGAGTATCGCTTCCACCTGAGCGATTTGGTCTTCGGTGATCCGCTGAGCCGCCAGTCGGGCGCAGAAACCTTCCAGGAGCATCCGCATTTCAAAGATCTTCGACAGGTCGATCATGCTGATGTCGGCCACGAACATTCCCCGATGAGGAACAATGTTCACCAGGTCTTCGGCAGCAAGCCGATGCAACGCCTCGCGGATCGGAGTGCGCCCTAGCTCCAGTTCCTCCATCAAAAGCCGTTCGTCAATCACCGAGCGGGGAGGAAGTTCCAGAGTGACAATCTTCTCTTTGATAAGGTGGTAAGCTTTCTTACTAAGTGACACAGGCACTCCTTGTCAATAGCCTGCAATTCGGGGGATTTCGTAGTCAGGAGAGTATTTCTACAGATATTGGAGATATATCGCCGATGTATTGTAATTATACCACACCTTACCTGATTTGTCAAGTCCCAATTTGCTCTCGCTGAAAGCAGATTTGACAATCTGTCGGATTCTGGTATAATGTCCGCATCTTGCAAAGGAGGTATGACATGCGCAATGTAATGTTCGTCGCTAGCCTGTTTCGGCTGCGTGATAACAACGCAGATTACGTGTTGCCTTGTCGTAGTGCGCCTCCTCACAAAAGGCTGTGGTAAGATTACCGCAGGCCGTGGGTGCACACGACACCCACGGCCTTTTTTATTTCATCCCGACGTTTC
>SDBT01007690.1_pt1 | contig 17704 bp, 23 predicted proteins | sample 2277101 | NCBI WGS metagenome assembly SDBT01 (sample SAMN10404973, study PRJNA504765) | marine sediment metagenome | isolation source: marine sediment core GS10_PC15, 103 cmbsf | place: Arctic Ocean: Southern Knipovich Ridge | collected 2010 | reverse complement strand
TAACTACTTTACCGCTATATGTCAAAAGATACATACTTATCTAGTCGCCTAAAAGAGTTAGGTATTACACCAAAAATTAACAGTATCAAAATAACACACCCCGAAAGTCCAGGATCACAAAACATTGAAATCTTTACTTCTGATAAAAAAGATAATATTGACATTACATACATTGCCCTGGATGGTATGGTTGAAACGTATTTATCAGGGAAAAAAGAAAAAGATTTTATTGTCAAAAGATTGAAGGACCCTATCGGCGATAAAAAATATGACGTACCGAGGGGATCCGGCTTAAAAACTTTCAAGACTCCGGGAATACTTCAAAAATTTAAATCAAAAAAGAAAATCAAAACACTCATTATTACTGAAGGTGAGTTTAAAGCTTTTAAGGGATTTATGCACGGCCTTGATATATTAGGTATTGGTGGAATTCATAATTTTTCAAAGCAGGGAACACTACACCCGGATTTTGAGCAAATAATAAAAACGTGTAAAGTTGACAGGGTTATATTTTTGACGGATAGTGATTGCTTCGATATAAGCGCGGATAATTCCAGGGATTTATCAAGGCGTCCAAATATGTTTTATACGGCCGTTTCAAAATTCAGAAAGTTATTTATAAAGTTCGAAGTAGATATTTCATTCTCTTACATTAAGCCAGGAGAAAAAAAGCAAGGATTAGACGATTTACTAGTCGATAACAAAGGCAAAGAAAGTAACATTATCAAAGACTTTTATGATTCCTTCGAGCAAGGCAAAGGAAAATATTTTGTGACTCATGATATAACTTTCGCCAAAGAATACACCATTAAACAAATATTCTTATTAACTGATGTGCATGAATTTTTTAAGCTTCATAAAAACAAGTTATATAAAAAAGTTAATTCGTTTGTCTTCCAGGGCCGAAACTATGAAATAGCGGAAGACGGTAGCTTATACGGTGGAGATAGGAATAGTACTATTCATAAGGTTGAGAAGTATTTGAACGCAAAATACGACTTTCGATTTAATACAATCAAGGGTCGACCGGAATGGTCTTACATAGGTAGAAATAGTTTTGAGCCTCTTAAAGATAGGACACTAGCATCTATTAGACGCGAGATGAACTTAATAGGTATTAAATTTTCAAAAGGGGATCTCGCGGATCTGTTGATCAGTAACTTTTCACAAAATCAAAATCCGATAAACGAATACTTTAAAAATTTACCTGTATGGGATGGGAAAGATTATATACTAGAACTAGCGGAAACTATGCCGGTTAAAAATGTGACTCAATCGGTTTTCGCCGATTACCTTAAAAAATGGATGATCGCATGCGTGGCCAATGCGCTCACTTACAATATGAAATGTCAAAATCATTTATGTCTAGTATTATGTGGCGAGAAAGGCGTAGGAAAAACAACCTGGCTAAATAATATATGTCCGCCGGACTTAAAAGATTATCATTTTATGGGGAAAATAGATCCTAAAAATAAAGACGCGCTTTCATACCTCGCGGAAAACTTTCTTATTAATATTGATGATCAGCTCCGGGAATTGAACAAAAGATCAGAGGACGATCTTAAGGGATTAATTACACAAGATTTTGTTAAGTATAGGCGTCCATATGGGATATTTATGGAATTCTATTCCAGGATAGCGAATTTTATGGGATCTGTTAATGATAATGATTATTTAACAGATTTTGAAGTACGACGTTTCCTATCTTTTGAAGTAGGTAATAATATTGATTACAAGAAAAAAGTGGATATTAATAGTGTATGGGGTCAAGCTTACAGCGAATTTAAAAGCGGCGTTAAATATTGGTTTGACTCGAACGAAATAGATGAATTATACGCGCTTAATCAAGCTTTTCAAATGCAGAGTATTGAATATGAATTACTTATTAATTACTATGAAGCACCTAAAAACAAGGATCAAGCGACTCACTGTTTAAGTACTGGAATGATTTTAACCAACTTAACGGATTTGTCCGGTAATAATCGTTTATCTCTTAGAAAGCTTGGCCAGGCGTTAAAGAAGGCCGGCTTTATAAAATGGCAAAAGCGGACCAGTGATCAGGATCGGCAATGGGTATATAATGTAATACAAAAAAGCGGCGCAGAGATTAGCGGAGAAATCAAAGCAGATCATTATAATATTAATGGTAAAGAGTCAGAGCATAAAAAAACTCAAGAAATGTTTGAATAATTCATAATAAAAACATACTTCAATGAAAAACGAAACTGATCAATTCAATAGAAAATGGATTTTAAAAATAGGTATACCAATAGTAGAAAGTTACGGCGGAGAAATTACCCTTAGGGCCTTACATTATAGATTGGTAGCGTCAGGAATGAAAAACACAATGCAACACTATAAACGTGTAATAGCAGCAATGACTAAGGCGAGGTGGGAAGGCCTCGTCTCTTTTTCTTCATTCGTAGACATGACCGTCAGGTTTTAGGAAAGACTAATTATATTGAAACAAATGTACAAACTAAAAGCCTGGAAGCAAAAAAACAAATAGGTTTATGGATGGATGGTTATTCTAAAAACCTGTGGGAAAATCAAAAATATTACCCGGAAGTTTTCATTGAAAAAAAAGCGTTACAGTCTGTTTTTACAAATGTTTGTAGAAGGTATGAAGTTGCTTTATGTCCTTGCAAGGGTTATCCAAGTTTAACATATCTAAATTTAGCCTATGAAAGATTTAAATACGCTGTAATGAAAGGAAAGTCTCCTATTATTTTATATTTCGGTGATTACGATCCGTCCGGTGAAGACATACCCAGGAACATACAAGAAAGCCTTTACAGGTTGGGAGTCGATATAGAAATGAGAAGGATTGCATTAATGGAGAGCCAAGTCAATGAAATGGGCCTACCGCCGGCTCCGACAAAGTCCGGAGACTCAAGAGCCGCAAAATGGGAAGGATTAGGACAAGTAGAGCTTGACGCAATAGAACCTAATGAATTAAAACAAATGGCCGAAAATTCTATACTTGATCTTATAGATCTAGATTCTCAAAACTATCTTAGGAAATTAGAAGAAAAAGAAACAAAAACTTTCAGAGCTGAACTTAAAAAATACGTTAAAAGTCTTTAGAATAAACTTACCCACTTAACACCCTTTTAAATACAATCCTTTCATGTTTTTTTAAAATTGTCCTATAATATAGGTCTTGGCCGACCTATGCCCACTTTTTAGGATCCTTAAAAGGCTGTTATTATTATATTATTATTTTCTCTTTATAGAAAGAAAAAGAAGTTAACTAGTGACAAAGCTTTGAAAGCTTTAATAAACCTCATTTTATTTGTCACTACTTCTTAAGTTATTATCTAGTGACGGAACTATCTATCATGTGACTTAATAATACTTTAATAAATAATGTCACTATATCGCTTAGTACACTTAAAATTTACTTGTTCCGGTAAACATCATGATAGTAAAGGTTTATTTATCATGTCACTACTTGCACTACTTTATTTACAAACATCATTTAATTAATAAATTAATCTAAAACGATCAATATAGATACCTGGTATTATAACACCCCCTATTAAGTAGGGATATCTCTAATAAATACCTCAATAATACCTCAATAATACCTCAATAATAATTTGATACCTTTTTGACTGAAAGCATTAATATAAGTGAGTAAAAATAAATTTGCCCAGCTGTCGAAAAAAAAGCCAATATTCAATAATACTTCAATAATTGTAAAACCGTAAAATTATTTGTAGTTTTACTTAATGGAACAAGAAACTGGAAATACAGGCAGCATTCAACCTAATGTAGTTGTTTGGAATAAAGCTGCTACAAGTGAGATAGTAGAAAAATATATTATCACTCCGGTTTCAAAAAAAGAACTAGCAGGATTATATTCAGTAAGCATGAAAACGCTAAACGCCTGGTTAAAGCCCATTATTAGCGATATCGGTTTATATTTGGGTAGATGCTTCACAGTTGCACAACTAGAAAAGATATACAAACATCTAGGAACACCGAACCAATCAATTAACGACTAGACACACCCTAAACACCCTTTATTATTATTCGATACTATTAGAAGTTATTATATTTACGCCTTAAAAGGATAAAGTAATAATTTTGAGTGATACTATAATTTCGTCCGGTTCCGGCCTTATTGGTGGCTTAGGTTTTATTTTGAATTTTCAGATACTTGAAATTATGTTATTCTCGGCAATTTCCGCCGCCGTTGGTTATTCTATAAAGTTGATAATTGATTATTTACGAAAGAGGTTTTTATGAGAATCGGGTTAATTCTTTTAAGTGTATTAGGAGTCATTGCATTTAATACAGTAATTAGTATTAAACAAGCATTGAAAAACTTAGATATAACCATATCAAAAACAAAATTATTATCATCTGATTTCTCTAATATAAAGTTGCAAATTGATGTATTAATTAATAATCCATCAAACAAAGCATTAAGTATAAATAATTTCAAGGCTAATATTATTTATCAAGGCCAAATAATTTCAAGGATTTTCCGTACACAATCTTTTCAATTACCAAAAAAAGCCGGTACTTTAATTAGATCGGAAGGTCTAATACTGGGCAATTCAATTGTTGATCAATTTATCGACATATTAAAAGGTAAGCAAATTGATAATAATATTATTATTGACGGTCAACTCAATTATAAAGGTGTAATTATTCCATTTAAAGAAACCCATAAACTAAGTTAACATGAGAGTATTAAAAACCGAAACAATAAGCCCCAGGGAAACAATAGAATTAAGGGAAGTCAAAGAAGGCGTATCTGATGGTTATCACGTTGTAACAATAAATACAAGTCTTCACAGTCAAAAGACACAGAAGTTTGAAAAAGAAAAGGAAGCAACGACGAAATATTACAAGGTCGTCGAAAAGGCAATAGAAGCAGAACAAGCTTCTCAAGACGTAGAGACATCTTAAACATTGAGGTAAGTAGTTGTTTGATGGTGTCCGGGGTGTAAGATACTCCTTTATACTCCTGGACGCCATTAACAAATAAAAATCAAAAATAAATTGAATAGGCTTAATTCCATAGCAAAGCAAACGATTCCGGTAGCAAACGGAAATCATCAATTATTATACGCTAATGGTGACAATAGTGATATTATAAAATCCATTTTATACGCAGACTCTAAGAGTAAACATTATACTCGAAAATTCGCGCCTCACTTGAGAGGTCATAATCTCCTGCAAACTTGTAGTAATATCTGGACATTTCTTAATGAAAATATAAATTACGTAGAGGATCCGGAAGGCGTTCAGTCGGCGAAAAGTCCGGCACAAACATTAAAAGACGGTTACGCAGATTGTAAAAGTCTTTCGATATTTACAGGTAGTATACTTAAAAATTTGGGGATTTCTTATAGTTATAGATTCGCCGGATATAAAGAGCAAGGTATTTACAATCATGTTTACGTTATAATTAATGACGGATCAAAGGAGATAATAATAGATAGCGTTATTGATGAATTTAATACTGAAAAAGATTATCTAACCAAAAAAGATTATAACATGGCACGCACTTTTTACGTCTCAGGTACAGGGGATTCAATCGGGTCCTTTGTTGATGTTGTAAATTCAGCATTAAAAAAACTACCAAGAAACAGGAAACCATTTACGTTAGTGATTAAAGGTTTAATGTTGTTATTTCCTAAAATCTCAATACTCTTTTTATACATATTTTTTAATACACAAAAATTACTTAACGTACTACCTCCTATTATCCGCAAAAAAAGGGTAAAATCTACAAAAGTCATAAATTTTATTAGTAAGGCGTTCGGCATAAACCCAGGCGAATTAATGAAAGTAGTTAGAGCGGCGTTAGTGAAAAAGTTCGGCGCACGACCAGAAAAATTACTAATTTATAATATGGCCCCTTCATTTATATTATTATTTGTGAATAAGGACAGCGATATCAGAAGGTTGAATACCAAATTAAGAAGTCAAAGAAAAAAATCTGAAATAATTGCCCAGGAAATGCAAAGAGCTTTTAAATTTACAGGTCCTCAATTTATGGCTATTGTGCGTGATGGGATAATGTTGAGATTAAAAAGTATCCCGGAACAAATTTTATTTAAGCAAGGTCTTATAGAATCACCAACCACAAAGAAAAAGATTAAACTAGGTAAAAAAGGTGTTGGTGCTGTACCTCCGCAGGTAATTATTGCAATTATTGGAATAATTCCACTAGTTGTTAAAGTTGTTGGGCAAATTATTTCCGCAATAGTCAAAGTAATAGGATCCAAAGGCGAGGAACCGCCGGCCGATATCAAACCCGGAGACGTCCCTGATCCGGGTAAAGACTTAGGTATATGGAATATAATTTTAGGTCTTTTTAAAGGTAAAAAAGACGATCTAACATTTCCGCCGGATCCTCCGGGTGGTGATCCGCCTCCGGAAGGTGATGGAAAGCTAGAGGCCGGGCTTAATTTATCAACATTAACCGGGGTAATTCTACCCGGTGTAATCGTTGCAGGTGTTTTCTTTTGGGCATTAAGTAAGAGTAAGAAGTCAAAAAAAGCAAGCTAAAAATAAATATATTATTAATTAAAATAAATTCATTATGGCAAAGCCAAAAAGTTTAAAACTTCCTAAAAAACCTAAAAGAAACGCGAGTACTAAGGTACTTGAAAGTTATCTAAAAAGGGTTTCCGATATAAAAGCGAAAAACGCTAAAAACCTGAAAGAGTACAATTCTAAAAAAAGCAAATTAGAGACATTGAGAAAAAGAGTTGATAATTGTTAAGCTTTTTGATTTGTTTGTTTTTGATAATCGTTTACATATTTATTTACAAAAAAATACTTTATAATGAAAAATCCTAAGATTGACGTAGCAAAAGCAGCATTACGTGTTGTTAGTGTTGGAGGTGGGGCGGTACTTGCTAGATCTGCCGACATTCCTGCATTAAGGAAATTAACACCTTTACAATTAGCCCTTATTAAGTTAGGCGTCGGTACATTCCTTCCAATGGCATCAGTTAAATCGGAAGTTCTTCAAGGCTTTAGTGATGGTATAGTCGCAGTCGGAGCCGCCGACTTAGTCGAATCGCTTGCACCTAAATTTTTTAGCGGAGCTGATCCAGATGATCCAGGCGAAGAGAGACGGCCAGCAGTATTCAGACGACGCGTGGCCGGGCCCGAAGATGAAGAATTTATAGTTGACGCTGAATTCGAGGAAGTCGACATTGACGAGGAAACCTTGTCCGGTACAGATGTTGCTTTTGACAAGTCAGCGGAAGAAGTAATTGCAGGCGAGGATCCTGCTTTCCAGGATGAAGAGGACGTAATAATTGCCAGTGATTAAAATAATCACCGGTGTTTAATAATTAGTTTTAATTTTTTTAATAATTTAAATATATAATACAATGAAAATGTTAAAAACAATCCTTATTTTATTAATAGGGTGTGTGGCGATAATCGCCGTAAGTAGTCCGGCTATTGCAGCCGTCGACTCATTTCTTAATCAAGGTTTTAGTTCAATTTATGATAATATAAAACTTGGTTCGGGGGTCGAGATATATGCGGCCGCTTCTATGATAGTTGTTGATAGAAATAGAGCCATATATAGTAGACTTAAAAGGATTTTCATGCCAGGAGCATCAATTGTTCCTAGCTATCTAAGAATTGAAAATAAGTTGGAAAACTCAAAAAGCGGCTATGAATTTGAAATTATGGACACCCAGGTCACCGAAAATCCTACGGTTGAGAATCGTTTAAATATTAATGATATGTTTGCGATTTCTGACTTAGGTCTATTTATTTATCAGGAGGATAATGATGAAAATGGACGTGAACCACTTCAAACATATCCGAACACAACACATTTTACCGGCGGATCAACTTTTGTACCTAAGGATCTTGAAACCATTTATAACGGAAACTTGGCTATTAAGGTAGGCTCGACTGTATTTCTTGATAGCTTTGATACTCGAAGATTAAGGCTTGTCCCGTCCGTCCAGGAAGGGAATATTAATGCAGCAGCTTATGACTCTGCAACCCCTGCCGATAATACTTATTCACAAGGACACTCCGAGAGTAACCCACAAGATGGATTTTCTGAAATGACACCGCAAATAATTTTAGATGGAAGGAAAAAGAATGAGATAAAACTTACAATTCCATCTTTTAGCGGTATAAATATCGAGCATGACGGGGCCGGGGTTCAAAATAATGTGGTTCTTTATCTGAGGGGTTATCTTATCAAAAACGGAAAATTCCGAAGTAGAAAGGCGTAATAATACCTCATTTAAATTGGTAGGGGTTAGAAAAATAGCCCCTACCAATTATTTTTAAAATATTAATAAATAACCATCTAATGGGCAAGAGAGATAAGAAAATAATGGACATAGATCCATCAAATATATTTCATGTCGAAAATAATGAACTGGTATCCCTTGAGATAAGAAGTATAGCGGTTGCAAAACATCTTTTTCTTGATCAACCACATTTAAGGAATAAACTTATTACCGCTATAGATTTTCATAAAAAGGCGTCTGTTGCTGTTGATATTAATGGTAAAGCATTAATTAACGCCGACGCTGTCAAGGATGGCTTTCTTGTTTTACATATTGAAGGCCGTGAAAGAGTTACCCTTCCATTAAGTTCATTAATAAGAGCAGATAATAATGGTAGAGTATTCCCGCTTGGTTTGTTTGATGTTGATTGGTCTAAAAGCTACGCGTTTTTTGGATCTGTCGGCGATTTGGTAATAAATGAGGTTTTATTATTTAGTATATTTTATGAGGAGGAGTAATGATTGTCGGAGTAAACGATTTATTTGAATGGATAAAATTAAATGATACTCGCTACTGGAGGCTATTTACATATACTAAAAGTAGTGAGTTAGGTAATAGTGGGAATTCTGAAAATCTAACCTCACAAGGTAGTACTGAAAGATTAAGTAGGTTGTTAGATATACATGGATCTGCCAGGTATATTATTCAAATTAATAAAGCCTACAGTTGGAATAAGGGGCATTTAGAGTCGACACTAGAAATAATACCTAAAGACGGTCAACCTGTAAACGAGGCTACTATTTCCGGAATAAGCATTGAGTCTGTTAATGCACAAGTAAAAGAAGGTATTGACAAGTTTAAAGTCGAACAAGAATTAAAACTCCTTATAGAAGAAAATAAGGAATTAAAAAAAGAAAACCAAGAAGCTAACCCATTGGAAAAACGCTTTGACAGTATCCTGGGCATAATAGAACCGTATATCCCTCAAATCATGGGTTTTCAGAAAGCTAGCGTAAATGTCGCCGGGTTTGAAAAAGAAATTGAGGCCGCTCAGGAAAAAGTAGAAAAAGCCCTGACGATACTAAATGAAATAGATCCTGATTTACCTCAAACATTAACGAAACTCGCTAGTTTCGCTCAAAGGGATCCAGCCAAATATAACACGTATAAAAATCTTTTAGGATAATGGCATTATCCGAAAAGCATAGAAATAAAACCGTTTTTCCCAGGACGGGCATATTGAACGCTTACCGTCTACCCTCCTTAGGATCTCAAATTGTAAACGTATATATTAAGGGCGCACCGGCCGGAGTTACTACGGGGCAGATTCAGCAAGTTTCTTCCGGGTTTTGGCTTGAATTAAATTTATACGGTGGCTTTAACGGATGGGTACGGGCTAACGATATATTACTATCGTCGTACACTATTCCCGTAAAAGAAGGGAACGGAAAAGGATTAATTGACCGCATAATAAATAATGACTTTGAGTTGTATCATAGGTTGTTAATAATTGCCGAAAATATCAACCGGCTAAATAATAACGGAATTTCTACTAATACACATAACGGAACATTATCATTTCTAATTAAAAGCTATCAAGACCGGCAAAATCATATTAAAGGCTCAAAACTCATAAAATTCCAGTTAAAAATAAAATCAGCTTATAAATTTCTAGTCGATAAATTCAGGCCAAAAAGAAATAATATTGGATTGGCTATATCGATATCTATAGCTATAGGATTAGTAGCGGCGGCGGGAACATCATTAGCCATTTACCTAATATTTAGACCGGATTACGACGCGTCGACAAGAGATTTAAAAGTTTCGAAAAATCTTGAGTCGGCCCTGGAAGGTCTGGACCCAAAAATAAAACAAAGTATCCTAGATGATCTAGAGAGGCAAGTTGACAGAGCTTTTCTATTTGGTCTATTTGAAGGGAAACTAGGATCATTTTTAAAAATCGCTAAAACCGGTATATTGATAGGGGGTGGCCTTTGGCTAGGTAGCAAATTATTATCATCAGTTAAAAAAAACGGTAATGGCAAATTTCCATCTTTACAAAGATAAGATATTACTACTTGAGGGCGGTTTCCAAAAGGATCCGGCGGACTCCGGGAACTATAATTCATTAGGTGATTTAGTTGGTACTAATCTAGGCATAAGTGCCGGGCTCTATGAGCAGATAATAAAAAGACCGCCAACAACCGCAGACATGAAGGCCATCACTAAACAGACAGCTATATCTATATTTAAAGGGGTTTTCTGGAATAAAGGTAAAGCGGATCTTATCGACTCTCAAGAGGTTGCCGAGATTGTTATAGATCACTTCATTAATGCCGGTCGGCGCGCTCTTAGAATGTTCCAAACAGTCATTAATACTTTTGGGTTCAACATAAAAGAAGATGCCGCTATCGGAACTAAAACACTTTCTGCCGCTAATTCTATTAACAGCGCGGACTTAAACAACGCATATAAAAAGGCCCGGATTAATTATTATAAAGACCTGGTTATTCGAAAGCCTTCATTGCAAAAGTTTTTAAAAGGGTGGTTAAGCCGGGTTAATCAATTTCCCTGGTTAGAAAAAAAAAAGTAGCTACCGGAATAATCGCCCTACTATTGATAGGAATAGTATTTGTACTCGCTAAAAATTAACAACATGTCTAGTATAATTCATGAATTTGAAATAGTTACACAAAACAAAAATGTAAGATCCGACTGTAGGGCGATAATGTTCGTAAATAAAGGTACTTCAACGGTAACAATAAACGGAGTTTATACTATTGCGCCCGGAGAAGCTCCTCTAAGTTTGAACGCTGATCATCCGGATATTGATGTAACAAATTATCGTATTAAATTTAACGATATCGGAACTAAGAATTTAATCATTATAAGACAACTAACGCATAGAGGCAACAATTAAATCATGGCTTCAATTACTCAGGGTCAACCGTCCTTCGGTTCTTTTCTTACAGGTGGGTCTGTGATCATACCACTAGCACAAACACAGGTTCCGGAAGTTTTTTCCAGTCCTTTAATTTCTGATAATGTCGAGGTCTTCATAAAGGATCCTAACGGTACAGGTTGGAAAGAGATAGTTGACGTAACCAAAAACGGTTTTAAAATTACCGGCATACGTCCGGGTACTCTTATATATTTAGCATTTGTAAAAAGTTAAAACATGAAAAAACTACTAATTTTATTACTCTCTTTAATTTCTGTACTTCCATTAATAACATATTCACAGCCTGGAAAAACATATGAATTTTTATACGTCGATACTATTCTAGGTATTACAGATTCAACTATCTTGATGTTTGATACGACATTACACCGGAAGCCTCTAATATTAAGAGGGAATAATAATTATATTGGTTCGGTAGATGGATCCGGGAAAATATGGCCAAGTTTTAACGGCCTTGATTTTATGGTGTTTTCATCAACGGGCGATGCGCTTCTTGCTGATTCATATTTTTATTTAACGGATGGAGAATATGTAATTTCTATTCCTTCCGTTTCTGGTAGCAATAGTTTCATAATTGATAGTTTTGGTTATCGTTTTCAAACTCAATCAGAATTTAGAATTAGTGCCGGATCGGGTACTAATGATTTTTTAATTGATACGGCGTCTAATATAGGTATTGGTACAATTTTACCTTTTACAAAATTAACGCTTGAGGGTATATTGTCGATGAAAGAGCAAGCGGCTGCCAAACCGGATTCCAATAGTTTTGGTCAACTTTGGGTACGGAACACAAAAGAATTAATATTTACAAATGATACCGGGGTAGATCTATTACTAGGATTAAGTGCCGCCGGTAGGGATTCCGCGTGGGACAAAGCCCGGATTGATACTTTTTATATTGTGGATCAATCGGGATCAGATACATCTACGATGTGGGACGATGGGGACACGACCCGTTGGCTTTCTGATAATACAATAAAAATAGGCCCAGGATCTATTATTATTGCAAATGATGGAACGGTATATATTACGCATGATTTTTATGTTGGTGATTCTATTTTATCCGGAGAATGGGCGGGTAATCCTGTATCTATTCCATTTGGGGGAACCGGTGCGACGACGACGGCCCAGGCGCGAACGAATTTAGGATTAGTTTCAGGTGGAGCCGGGGATATTTGGGTAGATACGGCAGGGGATACCGTAACGGGAAAATTAGTATTGCAAGACACTTTAGAAGTAGGTGTTATACTTAATGATACCGTTAACGTTTTAAATGGTCCTATTTACCAAATAGTAAATGATACAAAAATAACGGGCAACCTAGAAATAACAGGAACTTCAAATTCTGATTCTTTAAATAGTCAGGGCGCGGCTTTTTATTTAGCCAGGTCAAACCACACCGGAACGCAAGGAGCTGCAACAATTCTTGACTTACAAGATAGTGTTACTGCTAATAGTGACGTTATGGCAAACACGGTTCATGTCACTTCTGATGGCTCTGATCATACTTTTATTAATCAAGATGTAAGCTCTACCGGTCAACCTTTATTCGATAGCTTGTTCGTGACTAAAAGTATTGGAATTGGTACGGCTTCGCCTTTAGGATTATTGCACCTGGAAGGTGTGAGCGATAAAAAAATGATACTCAACAATTTAGGATTCGGGCAAGATATCCGCATAGAATATCAAGAAATCGGAGTACCTAAATGGTCAATAATGAAATCAGGCGAAAACGGTTTACGGTTTACAGACTCCTTATTCGATAGGGTAATGGAGCTGAGGCAAGATAAAACTGTTTGGTTTAGAGCAGATATATTATTTGAAAATACCCTTCCAAATGTAAATAGTAACAAGGTAATATTTCAGGGCGATGATTCCGGGTTGGATTTATTTGGAGAAATTCAATTATTTCAGGGTGCAGATTCTTATATAAGAATAAGCGCACCAAACGACGGGGGAACGCCAACGCCTACACTCGATATACACGATACGAATATAACTTACGGTAACGCTGTTGCGAATATAGATTACACCTGGACGGTCAACGGACAAGATAACAACGGTATAATAACCTATATGGAAGATGAAGACCGGTTTGATTTTGATAACGATATTAGCGTACCGGGTGTAATTATTACGGGTACTCGAATCGTACCGGATATAGACGCGGGCGCGGATATAGGTACTAATTCTTTAGCGTATCAACATGCCTGGATAGATACGGTACACGCAGAGCATTATGGCGCGCAAAGCCCCTTAAGTATAGGTGACGCCGGCTTTAATATGGTTGTCGGATCCGATAGTTTTGTAGGTTCGCCAGTATGGAAAGGAGACATGACCGTTACGGGAAATGTCGCGGGTGCTTCTCCTATTTTACCGGAACATTATGCGACAAAGGGATATACCGACTTAGCTGTAACCGGTACTAGATTCGACTTTTATTTAACGGATTCTATTAGCGATATTGGTGGCGGGTATTTAGTAGCGCAGTCAGGCCCTTCTAGTGAGGTTGAAAGTAGCGACACTACAACAGGACTAGGGGTGGGCAATGATCAATTATTGAGTGTTTTCGCAACAATATCAACAGAGCCAACTTTTACAACGCTTTCGGCGGGTGTTATTTCAACTCATATACATATTGAACGAGTTTCAGGGACAAGGTCGGTAGTTGTTTATTTTGTTTTATACAAACGAACGGCCGGAGGTATAGAAACAATAATAACAACGTCCGAAATGTCCGGATCAATAACGGCACATACTTCACTAGATTTACATGCAGTTTTACCAGGTGATTCATTACTTAATTTAACCGATCGATTTATAATTAAATATTTTTCAAATGTCTCGGGTGGTGGTTCAAATGTAGATATTGCAATATTTATGGAAGGTGATAACGCTAGTCTTTTGGGTGTGCCTACAAATAGTGAGGGATTAGATCAAAGGTACTGGATCCGGACGGACGATATAACCGTACTGAATGGCAAGTCTATACAAACGGACACAACAGCTAATGATAGCGTACTTTTAAAGGCGGTTGATAATGATACAGGGATACCTATCACCGTCGCAAAGTTAACGGGGGCTTCTGATCCAAGTTTTGATTTAGTAAAAGGAAAATTGACAGGAACATTAAACGCCAATGATAAAAATATTACTAATATTAATCTTGCTCAAGTAACTCAATTAACTTTCCCATCAGAGGGCATGATCACCCTACCGCCTACTTCCCTGGAGGTAGTGGCAAACATGCACAATATAGATTTTAATTCCGGGACAGTTATTCAGATAGTTAATAGTGGCGCGGAGTTTTTAACCGGAATGGTTTTTAATACTGAATTTCAGTACAGAATAATCATAAACTGGGCAGGCGATCCGTTTACCGTACAGCATCAAAACGCAAGCAGCTCCGCAGAAAATAGAATTATTACACCAAGAGCGGCCGATATATCACTTGAACAATACCAGAGTATAACAACCTGGTATGACATGACGCTTGAAAGGTGGATAATTTTATCATTCACAGGAACGGAGATATGAACTTGAATATTAAATAATTACGTCAATAAATAAATTATGGATTTACAAACAATTATGATTTTAATAGGTGCGTTGCTTATTTTTGCACAAGTAATAGTTAACCTGACACCAACTAAAAAAGATGATGATATTTTGAAAATTATTCGAAATATATTTGATTTTATTGTGCCAAACGTTAAAACAGATGAAGCGGGAAAAACTACTTTACACAAGGGTAATCTTTTCAAAATGCTTTGGAAGCTGTTAAGAGGCAAAAAGTAATTAACAGGAGCGCAGGAATAGCGGATATAAAAACCGGAGGATCTAATGAAATTGACAAAGAGTGATCAACGTTTTTTAATGACGTTATTAATAGGAGTTGCGTTAATTACTTTTACGATCTATGCAGGGATCGCATATTATTACGGCTTATGATCAAACTATTCATTATTATTAAAATATCCATTCTTAGCGATTAATTTCAACCGTCTGATAGTAAGTACTGCCGGAGGTTGAAATAATCGCTACCACAGCGCAACAAATAGCACACGAACAAAATACATATCTGTACCCGTCTTATTCTTTCTTTTCTCTTTTATTATAAATATGTTCAATAATAAACTGAGCGAATTATTATTATTGGTATTATAATTATTATTTTATCCATAATAATAATTATTTATCGCTTTTTATTTGTTATATTAGTTTTTATGTTTTAGATTGCAAAATATTAATTAACTAATAAATTAAATAATATGCAAAAAGGAAGTGTTAGAACAACGATAGACCAGTTATTTAAGGTCTATGAAGACGAACATAAATTAAGAACATTTACCCCAAATGACGATATACTTAAAGTTTGGGGTTTAACCATGACGGCATTTAATAGAGTAAGAAAAGGTGATAAAATACCGTCGCTCGATCAAGCCGTTTTGATCGCGGAGTTTTTAAAAATTCCAGTCGATAGCCTTTATAATTATTAAGCCATTGTAAAACAACAAATAATACTATTATGAAAAAATACTTATTGGGTGGAATAATAGTAAGTTTTATATTATTCTTAACCACAAAAACAAAAGCCGCGCCCCGGATCCTTAAACCAGGTGAATTTGATTTTCGTCCTCAAAAAAAACTACCATTAGGAATAAAAAATAATAACCCAGGGAATATCATTATAGCGGCAAATAGATTAAAAAATCCCTGGAAGGGCCAAAGCTTACAAAATACAGACGGACGATTTGAGCAATTCATTCTTTTTCATTGGGGCGTCCGGGCCATGATGAAGCTTATAAACAATAAAATGAAAGGTGGACTAAATACCATCGATAAATTAATACGAAACTGGTCCGCGACCGGCCAAGAAACTTACGTTTCAATAGTAGAGAAAGAATTAGGGATTAATAGATTTTCGGTCGTTCCTTACAGAAATAAAAAAATATTTTTCAAGTTAGTAATGATCATGATCATCGTTGAAAATGGTCGATCTGTCATAGCCTCAATAGGCGATAAGTTAATACTTGATCAAATGGAGAAAGCATTTTTAATATTAATAAACGAATAACTAAAAAGGAGTAACAAAATGAATACTAAAAGGATGAATGATGTAGAAAAGTGTATTAAAATTTTTGAGAATTTTCTAAATAAAGGGGGTGTTATAACGTTTATAAGTGACGGTTTTGAGGTCAACAAAACAACCACAAATATCGGTGTATTTGTCGGGGACGACGATTTTATTTCTACTTTTTTCACACGAAAAGAGATTGATAATATGATCAAAGAATTTAACGATCGAAAAAATATTGATCCTATTTATGGAACCGCTTATGTTTTAGAAAAATATCAAAAGTGGTGCAATTTACACCCGGAACATGATCAAGTATGCGAAACTCCTAAAGTTGAATTATATCTTAAAACCTTAAGCAATGGAAAAGACAAAGGATAATTTAAAGTTTCCGGGGAAATACCTGGTACATTTCCCGGATAAAAGTATCGGATGTTATTGTGATAAGCATTTTACATTGGCTTCTTGCCCTTGCTTCGATATTGAATGTTCTAACGCCAATAAGCATTAATAAAAACAAAAATTTACAATGTCGAAATTGTGTTATCACAGATAAAAACAAACATCATGGAAGCATCATTTCCCGAAATATTGATAACGAAAAATTATAACGGCAAACTTGATTGTCCGTTTTTCACCATTATCCGGCCGGACATACCTAAATACGATAAGAAGAAAAAATTTCTTATACGATTGGTTAAGGTTGACGATAATAATATCATCAAAGACATTGCACGCCCATTCCAGGCGGAATTATTCGACCGTGCAGAATTTAGGCTAAAAGACTTACCGACTATTAACGCATATTTAGATATGGGTATGGGTTCAACTCAAGCGATCAATTATTTTAAAACAATTTTCCCGAAGATCAAAGACGACGATATTGTCATAATGGGACTATTCAAAAGATTATAATCATGAATAATATCATTAATGAAATAAAAGAGCATAACATAGGTTACTGGGTTGCTACCGGGATAATAGTTTATACTCCTATTCCTGTTAATTTTTATATAGTAAAAGAAAAAGTTTGTGAATATTTTAAAGTAGATCCTTTCGACATAGAAATTAAATCAAGGAAATCAAATCTAGTTCGAGCGAGGCAGATGATAGCTCATATTATGCTAACAGAAACGAATATTACATTATCGGATCTAGGTCATAAACTAGGTAGAGATCACAGTACAATGATTCATTCAAGAGATATAATGGAATTTAGGACAAAATACGAGACTTCAACTAAAATAGATTATTATGAATGTCGGAAATTAATCGGCCTAAATTAAATTACTTCAATTAACCTTTTAACTACTTTACCGCTATATGTCAAAAGATACATACTTATCTAGTCGCCTAAAAGAGTTAGGTATTACACCAAAAATTAACAGTATCAAAATAACACACCCCGAAAGTCCAGGATCACAAAAC
>SDBT01007689.1_pt1 | contig 17704 bp, 14 predicted proteins | sample 2277101 | NCBI WGS metagenome assembly SDBT01 (sample SAMN10404973, study PRJNA504765) | marine sediment metagenome | isolation source: marine sediment core GS10_PC15, 103 cmbsf | place: Arctic Ocean: Southern Knipovich Ridge | collected 2010 | reverse complement strand
GTGCCCGGATGGGCCGAATCTACGACGTATTGTGCCGGAGTCTGCAATTCCTCGGCCCGCCGATGGAGGTGCAGGTTCAGGTAACTGCCTTTGCCGGCGACCAGCCAGAAGCGCCGTTCCTGCCAGCCCTGGTCTTGGTACGGCATAAATTCATCCGGCGGCGCCGGGTCGTGATGGGCGAAATGGCACGAACGCGCCACCACCGTGCGCAACAGTCCGGCCAGGCAGTCATAGCTATAGCTGCCATCGTTCACCAGGCCCAGCGCCCAGGTCTCACCGCCAATTTCGCCTTCGAGGCCGACCCAGTCATGGCAGAGCTCTTCACCACCGTCCGGCCTCCTTTCGGTCACGCCCCCGGCCGTCTTGGCGAAGCTCCGCACCTTTTCAAGGCGCGTCGGCACTTGCAGTTTCAGCAACTGCCGTTTTTCCTGCCAGTTCATCTTCAAGCGCAGTTCGATGGCGTCAATCCCGGCGTACCTGGCGGTATCCAAGATTAGTTCGGAACTACCCCAACGCCCCGTCTGCCGTTTCCGGTGAAGCACCGGGCCGTCTTCGATAACTTGTGCAGCTCCAAGCTTTACCCGGCCCAGTTCTTCGCGCCACTCCCGAATGCCGTGCCCCCAGGTGTCACCTTCTTCTTTGATCACCACCAGCCCGATTTCCTGGTCTTTCAACACGTCCAACTCAGGTATCTCGGCCGGCGGCGCCGGCGGAGCATCACCTCCGGCCAGATGCAGACAGCGATAACCGCCCGGCGGCAGTTCGACGGCGGCGGTCAGCCGCCCCCAGCCCCGATGACTGGGGCCGAAATTGGCGTGGGACCGTGTCCACTGCAGCGGCAGTTTCGCGCCGGTCTCATCGGCCAGATGGGTGATTTCGCCATTGCTATGCGTCCCCTTCATACCGTCGTACTCGACGATGGCCGTCCGCGCCCACGGCAGCGGGTTAAGCAGCGTCAACACCCCGCCGGGAGCGCCGGTGGTATCAACCCGACGGGCAATGGTGTGCGCCGCGCGGACACTCTGGCTGTCGCCCTCGTCGCAGGCCGCGCCAACCGCATCCTGGACTTCGACGTAGGCCGGTTCGATGCTGGTGCCCGCAAGGATGTCGTGGAACTGGTTGAACAAGAGCTTCCACCAGGCTGAGTTGAACTTCTCCCGGCGATACGCGAACGGCTGGTCCAAAGCAGCCAGCACGGACAATGTTTCCGCCTGCGCCAGCGAACGTTCGGCCCGGCGGTTAAGCCGCTTTACCTGACTCAGCGCCGCGTAACAGCCGCTGGCATGATACTGCAGCTCACCCTTTATTACGGGGATATCCACGATTGCCGGGCTCGACTCGAGCGCCTGGAAAAACTGTTCGAGCGTACTGAAGCGCAATTCCGGTAGCGAGTCATCCTGTTGCAACTCAAGGAGCTTGCGTACGTGACTCCGCGCCGGGCCGCCGCCGTGATTGCCGATACCCAGGAAAAAGGTCCCCTGGTCAAAGCCCGGCGCAAAGGCTTTCGCGGCCGCGTTCCGGACTTGCTCCTCGATTTGCGCCGGCGTGGCGCTGGAGCCCTGGCCATAGCCGGTCGGCAGCCGCCAAGTCAGCACCCGCGAACCGTCCGGGCTTTCCCACCAGAACAACGTCGGCAATTCCATTTCGTGCGCCCCCGGCCGCATGAAGACGTAATAGCGCAGCCCCGCTTTCACCAGCAATTGCGGCAGCCCGGCCGCATGGCCGAACGAGTCCACATTATAGCCCACCACCGCCTGTTTGCCCAAGTGCGCCGCGAACCAGCTCTGGCCGTAAAGCGCCTGCCGCACCAAACTTTCCGTAGCGGGCAGGTTGCAGTCGGGCTGTACCAGCCAGCCGTTCACGATCTCCCAGCGGCCCGCCGCGACCAGTTCCTTGATCTCGGCGAACAGCCGCGGGTCCATTTCCTCCACCCACCGGCAGACCGCCGCTGACGACCGTGAATAACACAACTGCGGCGTCTCGCCCAGACGGTCTACGGCGCTCTGCATCGTCGTTAACGCTTCGGACACGCCGTCCCGCCGCAGCCACAGCCAGACCGGGTCCAAGTGTGCCTGGCTAATTATATGCAACACCTTACGGGCCATCGCTACCTGCCCTTTCGCTTTGGACTGATTCTTAATCCCGGCAAAAGCCGGGACGTTTCCCCACTAATCTGCCCTGAGCCGCGGCAAATTGCAAGACAACTCAATCGGTCTGTTCCGCGCCCAACGCCCGTTGTCCACCCCAAGCCCTGCACCCTCCCCGCCCAAGATCAAGCCTTGCCCGGTCGGACCTGGGGGGTCGGATGACCCCCTGACCGGGTCCCTATTGAAACACACTTGACTCACCGCCGGCACCGGATATACTTGCAGAGAAATAGAAAGGGCAACGAATGAACCGGCTGGGAAAAATACTGACGCTGGGATTATCGAAGAAGCGGGCCTGGCAATTACCGCTGATTACTGGATTACTCGTGTTGTTCGGCCTGGGCGTGCGCTGGTTCTATAATTCGCGGGCAGCCCGCGGCGTTCGGCTGCTGGACATGGTGGACATCGGCGATATTGACGGTGTGCGGTGGATTTGCAGGTGGATAAGAAGCAGGTGAATGAGGAGGGTGAGGTTACAAGAGCCAGAAAGCATAGGAGGCAACTACGCACTCTTAGATTATCTCCTCTGTTTCTGGCGGCACGGAAAGACCGAACAGAGATTCTCAGGCTGCTAATTGAAGCCGGAGCAGATGTTCACGCCAAGAGCAAAGATGGCGATACGCCGCTACACGATGCGGCAGCATGGGGACATACCGAGATAGCCAAGTTGCTGCTTCAGGCCGGGTCTGAGGTCAATTCCAAGGGCAAGTATGGCGGAACGCCATTGTATTTTGCGGCAGAACGCGGTTATACCGAGGTGGCCAAGGTTCTGATTGAAGCCGGGGCTAACGTTGATGCCGAGGACAAGGATGGCCGAACGCCGTTGTGCGTGGCGACATACGAGGGCCGCCCTGATGTGGTCAAAATCTTGCTTGCGGCCGGGGCCAACGTCAACGCCAAGGACAGCTATGGCGATACGCCGCTTCATTGGCCAGCACGACGAGGCTACACCGAGGTGGTCAAGCTACTGATTGCGGCTGGGGCCGACGTCAATGCCAAGGACGAAGATGGCGAAACGCCGTTGTGTCTCGCGGCAGGACAAGGTGATACCGAGCTGGCCAAGGTGCTGATTGAAGCCGGGGCTAACGTTGATGCCGAGAACAACTCGTGCAAGACGCCGCTGTGCGAGGCGGCAGACTGGGGCGACACCGAGGTGCTCAAGCTACTCATCGCGGCCGGGGCCAAAGTCAATGCAGAGAACAAGCATGACCCGACACCGCTGTACTGGGCACTCGATGGCCATACGGAGGCGGTCAAGCTACTGATTGAGGCCGGGGCCAGCGTCAATGCCAAGGACGAGGATGGCAGGACGGCGCTGCTCTGGGCGGCGAACTGGGGCTACACCGAGGTGGTCAAGCTGCTGATTGCGGCCGGGGCCAAAGTCAATGCAAGGGCCAGTCGTGGCCAGACGCCGCTGGATTGGGCCAACACAGATGAAATGAAAGGACTCCTCCGCAAACACGGCGCAAAAACCGGCGCTGAACTGGACGCAGAAGCAAAGCAGGGCAATAAATGAACCGGCTGGGAAAAATACTGACGCTGGGCCTGGAGAAGAAGCGCACCTGGCAATTGCTCATCATCGCCGGGTTCAGGGGACCCCGGACGGGGTCCAGTAGTGTAGCCAAGGGTGCATCACCCTTGGTATTGGTTGACCACATATTGCCACCCCGGAGCGGGTGGAGTAGGAATCATACTGCCCGAAAGGCCGGGGTGCGGCCCTGGGGACTATCGTAATCCAGGGGTGAGGCACCCCTGGCTACACTACCGCACCTCTCCGAGGTGCACGGAGAAATGAAATGCAAATGAACCGGCTGGGGAAAATACTGACGCTGGGCCTGGAGAAGAAATGGCTAGGAGCCCTTTGGGCGGCTGGATGTTAGCCCACAGCGGAGCGTACGCGAAGCTGTGGGAATGAGGTCGAGCATTTATTTCCCTTCCCCCCACTAAATTTGCCCATCGGCAAATTTAGTGGGGGGAAGGGAGGTATTTCGTTCCTTACCGCATCCCCATAGCGGCGCTACGCTTGCTATGGGCTAAGCTCCCAACGCTGCCTGCGGCAGCTTCCCAGCCGAATGCGCCAGACTCCTCCGCAAACACGGCGCAAAAACCGGCAAGCAACTGGACGCAGAAGCAAAGCAGGGCAATAAATGAACCGGCTGGGGAAAATACTGATTTCAAAGAAACAGTATTGTGAGGCTACGATGGCGGGGACTCTGAGGCTGGGGAGAATGGTACGCCCGGCGGGATTCGAACCCACGACTTCTTGCTCCGGAGGCAAGCGCTCTATCCAGCTGAGCTACGGGCGCCCAAGATAATGGTGACGGTATTATAGCGGTGAATCGAGCGAAGGCAAGTGGGAAGCGGCAAGAATAGGCCGGGGACGTCCCGATGCGTCGGGCCTATGGGTTTTTCTCTTCATCGTCGCTTTTCGCCTCGGCCTCGTCCAGGCTGGTCCACTCGGCGTTTTGCGGGCCGGTCTGGCGGAGTACTTCGATTTGTTTGGCCGTGTCTTTCAGTTTGCCTTCGCAGAACTTGGCCAGGGCAGCGCCCTTACCGAACTGGGCCAGGCTGTCCTCGAGGCTCAGTTCGCTGCCCTCGAGTTTGCGGACGATTTCTTCGAGCTGGGCCAGCGCTTCCTCGAATTTCAGGTCTTCCGGCAGTTCTGCCTGTTTTGCTTGGTCGGGTTGCGGCTCTGCCATGTCACTTCTCCATTATTTTGCTGAAGTTGAATTCCGTAAACAGCCATTTGCCGTCCACCTGTCGCAACCGGCAGACCACCTCGCGGAAATGCTCGGTTTTCGCGCCGGGCTCATGTTTGGAGTCCGCAATCAGGCGCGCGGTAAAGCCGGCGGCCGCTTCATCAGGGGCCAGGAATTCCACAGTCGTACCATAGAAGTCCAGCTTCAGGCTATGGCACTGCCACCAGACCTGCGAGGCGTAAGCGGCGAGTTCCGCCGGCGTATGTGACCCGGCCTTGATCGCGCCGTCGCCCGTGAGCTTGCAGCGATCCGCGAACAACGTTTGCACGCGCTGATTCTTCACCGCCATTCCCACCGCTGATTCGCCCGGCTTTTTGCCGACCAGCTTGGCCAGTTGCCGGAGCCGTTTGCGGACCTGCCGCTCCGGCGAGTCCCGCCATAAAAACCACCAGGCGGCCCCAGCCACCACTACCAGGACCAGAACTGCGGACAAGACCTTCTTTTTGTTCATAAGCTCAATGCTCCTGCTCAGGCGGTTTTTTTGATGAGGGCTTTGGCCTTGCGGACCATGCCTTCGACAATCAGGGCGCAGGCTTTGCGACCGATTTCCACTGACGCCTCGAGCCGCGGGTCCAGGCCCATCAGGCCCACCAGTTCCTCGTTTTCGCGGCCGCGGAAGATGCTCATGTCCACGCAGTCCGGGCGCAGATACCACAGGTATGAACTCTCCCATTTCGCCGCGTGATCCCCGCCTACGTCGTCACTTTCGGGAGGGTAATGAGACTCGATGCCGGCGAATACCTGGGTATCTTCGAACTGTTTATTGAAGCGCTCGACGACCGGAACAGCCCAGCCGTGGATTGGATAGTGCCCGCAGAGCAGGCATACGGCTTTCATCTCGAGCGTATTCATCTGTACCAGCACATGATACAGCAACTGCTGATAAAACTCGACTTGCTCGGCCTCGGTCTTGCCGAAGTAGTCTGTGGCGAACTTGCGCTTCTTGAATTTCATGTGCGCCTTGATCCGGCCGTCGTCATCGTGGTTGACTTCCATCAGCGCGGCGATGCGCGGTTCGCCGTACCACAACGTCGGGAAGGCGAACCCGCCCGATTCCGCGGCGGCGAGTTCGCAGAGCTTCTCCGCCTTCAACGCATCGTTGCCCACGCCCAGATGTTCGCCGTGCCATTCCAGCCCGCCCAAACCGATAAAGGCGGCGGGAAACTTGGTCCGCCGGGCGACAATTTCATGCGGCAGCATTTCTTCGTATCTGACTTTTTCCATTCGTTGCCTCCGCAGACTACATGAATTAAGGTTTGAGCGCGGTAATGTCAGGGCTGTCAGATGCTCTTGAAATTTCGAAACTTAAATCCATTCATAGACAAAACGAGAAATCTCCTCGGACCATTTCATTTCGTCCTCGCAAGTTAATGCCAAGCTCGACGCATACTCGACAAACTTCTTGATGCTAAGTTCACTGGGCCTTGTTTCCGCCTGCCGCGCGACATCCATCATCACCAGAAAATGAGCCAATTCTAAAGGTATAATCTTGGAGATTCCCCCGTAATAGCTAATAGGGGTTCTATGCAGCGTGAAAAAATACGCCCAAGTTGCTTTGTTTACATTGGGAGCCACAAAAATACAGTAAGTTGGCTTGCCACTGCATTCTTGGTGCCTCCCAAGATGTCGAGAGACCGGCTCCCCTTCCATTTCATACTGCTTGACACCCGTTGCTAAAGTGACTTCAACAATTACGTCAAAATCGGAATAAGCACATTCAATATCGGGAAAATTAGGGGGCGCGTGATGAAGAGGCATGCCATTTCCGTCACGTCGGAAATTGCCCTTGACAGATCCTTCGTCAAGGATAACAAACGCACGCCAAGTGTTCCACTCGAACATTAAAGATGGGTCAATAATAGTACGGTCTTTTATGTTCTCATAGGTCAAAACAATATCTTGAAATTCCTCGTACGTTTTAAGACTGGCGACTTCTTGCTCAACCTTCCTTGCTTTTTTAGTCTTAATAAGGGCTTCCGCCATGTCCTTTAACTCTTCAAGAGACTTCCCCTTAAGATCCTTTTTTGTCAGATCCCCGCCGCCCGCCAGGACAGTTTTTACTATTAATCTCTTATCATCTGAAAAAAGCTGGGTGTTAGTTGCGGAGAAGAGATACTTCTTAAAATGATCTCTTCCTTCAAAAGAGTCCGGTTGCCTCTTTACCGAGCGCAGTATGTAGTCCACGTCCTTTCTTCTTTCTTCTGGTATGAACACATGGTAAGATCGAGGTTTTATTGATACCAGGTTAGTAGCGCGTAAATAGCGTATTACAGCATCAGCGTAGTCTTTATGATTTCGCCGTTTTGTTTGAATAAAATTACTAAGCGAACTGGCGCCTGACTCCCGAATTCTTATTTTCCCAGCTTCTATGGGTTGCGCGAACAGTTTTTCCAATTCCTTTGCCCATACCATGTGACAAAAACGCTTATAACTCGTCTTTTTTCGGTCTAAGTTCTTAAGTTCCTTTCGAAACCTTTGAATTTTTTTTCTGACGCGGTCATATTCATCTATGTGGATAAGTTGCATAAAGAAAATCCCGATTTCATCCTTCGTCAGGCCGTTGAGATCTCTGACCAGCCTGAATAATTCTAAATACGGCTTGACCAAATAGTGTCCAGCTTTGTCCACATGGTAGGGAGAAGGCAACTGAAATTTCAGCAACTGTTTTGTGAAAATCTCATGCGGCCTCTTACTAGAAAGAAGCACGGTTCCTGCCTCAGTAAGACGAATTTTCGGAGTAAGTTCCACAAAGCCCAAGGCTTTTGGTCCCCGGGTTATCCGGTCCCGCGCGGCAAAGTCCAAGTTCGATGTTATCCTGCCTTCGTAAAAGTCCGCCTTGGAAAGATGTTCTCCAAAAGCTGTCTGGGTGTTGACATCCCAGGTCTTCCCCTCAAACAAAGTAACCAATAAGCGAATCTCTTCGATCATTTTTAGAGGACTGCGGGGAGAGGCAAAAAAGAACAATGCCTTCTTGTGTGTAATGGTCGCCATAAGCTTACTCTTCCCAAAACACCTTTTCGTCACGCAGGTTGCATAGTTTCTTTTGAAAAAGGTCTTCCCGCGAAACAAGATAAGTCAATATGCGGCGCTTGGAAAGTTCAAAGGCCTTTTGTGAAATATCACAACCGATAAAGTGGCACCGGTTTTTAATTGCCGCAATGGCAGAAGATCCACTTCCGACGAAAGGGTCACACACCGTGAAACCTTCGCTGGCGCTAGCATAAATCATAGACTGAAAAAGTTCTACAGGTTTCTGGGTCGGATAGTGTGCGTTGTGAATTCTCTTAAACCGCCAGACATCCGGAAAACATTGATTCCGGATTTTACGTCGGTTGCCGTTAGTTGCGAAAATAATAAATTCGTGGCGCCGCCGGAAATAGTGGCCCATACCAATATTAACTTTATCCCACATAATAATGTTCTTGACTTCAAAATAGTCCCTGACAAGAGGTCCTAGAGAAAGCAGAGAGAAGGAATCGAACATTATATATATGTGGCCCCCGTCGTGTGTTAACACCCTTTGACATTCTTCCAAGAAAGCGCGATAGTTTTCCTCTGAATCTTCAAATTCTCGGAACCACTTGCTACTAGCCGCACCTTTCTCGTTGTATTGCCCCACAATTCGACCTTTCCCGAGCTGCAGTCTATTGTTCATGCCAGAATAAGCTGGGTCCGTAACAATTAAATCAACGCTGTTGGCCGTAATATCTCTCAGGAACCCCATACAATCACATCGCTTCAAGAAGATATTCTGTTCATCCGTTTCAATCCGCCAGCTATCTTTTTGGTCGTACACGCGGATTTCCTCCGGGGCGAACATGTCTTTTGCCTTTTCTCCATTCACATTAAAGTAACCTTTATTGGTAATAGGACCGCCGTTCTTGTGTTGTCATAAACATAGTCCGTTTTGGAAAAAATCAAGGGATTTTCCGTAATCTTGCGTCCAACCAACATGGATGCCATTCGCATATGCGCAAGTTGCACATAAAATGCTCCGCACATTCCACTGCCCTTGGGGGAATGTAGACCGTTTTCTACCTCTTGCTTGCGGTGCCCTTAAAGGAAATTCCGGAAAATGCAGAAAACGCCGGCGCATAGTTCTCTCGGCGCGGCGGAATGTGCCAGTATCCCTTTAAGCAAGGCTTAGGGGCTCCGACAAGCGACAATTTCGTGCGGCAGCATTTCTTCGTATCTGACTTTTTCCATTCTTTGCCTCCGCAGACTCGATGAGTTAAGGTTTGAGCGCGGTGATGATCGCGCGGATAAAGTCGGGATTGGTGCCGCAGCACCCGCCGATGAACCCGGCCCCGGCCTGAACCAGAGCGGGCACCTGCTCGGCAAAGGCCGCGGGACTTTGGCGGAACACGGTTTGACCCTCGACGATTTCGGGCAGCCCGGCATTGGGCTTAATCCAGACCGGAGCGCCGGCAGCCTCGTGCAGGCGGCGGCAGACCACCTGAAAGGTCTCGATGCCCTGACCGCAATTGGCCCCGAGGATGTCCGCGCCGGCGGCCCGAAGTTCGGCGGCGGCCTGCTCCGGGGTATTGCCCATCATGGTGCGGTCGAACTCAGCCCCGCTGTCATAGACCAAACTGGCGACCACGGGCAGCCCGGTCCCGGCGGCGGCCTGAACGGCCAGCTTGGCCTCGGCCAGGTCGGTCATGGTCTCGAGGAGCAGGCCGTCGGCCCCGCCCTCGGCCAAGCTTTGGGCCTGCTCACGAAAGGCGTCGCTCACCTCGTCCTCGCTCACCTCGCCCATCATCAGCATCACGCCGCTCGGGCCAATCGAAGCAAACACCAGGGCGTTGTCCCCGGCGGCAGCCCGCTTCGAGATTTCAACGCCGGTGCGGTTAATCTCGGCGGCCTTATCGGCCAGGCCGTGGCGCGCGAGCATGAGGCGGTTCGCGCCGAAAGTATTAGTCAGGATGATACGGGTGCCGGCCTGGACATAACTGCGGGCCACTTCCTCGACCTGGGCGGGGTGCGACAGGTTCCATTCGTCCGGGCAGCCGCCGGTTTCCAATCCTTTGGCCTGCAGGCTGGTGCCCCAGGCCCCGTCCGTCACCACCGGCGCTTCTCGAAGAAGCTGTTCAAGCAGTTTATGCATGGCGCGGTTCTCCCGGTCAACAGGTTTTGTCCCCCTATTATACGCCGTGATTGACGTTCTGCTGTTGAAACGCAGAAAATTTCACCCGATTTTTCCAATCCCCGCCAACGGTTCATTGACAAGGGCTTGACAATGGGCTCCGTAGCCTTTATTATCAGGTAGTTGTCATAAATAGAGAGTCTTCTCCGACAAAGGCAAGAAAGGGGTATATGTATGCGAGACAGGATGATACAAGGATGGGCACTGCTTATCGCGGTTTTCGGCGTGCTGGCCATGTCTGAAGCTCAGGCACAGATAATTCTGGTCGAGGGTGGCAAGGCAAAGTGCTGCGTGGTGCTGCGGCCCAGGCCGAAGGAGCTCGAGGGCATTAAAGGCCGGCCCAGGGACAGAAAGTTGCAGCAGCTTGCCCAGGCATACAGCGACGAGAAAGCGGCCGCGGACGATTTCGTGCGGATAGTAGAGAAAATGACCGGCGCACGCCTGGAACTCGTGACCGAGGCACAGCAAGGGCTGCTGCCGGTGTACATCGGCGCTGCCGCCATCGACCTCGTTCCCGCTTATGAGCGGATGCTTAAGCATCCTGATCGCTTGACCATTGTCAATGACCGATTTCTCCTGAGTGTGCAGGTAAAAGGCGTGGCCCTGGCCGGTGCGCGCCCCTGGGCGACGCGCCTGGCCGTAACCCAGTTTTTCGAAGACGTGGGCTGCCGTTGGTACGGGGGCGGCAAATTTTTCGAGGTGATTCCCCGGAAGCGAGTCTTAAGGGTCGCTGCCAAATGGAAAATCTACACCCCGGACTTCGAGATGCGGGACGTGTGGTACGTGCAGGACGATGACTTGGCGCACCTGAAGCTTAATCGGCATGACGGGGTCCTTCACCACGGCCATTCCTGGCACAACTGGATCGGCAAAGAACGCAAGGAACGCCCCGAATTGCGCGGGCTGGTGCAGGGCGAACGCAAAGGCCCGCTCGAATATACGCACCCGGACGTGCCGGGCATTTTTGTCCGCAACATCCTGAGCTACAAGGAGCGAACCGGCTCGCGCACCGTCAGTTTGTCCACGGACGACGGCCCCGTGTATTCACAGAGCAAAGAGAGCGCGGAATGGCTGCTGAAGGAATACGCCAACCCGTTCATGGCCACCCCGGCCATTTCAGACGCGCTCATGCGGCTCTACGAGCAGGTCATCCCGCCCGTGCTCGAGAAATATCCGGACACGGTTTTCGGCTTCCTGGTCTATGCCAACACCATGACCCCGCCGCGCTATGCCAAGGTGCATCCGGCCCTGGCGATTGTCGGCGCGCCCCTGGCGGAGAACGCCCTCGTACCCACCACCACCAAGAAAGACGCGCGCCGCATCCATTTCCGCACCTGTCTCGAGAACTGGATGAAGCTGGCCAAGCGCGGCTACATCTACGAATACGACCCGTTCGTCATCTGGCACGGGGTGCTCTGCCCGCGAGTCGAGCTGATCCGCCGCAATGTGCCGTATTACAAGTCAATCGGGATCCGCGGCATGAACATCGAAAGCCGCAAGGCACAGTTCGCCGAGTCGGGCCTGAACATCCTGGTCTACTCACGCTTGTTCTGGGACACGTCGGCAAATGTGGACGCTATTCTGAACGAGTTCGCCGCGACCTTTTACGGGCCGGCGGCCAAGCCGATGCGGGAATGGATCCGCGTGACCCAGAAGTCCATACTCCGACCCGCCGCCCCGGTATTCGGCAACGAAGACCATAATATCGAACTCATCTTTACCCCGAAAGTGATGGCGAAGGCCGAAAAGGCGCTTAAACGGGCAGAGGCCCAGGTAAAAACCGAGCCGTGGGAAACCCGGGTGCATGTGGTCCGCCTGATCCACGACCACCTGAAAGCGTATCTTGAATCCAAACACGCCATGGACTTGGGCGAATTCCTCAGAAGCGCCGCGGCTATTGACCGCATGTATAAGTACAAGAAGCAACTGCACGCCATTGACCCCGTGCTGCATGACACGGAGCGCTGGGACCTGAAGTCCGAGGCGCCTTTATGGCTGCGCGGCTTGCGAAAGCTGGCGCACCGCTGGGCCTCGCTCTCAGGTGAATTGGAAACTGGCGCCGAAGGCAGACTGGTCCAGATACTGCCGCAGAAATGGCAGTTCGCCTTCGATCCCAAAAACCTGGGCCAGACAAATGGCTGGGCCAAGGCCAAGAAATTGCCTCGCAGCAAGCGGATTGACATCGGCCAGCCCTGGGACTACCAGGGATATGCCACGCCGCGCACCGCCAACGGCTGGTATCGCACCCGGATAAAAGTGCCCGTCGTTTTCCAGGGCGAACCCGTGCGGCTGCTCTTCACCCGATTGTACGGCATGAAGATTACCATATATCTCGACGGCAAATTTGTCGAACACCGCGACCTGCCCCGCTGGTTCTGGTACGATTACAATCACCAGCGCGAGTTCGACCTCACCAAGGTCGTCACCCCGGGCAGACGCCAGACCCTCACCGTCCGCATCTTCAAGGAATTCGACTGGGGCGGGCCCTACGGCAACGTCTTCCTCTACTCCCCAAAACCCAAAAAACTCCCCCCACAACCCCCGGCCCAGTAACGCCCCCCTCCTCCACCACCCAGCTTGCAACCGGAGAGAAACATTTTCCGCTGATTCTGGATCAGTAATTGGTGGAAGATCGCCGGGGAATGGAGGACGTTGAACCATTCGCGCTTCTTTTTTGGCGAATGGCGAAGCCTGCAATTTGAAAGACGAGGCGTTTGCGGTATCTTTCACTATTAAACAGCTAGAGGAGTGCCGCATGACGGAACGAAAAGGGATTCTGCGACCGAGGCCTTATGCAAGATTGCTGCTACTTCTGGGTGAGCAGCTCATAAAAAACAAAACCGTCGCTCTTTCAGAGTTGGCGAAGAACGGCTATGATGCTGATGCAAGCTGGGTCCAAATCCGAGCAGGAAATATGCAGAATTTTGGGGAAGAAGACCTGCAGCCGGAGGAGGAGCCTTATGTGGAGATTGAGGATGACGGGGATGGAATGGACTTTGAGACAATAAGGCTCCACTGGATGAATCCGGGATCGGATCATAAGGCTAGGAAAAAGCTCAAGGAAAGAACAAAGCGAAAAGGGAGAACGATACAAGGGGAGAAGGGCATCGGGCGATACGCCTGCTTCAAGATAGGTACTTGCGTGGAGCTCTTCACGCGAGTTAGATTCGACTCTGGAGAATTGGGGCCAGAGATAGTTCTTACTGCAGACGTTTCAAAGATGATCACCCGGGAGGGCGAAGCCCGTTCCTCGCAGGGCCAAACGCGGGAAACTAATGCAGACGAGGAGGGGGGAAACCGCGAGATCGAGTTCTTTGATCAGATTGAGATGGGTTATGAGATTCTCGATGAACCACGAACAATGACCACGAAAGCACGCTCATCACGTCTGAGGACCGACTTGAAAGCAGCGGGTCACGGTACACTGATTCGGATTACTTGTCTACAAGAACCGTGGACTGTCGCCCAATGCCAAAAAATTGCCAAGGACCTCAACAAACTACAATCTCCCTTCTCAAGCGATGATTTAGAGGTGTCAGTCTTCTTTGATGCTAATGACGTAGTTGCAGCCGCGGTGGTCCCCCTCGTCGAAGCCGTCAAAGAGGCGGATTGGGAATTTTTGGGCGTGGTTGACGCGGATGGCAGGTGTGAAGGAGTGCTCAATGACAATGAACGTGAAGACGACTTGGTCGCGATCGCCGCGGCCGATGTTCGCTTTCGAAAACAATTTGAGGGCGAACGCAGACCCGAATGCGGAGCGTTCGATTTTCAATTCCATGTCTTTGATCCTGACAGGATTAAAAAGGACAAGAAGCTTTGGCCGTTTATTAAGGAACACCGCACATACCTATACCGTGATAACATAAGAGTCTACCCCTACGGTGATCCTGATGACGACTGGCTGGAGTTGGACATTAGTCGAGGTACAAGCAGGTTAGGAAGATATATCTCCAATGATCAACTCGTGGGGTTTGTCAAGATCAGCGCCCGAGAAAATAGTCTACTCGTTGACAAGACGAACCGTGAAGGACTAATTGAAAAAGGCATGGCCTACGAGGATCTGAAGGCACTTGTAAACTCGGCCTTAAACCTGGTCCACGGGCAGATGCAACGAGACAGAAAACTCCGGCGGGACAAGAGAAAAAGAGACCGTATCTCTGAATTGAGTGCCCATACGAGCGTGATGTCAACTCACATGGAGAAACTGGCCAGACACCTCAAAAAGACCGATGATGAGAAGGGGATAGGCTTGGCTCAGAAGCTGGCAGCGTTACTCCAAAAAGAGTTTGAGATTGTCACGAAGCAGATTGAGCTTGTGCAGGATTTGGCAGGAGTGGGCATAGCGGTCGATGCCGCGTCGCACGACATTGTCGCCGTGATGGCGCGAGCTTTGGAGACTTCAAGCGCCCTGCGCGAGACGCTTTCATCAAAGGAAGTGAACTTGGCCAAGGCAAACAACCTCGCTGTTGTGCTTCATCGGCAGTGCAGGTTTGTGCATGATCTCCTCACCGGCGTTCAGCCACTTTTCAGGTCGACGCGCAGGAAAGCTTGTCCCGTGGACATACGTGGGCTTGTTGAGAAAGTCGAGGGGTTCTACCGGACCCCGCTGAAAGAGAACGACATCATCATCACGCGGACGGGCGACCCGATAATCGAGGAATCGTCAGAGGGAATCTTGCTTCAGATACTCATCAACCTGTTTGACAATGCCGTCTACTGGTTGGGAGTGGCGAAGCCCGATGCCCCCTTAATTCAGGTAGACACGGATCCTGCCGAGAGAGTCATGGTGTTCGCGGACAATGGGCCTGGTGTTGACCCTGAAGATGTTGCCTACATATTTGACCCGTTCTTCACCAAGAAGGGACCCGAGGGGCGCGGACTCGGCCTGTATATTGCTCGTGAACTTGCAGCGAACTACGGTTACGATCTCTACTACATTGAGAACGAGCGCCCTAAGATCCAATCTGGCGCTAATTTTGCTTTGGAGTTCAATCCGCGAACGGGGGAAACGGAATGAGTGCTAGCCTTCTCAAGGAGTTATGCAATGGTCCGGCTCTGGTTGTTGATAACGAGGTGGCTAGTGAGCATACGGGCATTGCAAAGCTGGTCAACTGCCTCCGCCAAGAAGGCTTCCCCGTCATCTCCTGCTGTTCAGTCGAGGATGCCCGTAGATATCTACCGTGTCTGTCTTCGATTGGTTTCGTTATTTTGGATTGGCAGTTCGTGGCGGGTCTATCCGAAGAATGGCAGGAAACGGGGTCACAACTCGGCTTGGTGGCTACCAAGGCGGAAGAAAGGAATGTGGTTGACCTCATCAAGAACTTCCAGGAACAAACTCTCGCGCCTATCTTTCTGCTCACAAACCAGAATGTAGAAGGAATCAAAACGATCCTGCGAGACGCCGGGGTCAACTATGCCACCGGAGGGTTCGTGTTCGTTCGCGCCAAGGAGGGGATCTGCGACGATTATCTGGAATTTGAGAGTACCGTTGACCGGTGGATTCAAGAGAACCCCCACATCTACTTGGCAAAGACGGTGCTTCGGCGATGGCTGGAGGCAAGTCATCGGGCCTTTTGGGGATTCTTAGACTCGTGCCCAGTGTGGCCGTCCCTCTGCTACAAGGCCTTTCTCGAAGACGGCGATGACCCTAACGTGGCGCTTCTGGATACCGTGCTAGACTTGGTGCTCTCAAACTTCGATTTTGCCGAACTCGACGGAACTGTTTTGGCGGGGACGACAGAGGGCGAAGCAAATACCGCCGCGATTCGGTCACTACATGGATCTCTTGCCTACATCAAGAACGAGGAGCTCCTCAAAGGAAGCATTGTTCCAGGCGACATCTTCAGGACCCAAGACAATGGCAAGGTATACTGGCTTAACATTCGGCCCGCCTGCGACACAACGGCCAGATCGGACAAACCGCCAAAGGTCTACCTCCTGCGCGGACAGAAAATCAAGGACGAGGACTTCGAGAGTCGTTTTGATACGAAGTATCACCGCATTTTAGAGAAAGAGAACGAGATGATATTCTACAACTTGGATGAGCACGATGCGGTCATGTTCAACATGCGCAACCTCACTGTCAAGAAGCCTGACGTGGCCTCATGCGGTGTGAAAATCGCCAGGCTTTCCCGTGCCCTTGCCGTCAGTGCTCAGCAGAGATATGCTGCTTATCTGTCTCGTCAAGGGACCCCCGCTTATCCCAAAGGCCTTGGGTGAAGGGGCTATGACGTGGACCTGAAAGCTATTCATCCGTTTCCGGCGCGAATGGCGCCATCCCTAGTTTTGCGAAGGCTTATGAGGAGGCCCCCGGGTCTGCGTGTACTCGACCCCATGATGGGATCTGGGACAACCTTAGTAGTGGCGGCCGCCCTGGGACACCACGCGTTTGGAATTGACAGGGATCCTTTGGCAGTTATTCTTGCACAGGCATGGTGTGCAAAGGTGACGGAAGAATCGGTAAAGAAACATGCGCAGCGGGCCTTGGACGACGCAATCCAGGTGGCTGCTATGATGCCGGAGGATTGCGCCTACCCTAGCCTAGCGGATGAAGAAACAAGAGCCTACATTCGCTACTGGTATGACGAAGAGAACCGGATTCAACTGAAGGCTTTGGCGGATCAGCTAGTCCGGATCAGGGATCGGCAGGTCCGTGCGGTTCTGTGGACAGCATTCTCACGAATGATTATCACGAAGGACAGGGGCGTCTCTCTCGCCGTCGATGTTTCACACAGTCGTCCCCATAGAGTCCGAGACCACGCCCCTAACCGAGTTTTCGATGTCTTTGAGTCAACCGCTTTGCAGGTAGCAAAAGCCTTGCCTTTTCCCAAAGAATCGGACGCGATTTTGGCCCCACAGATCCGGAAGGGGGATGCCAGACGGATAGGGATTCAGAGCGAATCAATGGACATAATTGTCACATCCCCACCATACCTCAACGCGATCGACTATCTCCGGGGACACAAGCTTTCCCTCGTCTGGATGGGCTATCCCGTTACTCGCGTTTCGGCCATCCGTTCCTCAAATGTAGGGACGGAAAAGGGCTCGCGCAGGGCACCAAGAACCGGACCCATTGCTGAATTACTTGACAAGGCGGGACAGGTTCGTCACCTTCCTCTGCGAATACAGCGAATGCTCGTGAAGTACATTCGGGATATGCGCAAGGTTGCCGGGGAGATTGCACGGATTTTGAAGCCGGGAGGAGAGGCCATGCTGATTGTTGGGGATTCCACCGTCAAGGGCACTTTTGTAGCCAATTCCGTAGTAATTAGGGAACTCCTTAAAACACGTGGGTTGAGGCTCATATCCAGCAGAAGGCGCTGCCTTCCGGAGAATCGCAGGTATCTGCCGCCGCCGACGAACTCACGGGCTGGCGCGTCCCTCCAGGGGCGGATGCGCGAGGAAGTAATCCTCTCGTTCCGGAAATAGTCGCCGCTAATGAATGCTTCTCCGTATTCCGTGCTTTCCGTGCCTTCCGTGGTTTAATCCGAGAGAATCGGCGTAATCTGCGTAATCTGTGGATTTCTTTCAGCAGGGCTTCGTGGGCTTCGTGCCCTTCGTGGTGAATTATTTTGAGCGTGGGGGAAAGTTTTTGGGGAGAATCCAGAATCCAGAATTCAGAATTCAGAATGACGGACGCAGGAGTAGCGCAG
>SDBT01007688.1_pt1 | contig 17705 bp, 15 predicted proteins | sample 2277101 | NCBI WGS metagenome assembly SDBT01 (sample SAMN10404973, study PRJNA504765) | marine sediment metagenome | isolation source: marine sediment core GS10_PC15, 103 cmbsf | place: Arctic Ocean: Southern Knipovich Ridge | collected 2010 | reverse complement strand
TTGCCTTTTCCCCATAATAGTCCAGAACCACTTTTTTCTCGTCAATTGCTGAGACGACATAACCACCTATATAATCCCCCAAAGAAAAGATCTCAGCTTTTTTCTTTCTCCTTCTATTTTTTGCTTTACTCTTACTTTTACCCTTACCCTTTTTCTTTACCTGCTTATCGTAAATTAGAGCACTTTTTTTATCACCAATGATGACAGTGCCAAAAAGCTCCAGCTTGCTGGTATCGATTTTTTTGTCTAGCATTTTTGAATCTGTTTTTTCAATGACCCACTCTTCCCTGTCTGGTCTGAACAGGTTTTTTTCTGAAATCACAGCATAAGGATCCGCCGCTACAGCCGTTTTGACAATTGAAAATAGTATGACAATAAGCAAAGTAAGTGTGTTTAAACAAAACATTTTATTCATCTCAATCCGTGACCATGGTTCTTTCTGTTTTATATCGGAAAATCCTATCATAAATAAAGCAAGAAATCAATAGAGGAGGATTTAGTTATATAAGAATTTTTGTCATATGATTCAGTGGGCATGGTGGGTTGTTTTAATGGAAACGATACTGGGTTCTGGTTGCTTGATACTAGATAAAATTCAAACCCATAAATATTGTAAATCATTGATTTCTCTATTTTAGAAACGCATGAGATGATTTGGTGGCTTGATTAATCTATACTTTCTTTTCTATCCCCCCTCCCCTTAATCCCCTCCCACCAGGGGAGGGGGAAAGAGACTTTCTACTTTGTCGTTAAAGGTTCCAGGGGAGGAGTCCGATAGTGAGGACGTCATATCCATCGACCGTTTCATCCACTGTAGTTACCGTGATGTTTGAGTATCCTTCTGAAGGATTACTCTCCAGTATGACCATTTGAAAAAGGCAGGCAGGCAGAAGGACGATGGGAGATCCCAGTGGGGTAATGTGAGCTGATTCAAATGATACTTGTGTGTTAAAGAGGGTAAATTGAGCATCCTTACTGAAGATCGCCAATAAGTAAATCAAAGGTATATTTCTACTGCCAGGGATGGTATGGGGAAAAGCAAAGGAGATGAGAGGATCAAGTGTCTTCAAAGCATTCACTTTGCCATATCCATACACGTCATCCTTCCCCTCAATATCTAAATCATCAGCCCTCATAATAAGATATTCTCTTACCTGATTTCTGGTGAGATGCGGGTGTTGAGATAACAGTAAAGCAGCAACCGCTGAAACGATAGGAGAAGAAAAAGATGTTCCAGAACCAATGGTGTATGCATCACCTGGATAGGTAGTTCGGATGCTTACCCCCGGGGCAACCAGATCAAGCTCGGGACCAGAGGCTGAATGGGTTTTCTTTGTATTATCTTCCTTTGTAGCTGATACCGATATTACCTCATCCTGGTTAGCAGGAAACCATATGGGACCATCTGCGTTCCCTGCTGCTGCAACCAAAAGAACCCCTTTGCCTGCTGCATAATCGATGGCATCAGTTATTACTGGAATTTCTCCTTCAGGCCACCCCAGGCTCAGGTTGATGATGTTTGCTCCGTGATCTGCGGCATATATAATTGCCTCTGCAGCATTTGTATCTTCAATTTCATTGAGACCGCCTACGTTGACCTTTAGGGGTAGTATCTTACATTCCGGTGCAATGCCGCTGATACCCAGGTCATTGTTTTGTATAGCAGCAATAACCCCGCACACTTGTGTGCCATGCCCCAGTTCATCGGTGGGGTCATCATCATCGTCTCCGAAATCCCATCCATCTGGAAGAATGTTATCAGCCAGGTCTTCGTGATCCAGATCAACACCTGAGTCAATTAAACCAATTATCACACCTTTGCCTAAAGATTTATCCCATGCATCTGGAGCCTCAATATTAGGCAGGTACCACTGTTGGTCAAAGGCCGGGTCATTTGGTTCTAAGAGGAATTCTCCATAGTAGTGAGGTTCGATACATACGATATCTGGATTTTTCTTAAGAGCCATCATCGCCTGGTTTCTACCTTTACGTTTTTCTATCTTGATTTTTGCCCAGCCTATTTTACCCAGCTCACCCTTAAGATTTTTAGGATAAGCTCCAGTCCTATATTTTACCAGAAGCTCTCCAGGCACAGACGATGCTGAAAAAGCGGTACTGCCTGGAAGGGCGATTGCGGTCAATGCTATGAAAAGAGGTAAGAATTTCATTAAGTATCTCCTTAAACTAATCGAATTGGGAAAAACCTCTAATATGGGATGTGTGATGTGAGATATGAGCGATATAAATTTTCATATGTTTTCCCATCTCAGATCCCATATCGCAGATATCTCAATCGTTTTCAATAATATAACTTAAATACTTATATAGTTCAAATAATATAGGAAAATTATTTTTTATGTTTGTGTCCTGATTGAAAAAGTAAATTGAAATCAGTTGTAAAACCCCTTTCTTTATGATAATTGTGGGGTATGTTTTTGAAAAAAGATCTGAGGAAAGGAAATGGTGCATAGAATTGAAGTAGGGTTTAAACCCTCTGTAAAAGATGCCTGGGGTGAGAAGATAAAGAAAAGAATTTGGGATAACCTCCACATCCAGGTTGAGGGAGTAAAAGGTATAGAGGTCTATGCTTTGGATATGGATCTGTCTCCTGATGAACTCAAGCAGATTGCGGAAGGTCCTTTTGTCGATCCTGTTATTCAGCACTATACAATTGATAAACCACTTGCTCGAGACTTTGACTGGATTATTGAGACAGGTTTCAGACCTGGCGTTACTGATAATGTGGGCAGGACTGCTCGTGAAGCCATAGAACTGGTATTGGGTGTTAGATTGAAGGACGAAGAAAAGGTCTATACCTCCAAACAGTGCCTGATAAAAGGGAACCTGTCTTTTAAAGAAGTTGAGAAGATAGCCGCCGGGCTACTGGCTAATGAGTTGATACAAAGATTTACTATCGTAAATAAAAACAGTTGGGATGTGGAACAAGGTGTGCCGCTGGTTATTCCCCGGGTGAAAGAGGACAGTGCTGGTGATAAGGTAAGCGAAATTAATCTGGATGTGGATAATGAGGCGCTGATGAGAATAAGCCAGGAGAGTGTTTTAGCGTTGAATCTTAATGAGATGAAAGCTATTCAGAAATACATACAGGACGAGAAGATTATCAGGGAACGAAGGAAAGCAGGACTGGGTGAAAGATTAACAGACGTAGAGATGGAAGCCCTTGCCCAGACCTGGTCTGAGCATTGTAAGCACAAGATCTTCAATGGAATCATTCGTTATCAGGACGAAAATGGGAATGTGAGGATTATAAAGAGTATATTTAACACCTTCATCAGGGCTTCTACTGTTAAGATTCGGAAGTCACTTGATGAAGATTGGTGTCTTTCAGTTTTTGAGGACAATGCAGGAGTCATTGCCTTTAACCGTGATTACAGCCTGGTCTTCAAGGTAGAGACTCACAACAGCCCTTCTGCATTAGATCCTTATGGAGGGGCTCTTACGGGCATTGTGGGAGTCAATCGAGACCCATTTGGAACAGGGAAAGGGGCAAAACTGATATTTAATACCGATGTCTTCTGTTTTGCATCCCCGTTTTATAAAAATGCTCTACCACCTCGTCTGCTCCATCCCAAACGTATCTATGAAGGAGTGAGGGAAGGGGTTGAACATGGGGGCAATAAAAGTGGAATTCCCACAGTGAACGGCTCGATTGTCTTTGATGATCGATTTTTAGGAAAACCACTTGTCTATTGTGGAACAGGAGGGATTATGCCACGGGAGCTGGCTGGGGAACCTTCTCACCTGAAAAAGGCCAGCCCTGACGATTTAATTGTAATGACAGGTGGGCGCATCGGCAAGGATGGTATCCATGGTGCTACTTTTTCTTCGGAAGAGCTCCATGAAGGCTCCCCCGCCACTGCTGTTCAGATTGGCGACCCCATTACCCAAAAGCGAATGACTGATTTTTTGTTAAAAGCAAGGGACTTAGAGCTTTACCATTGCATCACTGATAATGGGGCAGGGGGGCTTTCTTCATCGGTGGGAGAAATGGCAATAAAAAGTGGTGGATGTGAGCTCCACCTGGAGAAGGCGCCGCTTAAATATGCGGGGTTACAGCCCTGGGAGATTCTGCTCTCTGAGGCGCAGGAGCGAATGACCCTGGCTGTAAAGCAGGAAAAAATTGATCAATTTCTCTCATTGGCTGAAAAGATGAGTGTAGAGGCCAGTGTTTTGGGGAAGTTTACTGACAGTGGCAAATTCCATATTCTCTATAATGGAAGAACAGTTGGCTATCTCGATATGGATTTTCTCCATCAGGGGGTTCCTCTCCTTAAGATGGAGGCAAAGTGGGAGTTGAAGCATTATGAAGAGCCTCGCTTTGAATCTCCAGAAGATCTGACCTCTTCCTTAAAGAAGATGCTGGCCAGGCTCAATATATGCAGTAAGGAATCTGTGATAAGACAGTATGACCATGAGGTGCAGGGAGGGAGCGTTGTAAAACCTCTTGTGGGATTACATGAAGACGGTCCCAGTGATGCGGCAGTCATCAGGCCACTTTTAGAGACGATGGAAGGGGTGGTAGTAAGCCATGGTATCTGTCCTCGATACAGTGATATAGATACTTACCATATGATGGCGTGTGCCATTGATGAGGCACTCAGAAACTATATTGCTGTGGGTGGCAGCCTTAAGCAAGTAGCCGGACTTGACAATTTCTGCTGGTGTGATCCTGTCAGGTCTGATAAAACCCCGGATGGAGAGTATAAACTGGCACAGCTGGTGAGAGCCAACATGGCTTTATATGACTACACGACCTGCTTTGGTGTCCCTTGTATCTCCGGCAAGGACAGCATGAAGAATGATTACCGGATTGGAGACAATAAAATTTCAATTCCACCAACGGTGCTTTTTTCTGTTATGGGTAAAATAGAGGATGTGAGGAAGGCTGTTACCATGGATGTAAAGCATGAGGGAGATGTAGTTTATGTTTTAGGAGAGACATTTGATGAGCTAGGTGGGTCTGAATATTATGCCATGTTGGGGTATGTGGGAAATAACGTTCCAAAAGTTGATGGGCCTCGGGCAAAAAGGATGTATCTGGCTCTAGAGCGAGCCATTGATTTATGGCTGATTGCAAGCTGCCATGATTGTTCCGATGGAGGGCTCGGGGTTGCCCTGGTTGAGAGCAGTTTTAGCGGTGGGCTGGGGATGGAGATTGATCTTCGCAAAGTTCCTGCAAATGGGATAGCAAGGAACGATAACTTATTTTATTCTGAATCGGCAAGTCGCTTTATCGTTACCATTTCTCCTCAGAACAAAGGTGAGTTTGAAGAGGTGATGAAAGGGAATACCATTTCGGAAATTGGCAGAGTGGTTGTGGGAAATGTTTTCAGGGTTGTGGGATTAAAAGGAGATGTAGTGGTAGATGCGGATATTTATGAGCTCAAGGAGGGGTGGAAGAGTACTTTGATGTTTTAAGAGTAAACACCTGAATCCTTGACCCCTAGAATCCTTTAATTCTATTTGGGAATTAAGATGGTAAAAAACATTCCTCAAAAAACAAAAGCAATAGTAATATCAGGTAACGGTACCAACTGTGAGATGGAGATGGCTTATGGCTGTAAGCTGGGGGGATTTGACCAGGTTGATATAGTTCATTTAAGTGAGCTGGTTTATGGAGAGAAGAGACTTACTGACTACCATTTCCTCAATCTGGCAGGGGGATTTCTGGATGGAGATGATCTGGGTGCTGCCAGGGCGAATGCCAACCGTATTAGACATGCTGTAATTAAGGACACGAAGGAAAGGTTATTTGACCATATTTTACAGTTTATAGAAAAAGGTGGATTGATCCTAGGTGTATGTAATGGTTTCCAGTTGATGGTAAAACTGGGATTATTGCCGGGATTTGATCAGGATTATGATGTCCAGTATGTTACTTTGACTTTCAATGATTCAGGAAGATTTGAGGATCGGTGGGTTCATCTGAAATTCAATCAGGAAAGCCCTTGTGTTTTTACTAAAGGAATCTCGAAAATCTATCTTCCGGTGAGACATGGAGAAGGCAAGTTCGTAGTAAAAGATGAAGGTGTACTTAAGAGACTCCATACCCGGTCACAGGTAGTGATGCACTATACCCGTGATGATTGTAAAGAGTGGACCTATGATTATCCCTTCAACCCCAATGGATCTATCGATGGCATAGCCGGCATTTGTGATGAGAGTGGTAGATTGTTTGGGATGATGCCGCACCCGGAAGGCTACCTGCACCGTACCAATCATCCTCGCTGGACAAGGGAGAGCCTTCCCGAGGAAGGAATGGGAGTTAAAATATTTAAGAATGCAGCAGATTATGTTAAAAAATTGTAACTACTCAATAACTTGTGGAGATCGTATCTGCCTAAAATTAAGTGGAGTTTATTGCCATTTCCCCCCTTTAGTAAAGGGGGGTGAGGGGGGATTTGAAAGTTAAAAAAGCATGAAAAATGAGATAGATGTTTTGAAAGATATATCCCGAAAATTTGACAAAGCCAACATTGCATATATGCTGACTGGGTCAATGGCAATGAATTTTTATGCTCAACCCCGTATGACCAGGGATGTAGATGTTGTTATTGCAATACAGCATGAAGATATTGAAACGATTATGCATTTGTTTGGAGAAGAGTATTATATATCTAGTGAAGCAGTGAAGGAATCCATCGAACATCAATCGATGTTTAATTTGATCCATAATGAAAGCGTGATAAAGGTAGATTGTATTATCCGAAAGAACTATAAATATCGTATTGTAGAGTTTGAGAGAAGGAAAAAGATCACAATAGGTGATTTTAGTACGTATATTGTTAGTAAAGAAGATTTGATTATTTCTAAATTAATTTGGGCTAAAGAATCACATTCAGAAATACAACTAAAAGATATTAAGAATTTAATGAGTACTGGATTTGATAAAGCATACTTACAAGAATGGGTGCAAAATTTGGGTTTGGTGAATATCTTCAAGGAGAGCGGCCATGAATGATACTCCACCATTTGTTGAGCATATATATAGGCAAAAAATTATGGAAAAATCAGACGAAGAAAGGCTCTCTATGGGATCATGTATGTTTGATGCTGCAAGGGAGATGGTGCTTTCTTCATTCTCTCAGAACATGTCACCTCAGGAGAAACGCAAAAACCTGTTTTTAAGGTTTTATAGTAATGATTTTGATGAGACCACAAAACAGGGTATACTCCAAACTTTATCAGAACAAAGAAATAGTTTTTAAAGTGTGAATGGCAGGATACAGAATATATATTGCCTCTTTTTAGATAAGGTTGTGTTGGTAAGGTAAAGTATATCAAATTCATAGAAGAAGGAATCCCACTGGGAATGAAGTCTGAGTTGGTAGGTGATGGTTTGATAAGGAGTGGAGGAACTTAAAAGATATAACCAATTGTAACATATTATTTTATGTGGCAATAACTCTAAATAGCGTATTTTAGTTCATTTTGACTTTCCAGCTTTCTTTGAGCCCTTTGTGAGACCCATTAGAGGTAATAGTCGAATCGATATACCATTTAAATCTTTCTCGCTTTGTATTTCACATGTCCCGTTCATGATTGCTTTTATTTCTAACGGGGTAAACTTCGTGGTGATATAGTTTAAGTATTTTTTATGAAAGCTAAAACGTTTTGCCCCTATTGTGGGGAGAAAGTGATTGAGAAATCCTTTGGGGGAAGAAATCACCGGTATTGCCAGAAGTGTGACATGATTCACTATGAGAACCCTTTTCCTGCTACTGCAGCTCTGGTGCTTAATCAAAAAGATCAACTGCTTTTAGTTAAGCGCTCAGTTGAGCCAGCCAAAGGAAAGTGGTGTTTGCCAGGTGGTTTTATAGAAATCGATGAGACTATTGAGGAAGCTGTTTTGAGGGAGCTTGAAGAGGAGACCGGGATTAGAGGAGAGATCGAGGGCTTAGTCGATTTCTTTTCTCAAAAGGGCCGGCATTACAGGGCAATACTCATATTTGGATATAAGGTGAAAATCCTGGGTGGAGAGCTGAAAGCAGGGGATGATGCCCAGGATGCGGGTTTTTTCAGCCTTGATGATTTGCCTCCCATAGCCTTCCTTTCTCATCAAAGGTTGATAGAGAGGGCGTTTAGTGAGAAGTGATTAAACTGGAATAGTGGAATGCTGGATTTAATCCAGGTTACGGGTTGCGAGTTACGGGTTGCGAGTTGAGAAATAAGGATTTATTAAACTCGTAACACGAAACACGTAACCCGCAACATCTTTTCTAGCCAATGCTTCCCTTTTTAATCCTGTCGATTTTTTTTCTAATGCTATCTGAGTCAGGATGGTTCGGTGCCATCTTAAGCCATTTTTTTAAGTAGAGGAGGGCATTTCGCTTGTCATTTAGTTTTCCCAGGTAAAGATTCCCAAGATTGAGATAGGGCTTTGGAAAAGCAGGTTTTATCTCAATGGCTCTTTTAAAATGCTTTATTGCCTGCTGGTAACTGTTCTTCTTCTCATAGGCCATACCCAGATTGTTGTGTGCTTCTGGATAATTGGGTTTGAGTTTTATAGCGTACTCATACATTTCTATAGCTTTACCATACTGTCCTGTTTTGGTATAGATTCTCCCTAAGTGATTATATGTAGAAGGAATGAAAGGGTTTTTGCCGATAGCCTTTTTGAGAGTCTCGATGGACTTTTCGTATTGCTTAAGATCGGCATAAGTATTTGCCAGATTAGAGTATGCATCAAAATAACGGCTTTTTATCTTTATGGCTCTTTTATAATGTGCTATTGCAAGATCGGTTTTACCCAAACTCCGATATACATTCCCCAGATTATTGTGGGCCTCTGCATATCGAGGTCTGAATTTCAGTGCGAGCCTGTATTCTATGATGGCTTGATCATAGCGTTTTTGCATGGCATGGGCATTCCCTAAATTGTTGTGGGCCCTGAAATTTTTGGGGTTGAGCTGAGCTGATTTTCGGTACATATCGATGGCGAGATTAAAACGCTGCTCGGTTCTATAGACGTTCCCTAAATTATAGTAAGCCTTTTCATATACGGGTTGTATCCTTATTACTTTCTGGTATAGATCTGTTGCGTTTTTGAGGTCCTTCCGTTTAAAGTATTCAATCCCCAGGTTGTTTAAAGCCCTCGCGCAGTTAGGAACGGTCTTGACTGTCTTCTTCCATATAGTGAAACTGTTTTTCCAGTCGTAATTTCTATAAAACGTTCTGACTGAGAAAAGGAGAATGACCAGTATGAAAACGGTGTAAATGTGATGTTTATACTTGGTAGAAGTTAACAATAGTTCAAGAACCAGGGCTATTAGCAAAACAAAACCGAAAGAAGGGAGATATAGGTAATGTTCAGCTAACAGCTCATGATGAGGGAAGATATGACAGACTGGGAGTAAAGTAATAAAAAACCAGATTAGGGAGAAAGCCATAATTTTGTTTTTGCAAAGGAGCTTTAGGGTGAGAAAGGCGATTGCAAAGAGTACCACGAGTGAGAGCAGAGTTTCTGCCTCGAACAGTGTTTGGGGTAAGGGAAAAGAATTAAAAGAATAGTCTGCTATCAGGTTAATGGGGAAAAAGAGTAGTTTGATGTAGTAAACGAGTATTTTGCCTACCGTGAGAAGTTGGATGTATAGGCTGCCCCCATAGAGCCCTTCTTTATTAGAGGGTGATTTTATTAATACTTTGTAGCAAGTGAAGAGAATAGCAGGTGTCAGGAAGGCGAGGTAGAAAAATTTATAGCTGGAGATAACTTTTTTTAGGGCATTAAATAATCGATTAGTAAGAGAGCCTTCATCGGGAAGGCTGCGGATGAGATCGTAAATGAAGAAGATTGCCGGCAGGGTAACCGCCATCTCCTTGGATGCGATAGCCAGGAGATAAGCAGCAAGCGAGAGGACCAGAAACTTTGATTTTTTCTTTTTCCTCGATTCTAAAAAGATGTAAAAACCAAGGATATAAAAGAGGGTGGAGAGAATGTCCCTCCTTCCTGAAATGTAGGCGACACTATCAGTATGTACAGGATGAACGACGAAGATGAGTGCAGCGAAAAAGGCTATGCGGCGATTTTCAACCAGTGTGAGGATGGTTAAATAAATTAAGAATGTGGTAAGGGCATGAAAGGCAATATTGGAAACGTGGTAGCCAAGCGGGTTAAGCCCTGTGAACTGGTAGTCAATGACATAAGTTATCCACCTCAATGGTCTGTAGGGAATTTTATCGATTCCGGAGGTAAAACGGGAAGGAATTTTTTCCAAATTTATGATGGAAGGGTTGTTGAGAATAAGGGGGATGTCATCGAATACAAATTGATTGTGAAGAGAATTGTAATAGATGATTGTTGACAGTAAAATCAGGCATACCAGGTGAAAGATTGTCTGCCTGTTACTTCTCTCATTTGAGATGTCTATTTTGGAGGTGGGAGATTTAAGAGTTTTTTTTTCTGTTGGTTCGTATTATCCGGTTTATTTCTTTTTTTGCGACTCATTGATAATTACTCAAAATATTGTGGGTCCTTTTTATTCTTAAAAGTCCCAATTCAATAAAGGCAAACCTCTAATAGTCCCCCTTTGGCAAAAGGGGGGGGATGTGAACTGACATTACTAAATAGTGATAGAAACTATTTAGTGTCCTGATTAATACATGATACCATCCTTTATCACAAGAGGCAACCTTAAAAGTTCATTGAGAACTTCGCTTAAGTAATTTAACCATTGAGATTGAAGATCGGTCCAGCGCGAGGGTTTTCCCAAGGAACTATCAGAAGATTTTTGAAAAATTGGGCTGTACTATACTTTACCAGGAAAATTTAAAGAACCGTGGTATTGATCTGACTTGTGGTACCCTTATGGAGATAAAAGTACAGTGATAAGAAAGGAGTTAGAATGCTCCCCCTGTTTTAGGAGCATTTGCAGTGAGCATTACTGTATGAATGAAATTACTATAGATGAAGTGTTTTAAGCAGTTGAAAGAACTATTGGGGTAAAACCTTGAAAATTTACCCCGCTAGAAAAAAGCCCCGCCATTTATGGCAGGGCAGAAAAGGCAATAAGCTTGGGCAGGGTTTAAAGCTTCGTCAAAACTTTCTAACGGGGTTTGACAAATATGCTATCTATCACTAGAGTTGTATTATGGCAAGACAACTACGTATAGAATATGCAGGCGCTTTTTATCATATTTCTTCAAGGGGTAATCTTAAGGAGAGCAGAGACATGATTATGTCTATTTGATAAGACAAGCTGGTATAATAGATGAGGAAAAAGTATTGGACATGGTAGATACATTAAATAAAAGGATTGATTGTTTTTATAAAGTCAAAGACTTCAAAATGCTTGGTATTGCTGGTATAGATTTGAGGTATTGAATAATCATTCATGGTGGCTACCAGAAGATAATCAAAGATGGACTGGCCTTTTGGTTTATATCTCTCAATTAATTTTGTAACAGTTGTGATTGTTTTAGGCAATGGATATATTACTTTTATAAACTCATTGACCTTATAAAATTCAATGAGTTCTTTTGCATATTTAGGAGAGAGTGGATGTTCGATTCGCCTTTTATCAGTGATTATGGCATAAAACTCAAAAAGGTTTTGAATAGACAGAGCTACTTCTATATCACCATGCACTGCCTTTTCGATCAAATCTTTAGAGACCTTGTGATATTCAGAATCTTCGTTATTGGCTTAGACGAGAATATTAGTATCAATCAAACTTGTGGTCAAGATACTCTCCATATAGATGATCTCTATTAAATGCCCTGTTTTCTATTTTGCCAAGATGGAAGGTGGGAAGATTGATTCTTGTTTTCTTGTCTGTTTTAGCTTGCTTCCCTTCTTTAGCTCTTAGGTACTCAGCAAAATCTAATACCTCATCTAATTTGTTTGGTGGGAGTTCATTTAAGGTCTCCAGTATTTTTTTTTCAATAGCATGAAGTTTCATGGGCAAGCTTTCCTTATAGATACTGATTTATGATTAACATTTATCACAGTTTTATCCTGAAGTCAAATTTCTCCATAGCAAAAAATGCTGGTAGAAGGAGAGATGATTTGGAGATAAAGGGGGAGATGTATTTCTGGTAGATTTGAAGCAGGTAGGAGGTGAGGAAATCTATGAGAAGACGAAGGAGATTTCCATATACGATGTCATTTTATTTGGTTCGTATGCTCGGGGAAAACCAAAAGAACATAGTGACATTGATTTAGCAATAATTTCGGATTGGTTTTCTAATAAAACACATATAGAAAGTATGCAGTATCTCTCTCGTATAGCAGCAAACTATAATAGTTTAATCGAGGCTCTACCATTCACAATCGAAGAATATAAGAATATTGATAAGAGAACTTTTTTAGCTAATGTTTTGAAAACTGGACGTAGATACCCAGTTAACCATAGCGAAACCATAGAGGTCATCCATTAAAGGATGTCTGTCATGGTAAAAACACCTCTCCATAACAAAAAATTTATAGACTGTCGTGTTCATGGTTTAATCACTTTTTATATATTGCCTGGGGGTAATTATTTTTAAGACAAAAGGCAGATCACCCAATTCAAGAAGATCTTTGTCTCCTGTAATCAGAAAGCTAACTCCTGCTTCGAAACAACATTCAAGCAACATATTGTCTTTAGGGTCTCTACAGACAGCTATTTTACGTGTAGGATAAATAAGTTCTGCTTTTAAAGCAAAAGTCGCAATTCCAGAGATTAAAGCCTTGAACTGAATGTGATCAATCTTTCCTTTAGATTTAAGGGCTAAAGGAACATTGCGATATTCATTTAGAAGAATTTGAGACACGTATATGTGTGACTCTGCGAATGCTTTTCCAACAGCCTTCCTGGGTATTCCTCCAAAAACAAATGAAGAAATCAATACTCCAGTGTCAATGACTATTTTAGCTTTTCTTTTCGTAAGATTTCCTCCTTATTGATTTAACTGCTTTATCAATATCCTTCATAGTCAGTTCTGTCTTATTGAAAACCTGCCTTGCAACTGTAAAGGCAGCATCAAGTCTATCCTCAGGAGAAAGCACTGAGAGAATAAAATTCTCTGGACTGATTTTTTTAGCTGCTTTCAAGATAATCACTCCTTTCAAGCATTTAATTTAATTGTATAGAAGTTTCCTTTTTCAGACAGGATTAACAGGATAGTCAAGATAAGATAATGATCATGTCAATCCTGTTTGTCTTGTCAAAAGGAGTCCGCCCGAAGGGCGTTAAGTTCATTCCCTTCTTTAGCTCTTAGGTACTCAGCAAAATCTAATACCTCATCTAATTTGTTTGGTGGGAGTTCATTTAATGTCCCCAGTATTTTTTTAGCATGAAGTTTCATGGGCGAACTTTACTTATAGATATTGATTTACGTTTATCACAGTTTTATTCTGAAGTCAAATTTCTCCATAGCAAAAAATGCTGGTTGCCAAACCGTGAGAAATTTCTCTGAAATTAAGATTTTATGAAGCGAAAAATAGCTACATATTTTCCAATACTATAATCTTCTTCTTAAGAGCAGTTGCGGTGGATTGATCGGGACTGAGTTGAAGGGCCCTTTTAAAATGATAAAGGGCTTTTTGTTTATCTTTTATGTGCTCAAGGTAGATAGAGGCAAGATGATAATGTGCTGAAAAAGAGTTCGAGTTGCGTTTTATTACATATTGATAGCATTCAACGGCCTTTCCATATTGCTTTAACCCGCTATAGGCATTGTGCCCAGATTGTTATGGGCCAGAGAGTAAGTAGGCCAGCGTTTAAGGGCCTGCAGGTAGTGAGTGATGGCCCGATCATACAATTTTCGATCACGATAGGCATTCCCCCCCAGGTTATTTAATGGCCTCGCTTTTTGTGGTGACTTTTTTACACAATCTGCCCAGAGAGCAAAATTGTCTTTCAAGGTATGATTTCTTTGAAATGTGTAAAGGAAACAACAGAGTATAATTGAAAGGAGAGAAGCAGTTGCCGCTCTTAAGGAGGGAATTCCCAGTGTCATAGGCTGTGCTATTTTAATAAGCTTTGGAAAAATTCACAGTAGCCAGAAATCGGCAGTCAAGAGCTATTAGTCAAAGAGTTAAAAATTATCAAAGTATTTCCAGAGCTCTTCTTTGCTGAGCAGTTTAATTGCGCAGAATTCTCCACACATGGTACAGACATCTTTATCGGCTGGCTGACTGGTGGAGCGAAGCTGATCTGCTAAATCGGGGTCCAGGGAGAGCTCAATCTGCTGCCTCCAATCCATTTTTTTTCGGCACTCTGCCATTTTTATATCTTTTTCCATGGCACCTTTAACACCTTTCGCAATATCAGCAGCATGAGCAGCGATTTTAGAGGCAATAACGCCGGTTTTTACATCTTCTATGGTAGGAAGCCTTAAGTGCTCCGAGGGTGTAACATAACATAGAAAATCAGCACCCGCAGAGGCAGCAAGGGCACCACCTATGGCTGAGGTAATATGATCATATCCTGGGGCGATGTCAATTACCAGTGGTCCCAATACATAAAAAGGGGCACCGTGACAGAGTTGCTTTTGCAGTTGAACATTAGTTGTAATCTGGTGAATGGGGACATGTCCCGGTCCTTCAATCATCACCTGCACATCTTTAGCCCGTGCGCGTTCTGCCAGCTCTCCTAATATGATTAGTTCCTGGACCTGTCCTCTGTCGGTTGCATCAGCCAGACAGCCCGGTCGCAGCCCATCTCCCAGACTTAAGGTGAGGTCATACTCACGGGCAATGTCCAGTAATCTATCATAGTGTTCATAAAGGGGATTTTCTTTTTTATTGTAAGCCATCCACTCAACGGTAAATGCACCTCCCCGACTGACCACATCCATCAACCGTCCTTCTCTCTTAAGCCTTCCTGCCGATTCCCGTGTTAACCCACAGTGGACGGTAATAAAGTCAACCCCATCTTCGGCATGTTTTTCAATCACTTTAAAGAGCAGCTCAATAGACATATGAACCATTGCCTTGTCGCTTTGAATTGCTTCAATTACGGCCTGGTAGATAGGCACTGTTCCAATAGGTACCGTTGATTCCTTGAGAATGGTATTTCTAATCTCATCCAGAGGACCACCCGTGCTTAAGTCCATAACTGTGTCTGCACCTGATTTAACAGATATCCGAAGCTTTTTTAATTCCTCTTCTATATTTTGATGATCTTTCGAGGTGCCGATGTTAGCATTTATTTTGGTGCGCAGCCCTTTCCCTATGCCAATTGGAGGGATAGTCGTATGGTTTTTATTGCGAGGAATAATAATATGTCCTGCTGCCATCCCTTCTATAATGAATTGAGGATCCACCCCTTCAGAAGAAGCGACCTCTCCTATATCTTTAGTTGCTATACCTTTTCTTGCTTGCTCAAGCTGATTCACTATGTTCTCCTGGTTTTTAATGCGCAATTTTCAATACCTTGTTTACTACGTCCAGGGGATTTTTACCAATGACTCTTACTATGGGTTCCTTTCCTGTATCTCCCCTGTCATAAATGATATCAGGAACGGTCCTTTTTTTGCTCAGGAGATTTTCTATCCCCCAGCTGAGACTTGCCCCTTCTTTCTTCTTAATCCTTGCAGGTTCATCTTTGCGATCAAATGTGCCCAGTTTAAATTTCAATGTTCGGCATTTCCTGATGATTTCCTGAGAGCACCTTATATTCATGGCAGACCTTAAGTCACTTCTGAATTTCATCACGGTAAGAATGATTTGAGCTACGTGACGAGAGGCACCAGCCACAGGATCAGCCACCGTGGTTATACTGTGATTAAGTCTTACGATTCTTCCAGGAAAGGCAAATACCTCCTGCAAACTGGCAGCATGAGGAAGGGCATAGCCCAGGTTTGATTGCACCTCGGGGATTAAGTGACCGATATTTCCTTCTTTAAGTTTTTGTAAAGCATGTTTCAGTTCCTTGCTGTGCTGTATTATCTCCTGATGCTGAGTAAAAGAGGCATAGGGGTTAACAGGACCACATCCTTTGCCTAAATTTAAAGAAAATCTGATGGAGTTTGTGATAAAGTCTTTCGCATTCTTGACTGCTTTAGTGACTGGCATGCCCTTTGCGATCTCTGTAGCAATTGCTGCTGAAAAGGTACAGCCAGTTCCATGAGTATTTTTGGTTTTAATCCTTTCCGCCTTGAATTCGTGAAATTCTTTACCATCATAGAGGATGTCAACGGGTTTTCCGCGGAGATGCCCACCTTTTACTAAAACGTTTTGTGCACCCATCTGATAGATCTTTTTTGAAGCCTCCTTCATATGAGAAACCTTTTCAATCTTTTTGCCTGTGAGAATAGATGCCTCATAGAGGTTGGGGGTTATAACGAAGGCTAGGGGAATAAGCTCTCTTTTAAGAGAGAGATAGGCTTCCTCGGCTAGAAGAGGAACCCCACTCTTAGATACCATTACTGGATCAACAATAACCTTTGTGATGTGATAAGCCCGCAGTTTGTGAGAAACGGTTTCTATCACTTCTGTATCGACAAGCATCCCTGTTTTGACTGCATCTACACCCAGGTCTGAAATGACCACATCAATCTGGCTGGCAATGAAGCTTGCAGGTATTTTTTGAATCTTTTTCACTCCTGTTGTGTTTTGTGCGGTTAAGGCAGTAATAGCACTCATTCCAAAACTACCCATAAGGGCAATGGTTTTCAGATCAGCTTGAATTCCTGCACCACCACCTGAATCAGAGGCAGCAATAGTTAGAATTCTTTTCATGGATATTTAATATTTTATTAGAAAGTAAACAGCCACCTGCAAAGCGGATGGCTTTGTTTTGCCCGGACGGGTGAAACAAAGCAGGCGCGTAAGTGACTATAATTCCCTTTTGCATCCCCGTGCGAAGCAAGGGGTTTTAATGCAAACAACAAAAAAAGCCACGGGCCTTTTAGATCGGCTGATCGTGATTTTCTTGAGGGAGCATAATTAATAGCAATCTGGTGTAAATTTATCAAAGATTAGGCTTTTGTCAAGACATTTATCTTTTTGAGTTTTAATTGCTTTTTCTTGCTTACATGAATAATTTGTGATATATGAGGGGCTTAAAGTGGGTTTATTTGTATTTGGTTCTTCCGTAAAGAAGTTGAAGTGTTACAAAATACGAAACAAGTATATTGCAGGAAGATACTGGAGATTGCTTTATTTTTCTACTTAGTGATTCTTCGTGGCTTTGTGGTTGCAATTTTATAAATTTAAGCTTTTAACTTAAACACGAAAGGGGATTTTACTTTAAAAGGTGTGTTTTGGAAACTCTGGGTGAATATTTAAAAAGTAAAAGGGAGGCTCAAAGCATTACTCTAGAGGAAATTGCCAAAGCAACCAGGATAAGGGAACCTATCCTGGTTGCTATTGAAAACAACAGGCATGACCTCATTCCTCCTAGAGTTTTTGTTCAGGGCTTTCTTAAATCCTATGCCTCCTATCTTGGATTAGATGAGAGTGATGTGGTTAGGCGATATCAGGAAACTCTGGAAGAACTGGAGGCAAAGAGTGATAAGGAAGAAATCGCGAGTCAAAAACCCCCCAAAAAGGTTTTGTCCCCTGCCAGAATTTTAGTTTTATTTATAGTTTTTGTTTTAGCACTTGCTCTTTGGTTTTTTAAAAGACCTCAGGGAATAAAGGAGACCCCTCCTTTTGAAATTAGTCAGCAGAGACCACAGGCCGAGTTAGTAGAACCCCTTTTGATTACAAAAACAGAGACTTTAGAGGAAGAAAGTGAAGAAAAGAGGGTGGAATAAGG
>SDBT01007686.1_pt1 | contig 17712 bp, 13 predicted proteins | sample 2277101 | NCBI WGS metagenome assembly SDBT01 (sample SAMN10404973, study PRJNA504765) | marine sediment metagenome | isolation source: marine sediment core GS10_PC15, 103 cmbsf | place: Arctic Ocean: Southern Knipovich Ridge | collected 2010 | reverse complement strand
GGACAGGGGGTGGCCGACGGCTACGCCACTCCCATTCTATGAGAACGTTGAAGACGATTGAATTGAGGTGGTTGTCCTATGACACTGAAAACGAAAAATGCACCGTACCTTATTGGCTTTGTGATTCTCATATATGTTGGCTTTGCTATAGTGAATGGATATGATTGGAGCTTTGCCGAATCTATGGAGATAAGCAAGGAAGGACTTAAACTCAAGAATCCAGTCGTTTCCCTTGTGTTCTATTTCTTAGCACACATTTTGACATATCTTCTGCCGTCTAAATGGAAGCACCGTCTTATCTACTTGCGTTGGCATCATCCCCTTCCAGGAAGTCGAGTGTTTTCAGATCTATTGGGCAAGGACGAAAGAATAACAAGGCAGGACTTGGTTGACAAATTCGGTGAACTACCGACCTCTGCCGACGATCAAAATAAGCTTTGGTTCAAGATTTACAAAAAGAAACAAAACGATAAAGTTGTCCGAAACTCTCACGGCCGTTGGCTTCTTTTTCGAGACATTTTTACCATTTCTAGTGTCCTTATTTTTCCTTCGATTATTTTTACTTTTTGGAACTCAGGTGTGAAAATTGGATTCATTTTTACGCTACTCTACCTTGTGCTACTCGGAGGTATCTGGATTTGCGCACGTAACACAGGAGAAAGATTTACTTGCAATGTACTCGCGAGATGAAAGCCAGACCAGCGTAGTACGGTGGCGGGAGTGAGGGTGCGTTATGCTACGAAGTCTGTTTTCTCTCCGCTTCCTCATCAAGGTGCATTTGCGATACTTTTGTTGCGGTGCCTGCTTTTCGTGCCTTCTTAAAGGTCCGCATATCGCCAGTTGGCGGCATATCTACTTTCTTGCCAGACAGCAATTCCGCAACCGTAAGAATTTGGAGCACGGGGTGTTTTGTTCCCCACGGTGATTTGTAGAGACCAGCACTGCTCGCCTCCGATCGCATTTGCTTGGTGGACTTTTGCATGCAGATAAGCACGCCAATTTGTGCCTTCTCTCGATTTAACACACCCGCAAGGTCACGAATGTCTTTAGGCTGGGTATGTCCGCCCTTGACGGAGAATATAATCTGCTTAGTACGCCTTCCCTCTGGTTCATCGTGGAAGTACAGCCTGCCGTCGATGCCCTTGTCCGCGCCCTTCTTGCCCTCGGCGGGTCTGGCCCCGACCAGGCCCAGCGCCCACCACTGGAATTGATACGGATCGGCGTTGGCCAGAGTCTGCGCGTCGGGCACGCTTGTCGGCTCGCCGATGACTTGGTACTGAGCCGCATCGCCGAAGGCGTCCCGCAGTCGTTTCTTGATAACGACGATACCTGCCTGGGTAATGTCAATCCCGATCCAGCGGCGGTTCAACCTCTGAGCAACGGCGATAGTCGTTCCACACCCGCAGAAGGGATCAAGAACCAAGTCGCCTTCATTGCTGCTCGCCTGAATGATTCGGTCAAGCAGGGCTTCGGGTTTCTGAGTCGGGTAGCCAAGTGCTTCGGCCGCAGAGGACGCTATTAAATCAATGTCTTCCCAAAAGTCATTAACCGGCACACCCGGACTCTGCTCAAGATAGTATTTCAACCGTGGCGACCCACCTTCTTTGTCGGGCCATAAGACCAAATTCTGTTTGTCGTACTTTTCGAGTTTTGCGGGCGTCGTTACCCAGTGCATACCAGCCTTTCCCTTGGTATTCGGGTCTATCCCTCGCCACATCTTGCCAGTTTCTCCGTTTCGTCTTCCGCTAACGAGAAGTGGAACCGCTTGGTATTTTCCATACCCGTCCTCGTTTTCATACAACTTCAAAGACGCCTCAGAAAGGGGCTTATACTGCATATTGAATAGATATTTATTATTCCGGGAGTAGAACAGAATGACATCGTGTGCTCTGCGAAAAGACCGGCTGATGGACGACCGCGTCTGACTTCGCTTCCATGTAATTTCGTTCAGGAAATTCTTTGGCCCAAACACGGCGTCCATAAGCATCTTCAAGTAGTGGCTCGCCGTCGGGTCACAGTGCAGGTATATGCTCGCGGTTGGCTTCATAACGCGGCGGAGTTCCACAAGGCGCGGGGCCATCATGGCCAGGTAGGCCAGCATGTCACTATCGCCCAGGAATTGCCGGAAAGCTTGCATCGCCTGTGAGACCTTGCCACCAGCCTCGACAACCTCCTGATACGCTTCGCTGGCGGTGTGGTCCCATTGCCAGGTGTCGCTGAACGCCTTGATCTGCGCTGCCGCTCGGCTACCGTTCTGCTCGGCAAAAAGGACGTTGTACGTGGCGTTGGAATTGAAGGGTGGGTCCAGATATACCAGGTCAACCGACTGGTCGGGGCCATGCCGGCGGAGGACGTCAAGGTTATCCCCGTAATACAACATGTTATGTGTAACAGTCTTTCCCATCTTTCTACTCCTTTACAGAAAGCGTTCGGGAGGCATCTTAACAATTGCCAGTCTCATTTCCAAGAACAAATTCAACTAATACCACCCCATCCATAATTCGGCATGGCCTCGGCTGAGATTGTCGAGTTGAGAGGATTTTCCAGCCAGAAAACGCAACCCATACGTAACCCGTAGGTTGAATTGTCCAAAATCAGGAAAAAATTCAGGAAATAGAATGGTTGGTCAGGCCGTTTAGAGTGATTAGTGAATTAGAGAATTAGGCTCCAATCGAGCATTCTAAAATGCTATCCACAGCACGCAGTACGCACTACGCACAAAGGACGCCGGGAACGAGACGACATCGTTTCGACCAAAACCGATGGTAGTTGGAAACCAAAATCGGAAATTTGAAATATTTTTTTATTCAATACCACATAAGGGCTTACGGTCAAAACAGCGTCTACAATTATGTAGATTTTCGACTCAAACGCGCAGGTCGGGCCAATTATAGAGGCGCTACTTTTCTCCTCAGGCGGAAAGTGGATTAGTGAATTGGAGAATTAGAGAATTAATCGTGGATTCCCGCCTTTGCGGGAATGACAAATAATAAATATCAGTGTTTATCAGCGTTAATCTGTGGTTAATGAAAATGATTATTATCTTTCTTCGTGGTTCTTCGTGTCCTTCGTGGTTAATAGCCTATTTGAAAAAACAAAGCCAATATTAAAGAAAAACAAAAGGGAAAAGGCAAAAATGAGCGTAAATCCGGCGGGTTTTTTAGAAAAACAGAGTGATATCAGGGAAAAACGATGAAAATTTGAGCTAAATTTGAAAAAACAAACCCAATTCTTACAAGGTAAAAATGGACGCAAAGTCATTTATAACAAGGGGATACGAGAAATATATGCGATTGGACACTTGGTGAAAACAAACCCAATTCAAAGCCAATCTTATTTAGCCCCCAGATGCTCTGGGGGTTGAAAAACCTATTTGAAAAAACAAAGCCAATTTATTTCGTATCGAGTACTCCGTAAGTCCACAGGACGCCTTACGGCGGAGTCCCAAGGACTGCGTGATGCGTATTGCGAAATGGAATTTGAAAAAACAAAGCCAATTTCGGGAAGGAGTAAATGAATGTAAACATCTATTAAACAAGGGATAACGAGAAATTTAGTGCATTTGGAGCCAGGGAAAACAAAGCCAATCAAAGCCAATCAAAGCCAATCAAAGCCAATCAAAGCCAATTATATGCTCAGAACCGGCCTAAATGGGGCAGGTGAACGAAAGGAGATTTGGGACGCGCGGCGTAGACGTGAGGTACGTTATATATACCGCAAGGGCATTGTCCGCCGCTCAGCAATGACTAATAAACGAGAGGTTATCCACCACCGCCAAGCCAACCTGAATCTACATCGTAAATGAAATTACCTCTCAGGCGAGTACTGATAAACACATAATCACCTTCATTAAGATTGATGGCAAAAACAGCTTCCACCTTCTTGCCTATCTTGATTTGCACCGCTCCTGATTCTGCCAGTCCGTTGCGCAGGTCCGTTCCGTACTCCAGAATCTGATTATCTGAAAAGCCTGATCGTTTCATCACCTCAACAACGTCGTCGGGGCTGAGGGCAAGCACGTTTCGGTTGCTCATTGGTACAACCCGAATCCCCGTATTACCACGCGTACAACCAACTGCTCCCAAAGCCAGAAGCGCCAGCAGCGTTAACATAATCGTCACGCTGCTGTATCTTGAGTTATACCTGATTGGCTTCACAGCTTTTGTCTCCATTTAGAATGTTTTTCATCATTAGCGTCGCATTAAACTTTCTCGAAGTCTCGCCTTGAAATCACTTCCCGCCGGTCGAATCGGATCCGGAATATCAGACGGATGGGTAAATTCAACTGTCTGCCCTGTGTTTGATATTAGACGTGCCGTGACAAAGACAGCGATCTCTCGTGTCGAATTTTCGTTGTTTGTACTCTTAAATAACGAACCGATCAGTGGGAGCGCGCTGAGACCCGGAGCTCGTCTTATGTCCTTACGAGTTCGATTCTCTGTCAGGCCGGCCAGTATAACCGTTCCGCCGTCTTTGATAGTCACGTTATTTTCGGCTTTTCGCCGGGTAACAACGGGAAGATCGCTTCCCCTGCCGCGCGGGATGCTGTCACTGACCTCGACGGATACTTGCAGTGTAATGTCATTATTGTCCCCGAGGTGGGGTGTGATAGTCAACGTGGTACCGGATTTAATTTCCTGCAGTTCGGTACGCGAATAGAAGTTGCTGGAGATGTCCGGTGAGGTCAGCATATAGTACTCTTCAGTCGTGACTTCGATTATTGACTGCTTGCCGTCCTGTGCCAGCACCTGAGGCTTGGACAGTATGGTCGCTTCGCCGTTCTGGGCAAGAAGGTTCAGCGTTAACTCAAGCGAACTGGTGAATAGTGCATCGGGCGTATATCCAATCTGGATACCCCAAGGCCCTTCGCCGCCGAAATCGGCCACTGGATCCCCTTTCAAATAATGGTCTGAGGAGAACATCCCGGCCTTAATCTTTGGCCAACCCCACTCGACACCCAGGTTCAGCAAGTCACCCTTTTCCATGACGACAATGCGTGCATCCAGCAGAATTTGAGAGAGCGGTCGGTCGATCTGCTCCAAGTCTGAGATGATACGATTCAACAATTTGGGTGGTGCAGTAACTACAACCGTATAGGTATCGGTTCCGGTTGGCCCGATTTCAAACTGGGCATACTCCCTGAAAGGAGTTGCTAAAAGCCCCACTGCCGCTTCGGATGTGATGTAGTTCATTCTCAGTCGGCGTGTTTCGCTAACATCCGGGAACATCGTATCTTTTATGCCTCCTGAGCAAACAAGATAATAATACGGTGTCTTCTTTACAATATAAGGAGTACCGGCCAGGACTATCTCGAGGGCTGTATCGAGGGGCATATCTACGAGGTCGGCTGTTATCATCCCGCCAACGGTCTCATCAGGAATGATGGAAATACCGGCCTGAGTGGCAATTGCCGGTAGAACCTCTGTGATAAGATCGCTATCTTGAAAAAGGTTGGTAATAAGCACTCCTCCAGATCCAGATGTTAGCTCTTCTGTCCCCTCGGCCGTTGGGACTCGCCCTGCTCCAGATCGCTGGCCCAAGAGTTTGTCCAGTTGCTGTTGTATCCTGGCTATATCCTCTTCCAAAGGCGTCTTCGGCACTTCAGCCCCAGTGGGAGGCGTCGGTATAGTAGGTGTCGGCGTCGTTGGGGTCGGTATACCAGGTGTCGGGATAGTCGGTGTCGGGATAGTCGGCGTCGGAATAGTCGGTGTCGGTGTCGGCGTTGCCGGCTTCGGCGTAGGAGGTCTGATTATTTCGAGTTCACCGCCCTTATAATTCCCGGTGATGTTAGTATAGGTCTGGCTGAGCGGATTGAACCTAAGACCTTCTTTTGTCGGAATGATCTCACCACTCCAGCCATATGGCACTTCAACACTGAACTGGCCCTTGGGATTAGTGGTAGACGTGTCAATCGTACCATCTTCATTGCTTGCCGTGATCAACACACCTGGAATAGGTGGTTTAAGCGTGTCAGTGATTGTAAACATTCGCACTATCCCAGTGAAGTTCTGCTTTTGATCGCTGGTAACAATGGAGTATTGTTTATTAGTAGGTCTGAACGTATAGCCTTCCCTTGTCGGTGCTATTTTGCCTCTCCAGCCGTGATCCACTAACACTTTGTACCCGCCATCAGCGCCGGTTGCACTGGTATCGCCGCCATCCGCCATTATATATACATCTGCAATCGGCTGTCCCTTTTCAGAGAGTATTTTACCGGAGATCGTACGCTTCTGTACTGTCGGCAAAAAGCCCTGATTAGTTTCATCACCTAAAATATTGTCGAATTGTATATTAGACGGCTCGAAATCGTAACCATTTTTTGACGGTGTAATCAGACCGCTCCAGCCGTAACTAACAGTGGCGCTGTAATTACCGCTCTGATCGCTGACAACAGCTTTACCCGTAAAACCTTTAATTGTTACGCCCGGCACTGTAGTAGAACCGGAAATCGTATAGGTAATCGGTTTCGCAGTGTAGTTCTGATTTGTCATGTCTTTGGTAATGGGTGGATACGGTTTACTTTCGGGTGTGAAAGTATAACCATCCTTCATCGGCGTAACCGTATCGCTCCAATCATAGTCTACTGTGACACTATACCTACCGTCCTTGCCGGTAATAGGATTATCCGGCAGACCGTTCATTACTACACCCTCCATTCTCGTCGTTCCGGAAATAGTTAAAGTAATCATTGTCGCGCTGTAAATCTCATTCAGTCGATCACTATTAACTTTAGTGTAGATCTTGCTGGCCGGTGTAAAGGTGTAACCGCCCATAATCGGCTCAACCCTTTCGCTGAATCCGTATTCGACAGTGACACTATAATAACCGTTTTCATCAGTAACAGGATCGCCCGGCAGGCCCTTCATTTGAACACCCGCCATACCGGCTGTCCCGGAAATTACATAAGTCAACACCGCCTCTGTATAATCCTGATTCGACTGAGTCTCGATAACGCCGGAATAATCCGTGTAAGCCGGGCTGAACTCGAAACCATCTTTCTTCGGCGTAACCGTTCCGTTCCAGCCATACTGAACTTTGACACTGTAAATACCTCCCTGCAAAGACACAATATTACCCGGCAGACCCTCCATGACGACGCCCTCGACTCCAACTGAGCCGGCAATTAATAAAGTCTTTATTTCCGAAGTAAAGTTCTGAGTCAAATTACTTTTAATGGGAGGGTATTCTTTAGTAGTGGGCTTGAAAGTGTAACCTTCTTTTATCGGCGTAATCACACCCTGCCAACCATGTGAGACAGTGGCGCTATATGTGCCGTCGCTGCCGGTGATAGGATTACCCGGCAGGCCATTCATTTCCACACCCTCCATATTGACCTTGCCGGAGATAGTATAAGTGATCTCCGACGGAGTGTAGTCCTCATTACTCATATCACCGGTCACTTTGGAATAGATCTTGCTCGCTGGTGTGAACTCATACCCCTCAAGATTAGGCTTAACAGTGCCTTTCCAGCCATAGTCAACAATCACGCTGTAATAGCCGTTCTGATCGGTTACAACAGTTGGGCCCGGCAGACCTTTCATCGTTACTCCACTTACCCCCGCTGATCCGGAGATAGTATGAGTTACTTTGATCGCTTCGAACGCCTGGACACTAATGTTCAGAACGCAGAACAGAACGATAAAAAGGACTATCGCACCGCCCGATAATATTCTACGGATTTTTTTCCTCGCCATAAGTCAACGTCCCTTTCTCTCGCCATTAACTGGCAATCTTACAGCTCTTTTGCCTTGTATCGGCAATTCAGCTTCTTTCTTTATCAAAAAATCAATTTGTAGGTTTATTTCCATTTAATCTCTACCAGTTCATTGAGTTCTTCTTCTATTCCGATAATCTCAACAATTCTCTGCTCTCCCTCGATGGAGACCCGCACAGCTATCTGTTTATCAGCCCATGCATCCGGAGCATATTCTATAGCTGCCGCAAGATGGTAGATATCAGCAGGAACATAGGAAAAATCCAAAATTCCGGAGAAGTCCCTTTGTTCGAACGGCAGCATAAGATTTGGATTACCGCTGAGGAATGTGCTTGTTCTGTTTATTCCAGCGCTTACTCCAGTAATCATTGTCAATGCAGCTTTGATCCTGATAGGGACAAAGTGGACCATTCCCCAATTACCGAATCTGGCTACAACAAGATAATGCGACTCACCCAAATCCTGAAGGGTTAACTTCAATGCCACGGCCGACGATGAAGCATCAATCTGCTTATTTCGGACACAGATGTTCGCGGTTGTATGGCCGGCTTTCTGACCGTCAGGATACGTGGCCCACAGCGCCAAAAGTGAAAAATAGCAAGGATGCGGAACTGGGAGGTCCTTCGGCATCGTATTAACAATGCGTAATGTTTGTATCCCTCCTTCACCGCGGAGAGTGAACTGCTCCGGCGTTACCTTCAGCCACCCTGTGCAGTCTAAATCTTCTCCTTTTACGTCACCCATAGCACCGATCTGAAGGATGCTCGGCAATCCCATAGCCGTCTGGATATTGACTGTCTCTTTCGAAGCGTTATAGACTTTTATCGTTGCCGTTCGGGTTGCTCCCGGCATCCCTTCCATGGAAAGATCTATTGGCTCCAGGTCAATCGGCGCATCGGCCGCAACCCCGGCAATGCTCGTGTCACCGACAAAATCTATCTCTTTTTCAATCTTCTTTACACGTCTGCCGTCAACGTAGAGCAGTCCGGTTGCTTTGTATTTCCCGCTGGGAAGAGGCTTAGGTATATTCGTTCTTAACTTAAATCTGGATCCCGGGATGATGCTTCTTTCTTCGAACTCCGTGGTTGCAATTACCCGCCAGTGTCCATCTGTGAAAGACCAGATTCTTGCAACAGGTTTAATCCGGGAATATGTACCTCCGTCATTCGCAATACTCATTGTGACCATCGATCTCGCCGGGTAGTCTGCACTTGCCTTAATGAACTCCAGTCCGATGTCGGTGGCTTGCACTTTAGGTCGTGCAGGCCGCTTTTGTATCTCAATGATAACGGGAACGAAAAATCGCACTACAATAGAAACGTCTCCCACACCTTGTATGGGATTTGTCTTAGCAATGATTCCGGCACCGAAGAATCCACGGACACCACGCCCGACCCTTAAAGTTATCTCTACAGGTTGTACTCCTAAGGGATCTAAATCAAAATTATTAGGCTTCAAGCTTATCCAATCGCTACACGAAGACAGCTTTGACATATCAAATCCAAAGCGGGGCGAGTTGGGATCTTTAATATCATTAGGCTCAATGATATCCCACGCTCCATCCTCCAACTGGCCCAGTTCGACTACCGACATACTTATACCGTAGACCGCATTGGGATCGAAGTTTCTAACATAAATGGCTGATTTGATTAGCTTACCGGGAGTGACTGCAAACTCCAACTTCATCGGCTGGACTGTAAATTGGCCAAATGCAGGATTGGCAGACACTAACAGAGTTGCTCCAATCGCGATAATCCAAATCAGTCCGGATCTGTTAATAACAAAGCTTGGAGCAGATTTGCTGATCCTGCCCTTATTACTCTTGTTCGTATCATTGCTAACCAAACAAGAATCCATTCCAATAATTACGTTTCGCATTCGAAACCTCCAAATTAAAAAAACAAGATAACAATTAAAAATGCCAACTCTTTCAAAATTCCTGAACTTCGTCGTTCAACCTTCATAAGCCTGGCAGGCGTATACATCGGTACTTGCCATTTAATTATGACTTATTCCTTATGGCTGATTTCCTCAATTTTACGCCGATATTCAGGCTTTTTATCTTTTCGGCAATTTAATGTCCTTACTTTTTATAATTCCTTATCAATCGTAATAAAGCCCGCATCCCCTTAATCCAACCCCTTCTTGACTGCTTAACGTCTTGCTTCTGATATCTCATAAAGGCATTAGTAACTTATATGTACATCTTGTATAAGATATTACCAATTTTATCATTTTTACCCGCCCATGTCAAGCCTAAAGTGCTCATAATACCCAAATTAATACACTGACGTGAGCAATTTAGTTCACTACAAATAATATTAGAATAGTGTACAAAAAGACCGTTTTTATCGTCCTGAATACTATACATTGGCCCCATAAGCTCCCAACAGCACAGGTAAAAATCATTTTTCATCACTTTTTGCCGAAACCTTCTCGGTATATATATCGAAGAGAAAAATGACAAATCACGGCATATTCCTGCAAAAAGCTTATGGTTGCTACCATTTTCGCACCTATCACAGTTTGAGATATTAAAAAAATTAGGGAGGGATGAATTAATCATCCCTCCCTATTCGATTCACTAACTCTTTTTTTTTAAGAGTTAATCTTACTAATTCGGCTTTACAGTAACATCGACAGAACCAACGGAAACTTCATCACCAGCTGCGTGCTTGTATAACTTTGCCTTCCAAGCCTTGACGCAGAGTCTCACTTCGTGATAACTACCATCGTTAGGGATAACACTGTCACCGTCATAGTAGGCACTCCATTCGTTGATGATGCCGCTATCATTCTTATGTAGCGACGCTCCCATTTTTACCTCGAAGTTGGCTCTTACCTTAAATTTGACACAGCCGAGATAGCACGGGTAGTCTTTGCCACCCTTGCCAATATCACCACAGTCTTCCTGCACAAGAATAATTTTCTTATTTGTGCATTCTTCGACCTGTACATAATTACCCACATGCATCTTTATGGGGATATTACATATGGTGAGTTCCTTGTAACTAACCGTATACGGCCAACGAAATGTCTGGGTCTGACTACCGTCTACTTTGACGATTTTAGTTTTATCGTGGCCAAGGTAATACTCTTCAAGGTCTAGTCCTGCTTGTACCGTAGAAGCCATTAAAGCTACTACTGCAATTGCAATTAAAGTTCTTTTTATCATTTTCATTTCCCTCTCTTAACTTTCGCTCCGGAAAAGCCTATATTGGCATCCGAAGCTCATTGAAGGTTTTTCACACCCAGGCCATACACATGCCTGAGCCACAGAATCAGCGGGCCATCACTTTGCAGTCACCGACTCCGACGATCATGCCCGCTTAAATACCGAGCCGGGGCCTTATGAGATTTACGATTTCGAATCTCAGAACTTAATCATCGTTTCGTCAATCGTCCTGCCGCCTCAAAACCAGGCCAGCTTTTTTCGGCGACTCGCAAACATTTTCATGCTCGCAACTTATCGGTTTTCCACTACCTCAAACACCTCCTTTCTCCCACATCCTTTACCAAGGAAGGGGGTTCTTCATTTTGGACAAAACATCTATCCACAATCCTGGGCATATATAATGACTGATTGTTATTAAGCTAAATTAATTCCTTTCCTGCATCACCGACTCTTAAACTAAGCCGGCGGCATAATCGTAAGCGTAATTGTCCCCGTGTATTCACCTGCAGGGTACAAAAAATTAGTTTCAACTCTTAAATCCAACACTATTTCATGAGGGCCTTCGGTCGACTTCGATATCGCCACCGGCCTTGCCATCGTAACAAATCCACCTGTTGCCGGCGTCTTTACAAAAATACGATCAGCCGATATTGAACCTCCTTGACGATGCTTGAGCTTCGTCGTGGAGATCATAATGGGACCATGAAAACAATTTGAATCCACATTCACCGTTAATGCCCCAGGCACATCAAAGCTGTCCGTGAATAAAGAAGCAGTCCCAAGATCGAGGACATCCGGCGTAGTGGATATGTTGACAAAAGGCTTATCGATTTGCTCGGCCCCGGCAACTCCCGCCAGCCCAAACAAAACCGCTGCTAATGCCCAACAAGTTATTATTATTACCAATCTTTTCATCTTTATCTTCCCCCCAAAAAACATTTTCCAGCAATATCCACTGAGTTTTATACTGAATACATCCTCAGTTATTGCCTGTTTTTATCAATCCGTTGGTTTAATGAAAATCCGTTTTTGATCTTGTTCTCCCGGCATCTTTTCCATCAGAGCCGACAGCGCCGAACATTTTTAGCCGCTCAGCGTTCCCTGGTTACTTAACTCAATTTCACCAAGATGATCATAATTGGAAATGGTGTACGGAGGGGATAGTACAATTCCTTTTCATCATCATCCTCGACCGTCACTCTCCTCACTTCCAGATCAATATCAAAATATCAAGTCTTCCAAGCAAAGCTTTGCTAACTAAAGAAACGCAAGTTACAAAGTCATCTGCTTTGCTTATTAATCAAGTTTACCAGTTTTCTTTTTTTATGTCAATGGTAAAATCTTAAAATATTTAACTTTTTTCACCTTTTGCCATATTTGCCATTCTACCTACTTTTACATTGACTGTCAATGACTAAATCCAAAAAAACTATTTATTTTGCCATTTTTACCTAATTTTACATTTTCCTTAAATACCAATAGCTAAGCAGTCCGAATCTCTTGATTTCAGCTATTTTTACAGGCCTCTTATACCTGACTATTCAAACAATCCTTAAATCCGCGTAAACTATTATAATATAAGTACATAAGCAATAAAACACCCAGTGTCAATTATGCTTTTACAGCTTATAAAACTCGCGTAATCTGTCAATATCTATGATTTCTGATGGGTTAGGGGAGTATGAATGTTAAGTTACTGCTGTTAAAAGATGATAATAACTCACTTATTATTTGTAAATCATCGCTTGTAAGTGGTTTATAGCTAACTTAACAAAGGTCGATCCATATCAGGCTCACCCCATGAAACTCTCAGATACACGTCGACCCGGCGAAACGTGCAATTTTCGTTATGTATTCTTCCGGCTGCTGAAGAAGCTGCTGTAACCGCCGGTTTCGGCATCTTTATCAGTATCGCCCGCCAACAGCACCTGATAATTCTCGATTACCTTTTTATAAGCACCGGCGTGTTGTTTGATCGTTTCGGTCTCATAGTGCTTGAACCACGGGACCTCAAAGACGCGGCGGGTGATGCCCTCGGTGACCGGCAGCGTTTCGACGTATTGCTCGATCTTTGCGGACTCATCGAGAAATGCAATTCGTGTCGGCCTGCCGTGTCCGTAAATATCCTGACTGGTAAACAGCGGATGCAGATGCAGCGGTTTATTGCAACCCGGATTGCAGATCGAGCCTTCGGCAACAATGGCCTGGCTGAAACGTGAAAGCGAAAGGCCTCCCAACTCCTCGGCGATGTACTTGAAATGCGGATAGTACCAACCGCCTTTTGTTGTGTCCGTGTCCCTGGGCGGTCGGATCGGCCTGATCCCGGCAGTCTCTTCGAGCAGGTCGCAGAAATAATTCATCGCTTTGTCGATCTTGGCCATCTGCCTGGGATACAGCTCCACCTGGACCAGTCCGAAGGCCGAGCTGAGCTGGTGAATCCGATGCTTTGCTCCGCCGCAGGGCAGCCCCGCGAATAGCTTAAGCTCATCCAGCGTGATCTCATCGTGCCGGATGTAATGCCCGAAGAGGATAGCCCGTTCGTAAACACGCCGGTCGTCGGTAAAGAGGATTCCGCCCTCGCCAATAGCCAGGGCCTTGCCGGTCATCAGGGAAAATGCCGCCGCCTCGCCGAAGGTGCCGACTTGCCTACCCTTGTAGAGCGCTCCGTGAGCGTGGGATGCATCTTCGAGGATTTTTAGATTGTGCTCGGCAGCGATTTTCATAATCGCATCCATCTCGGCCGGCATTCCCGCGTAATGCACGACGACAATCGCTTTGGTTCGCGGCGTGATACGATGCTCAATGTCCTTCGGGTCGATGCAGAGGGTCTCGGGATCGATGTCCGCGAAAACGGGTGTGGCGCCGAGACTGTACGCCTGCGCGACCGAGGCCCAGTAAGTAATGCTTGGACAGATCACTTCGTCACCAAGGCCGATGCCCAGGCCGTACATTGCGCCCAGAATGGCCGCCGTGCCGTTGTTGTAAGCCAGGGCGTATTTTCTGCCGAGCGATTCGGCGTACTTTTTCTCGAACTCTTTGGTGATTTCGATGCCGGACATCTGCCTGGCCCTGAGCACATTCAGGACGGCTTGTTCGTGCCTGTCTGTGACTCTCCGCCAGACAAAGATGGCTGACGCCTCCGACTTAACCGACAGCTCACCACCTAACAGGGCTAAGTGCTCATGGGCCATCTTGGTTTACTCTCCTCTTTGAATGTCACTGCCGGGCTAATTCGAGCGACTTCGTCGTGATGTAGTACTTGGCGATCATGTTGGGAACTTCCCATTCGGGCAGCCGGCCCTCGGCCAGGTACTGCAGATATGCCTCCATAACGTTTCGAAAATGAGTTTCGTGCCCAACTCGGCATCTGTCCGGTATGAGTACATGCCAAGAACTTCCCTCTTTGGTGACTTTCAAGCCCGAATATCTGCGCTGTAGCCCAGCGACAGCCTTCTTAAGGGAAGCGGCTAATTCGTTAGCATTGCCGCCGGGGGGCAGCTCCACGTAAACCTCCGGGCGATAGTTCTGCTGCTTGCCCTGGCGAATGATCACATTTGCCTTGCTCCCTCGAAACAGCGAGGTATGTGTGTCCGCACCGCCCTGCGGCGCCTGGAAATTCCATGTCACCGACAGTTTTACGCAGATGCCCTTCATCGTGAAGGTCGTCTCACCGTTGGCATAGCAGGGCAGAACTCCGTCATCGTTGAGCTTCTCTTTGAGATAATCGGGGAAGTCGGACACTCCCGTTACTTTTTGGTATTGCGCCCGCGTAAGCGTAGTAGGCCAGCGTCTGGCCTTATTTATCTCAATGTCCTCACGGTAATCGATTGCCTGCTTCGGGAAACACGTCCACATCATCAGATCGATCAGGTGCGTTGTGACGTCCACAAGTCCCTCGCCCTGCTGGGTCGTATCGAAGTACCAGGCGGGCCGCTTGAGCGGCGCTCCGGCGACGTACTTGAAGAAGTGGTGGACGCTCTCCTTGACGACGGCAGGATTTTCCGGTGAGCCGGCTTCCATTTCGCCGAACAGGTCTTTATTGAGGACGAGCAGTTTTTGCAGGATGCAGGTGGTGTTGAATCGCTCGGTCATGATATCGTAGAGCAACAGATCGCTTTTCTCAGCCGAGGCGAAGGCCTGCTCCAGGAGCTTGAAGCCCTGAGAGTCTATGCACATGGGTTTGTCACAGAAAACGTTGAGACCGGCGTCGATAGAGGCCTTGATGTACTCGGCTTTCCTGCGGTTGTTGCCCGAGAGTACGACAATGTCGCCGCGCTTTTCGGCGAGCATTTTCTCCAAGAAGTCATCGCCTGTGTAAACTTTCTGCCGCCAGCTCGTCGGGCCTTCTTCACGCTCATTGAATCTTTGAATCTGTTTCAAGTAATTGGCCACATCGGGTCCGTCCGGGGCGTAAACATAAACGAGCGGATCGACCTGCTCGTACATGCTCCTCTGAACCAGAGCGGCATGGTAATGTCCAGGATCCAGGATCACGAGGTTGACCTTAGCGGCGTCGGGAACACTCTTGGTTTCCCGTCGCTCGCTGTCGGCGCAGCCGGACGTAATGGCCAGGCAAAAACTCAGAATCGACAAAATGAAAACTCGTATCATGTTACTACTCCTTATCAATCAAATGCCGTCGTTGCCAGGCTATCCCTGGATTATCCAATAAACCGCGCCGATCAGCAGGCCCACACCCAGCCAGGCGGCAAGAAATCCTCCAACACCGATTAGGGTTGGCCTGGGTATTTCGAAATCGGGATGCTGTATCAGTACGTTCCGCGGGCCCGGCTGCACACCGGCCGGCAGTGTAAACGGTTCGGCCTCAGGCTCGTCGGCGCCGATCGGCGTGCGAAGACAAGCATAGAGCCGGTCCAATCTGTCCTTCGGAGCCCTGCGAGTAAACAGACTCACAACAACCAGCACGATGAATCCGGCCGTCAGATAGAAAATCATCTGCCACGGCGGGGAGAGCCTGCCCTCAAATAACATGAAGGCCGGCAACTTGCCGGCAAGGTGCTCGTTGAAGCTCCAAAGTACATAGCTGCCAAAAGCGATCTTACTGGAGAAAAGAAAAACACCCAAACTGGTCAGGGTTCCGGCCCAAACCCCGGCTGCCGTTGCTCGGCGCCAGAAAAGGCCAATCCAGAAAGCGATTCCCATAAGAGCCGACAACATCCAGTAGAATTCTAAGCCCTTTACGACGCTTTGCAGGTTGAAAGCAACAAAGATACCCAATATCACAACCAGTGCCGATGTGATGCGACCGATTAGGGTGTAATGTTTATCGGCTTTGCCGACCACGAAGAATTTTTTGTAGATGTTTTCGGTAAATAACGCTGAAGCCACCACCATCAGCGAATCACAGGTACTCATAACAGAAGCGAGCAGACACGCAATGAATAATCCGATCAATCCGGGGGCAATATCCGGCAGCAGGTCACGCGCCATTTTACCATAAGCCAGATCAGCATCTGCAAGCTGGGTATACATAACCACCGCGCACAGACCCGTGAGCATCCAAGCAATAGTGCATATACGTTTGCCGAAGATACCTACAGTAACTCCTATTCTCCCCTCCATTTCTGTTTTACCTGCCGCGCAGTTTGCCATCGTTTCAGGCATAGTCACCCACCCGACCAGAGCATTAAAGGCAATAACGATAATGTAAAAGAGGGTAATCTCGTCCGGTGATACAAGTGAAAGCATATTTGGGTCAGAGATCGATTCCCGCAAGCCGCTCATACCTCCGACTTTGGCCAACGCAAACGGTAGGATAAGAAAAGACAGAACAACGGTCAGCAATCCCTGGACAAAGTTGGTTGCAATTGCTGCACTAAGTCCGCCGGCAATGCCGTAGATGAGAAATATTACAGTCATAGCGATAATTGCAAGCTCGGAACTGATACCTCCGCCTGACACGGCTTCGACTATCATCCCGGAGCCCTTTAACATTACTCCGATGGCAACCAGCAACGGCAATATCCCCATCGCAGCATAAAGTCCGCTGACGCTGCGCCCGTAACGGACTTCGAAATAGTCTCCGGTGGTCACCGCCCGCATCCGGCGGAAAAACGGTGCGATTAGCCAGAAGAACGGCGTGACAAAGAGCCATAGCCATTGGTACCAGATGCCCGAAGCGCCGGAGCTATAGGTCTTTGCCGCAACGCTGACGGCCTGGTCCGAATGCGTTCCGGAGCCGAACATGAAGAACGCCATCATGACTTTTCCGAACTTGCGGTCGCCGATGAAGAAGCTGGCGGAGCTGCGGACCTTCCTGACCGCCCAGAAGCCGATGAGCGTGATACCGAACAGATAAACAACAATTACGACCCAGTCAACGAGTTTAAGGCCTAACATCCATGAACCTCCGGCATTTCAATTTTCAATGTAGTTTTGGAAATGAAGAAATCCGTATTTGCATTCCAGCGTCTCAATTAGCATCCCTTTTCTAAAAACATCGCTATTGGACGGCCATTATAGGAACCGGCGGGAGACTCGGCAAGAATGAAAAAAGGTATTTACTAAAAAGATCGCTGGAACTTGGTAGGCAATAAAGGTACGATTGTGACACGTAAATGAGTTAAATTAATATGGGGAGTACCGAGATGAACCGACATACTATAAACATTCCGAAATTAAGGCCGGCATTATCATTTTGGCTGCTGTGCCTGATTGCCTTTCCATTCTGCGCCCATGCGGGCCAACAGCCAAGCTTCAAGGCGGGAGTGGCCTCGATTGTCATTACGCCGGATGAATCGATGTGGATGGCCGGGTACGCGGCGAGGAACAAACCTTCGGAGGGAAAGAGCCACGATTGAGG
>SDBT01007685.1_pt1 | contig 17713 bp, 16 predicted proteins | sample 2277101 | NCBI WGS metagenome assembly SDBT01 (sample SAMN10404973, study PRJNA504765) | marine sediment metagenome | isolation source: marine sediment core GS10_PC15, 103 cmbsf | place: Arctic Ocean: Southern Knipovich Ridge | collected 2010 | reverse complement strand
ATAGAACTAGAGCAGAACAGGTATAAAAATTAAATCAAGGACTCTCATGCCTTCAAAGAATTTATTAGGATTCTTTCGAGTAAAATCCTGCTTAGGAAAACGGCATTCAAGTCCTTCTTTTTGGAAATGTATTGGGAGAGGGCGTATTTTATATGTCTTCTTTTTTATACTCATATCTACATATATCTTTATTGGTCCTCCTATTAAGCAAGTAAAAGCTGTTGATATCTGTCAGTCTGAAGCAACTGGTAACTGGAACGATGAAGCTACTTGGACAGATGCCAGTTGTGGAGTGGGAGGAATCCCCGGTGATACTGATTCTGCTGTTATTAACAATATTCACACAGTGACAGTCACAGCCAATGCTGATATTGGTACTGGTAGTGCCACAGTTCAAAGCGGAGGCACCTTAATTGTTAATACTGGAATTAGTCTAACTTTGACAGATATGACTATTAGTGCTGGCGGGACTGTAACTATGACTGGGACATCTTCAATGAATGTCGCTGGAAACTGGTCTAATTCCGACACCTTCACCGCCGATACCTCCACAGTTACCTTTGATGGTACAGCTGACCAGGATATAAACGGCAGCCTGACAACAGCTACAAATGGCGCGTTCTACAATCTCATATTAGCTAACGAAGGGGCTTTCGGAAGCGACGACATAATCCTCGGGGCCGACCTTGATATTACCGGCGACCTCACACTTACAGACGGTGACTTTAACCTGGGGAGTTACACTACAACTCTGGATGGCAACCTTTCTATCGCCACTGCAGCAAGTACTGCCTATGGCACCAGCACCTTTATTTTTGACGGAGTAAGTAAGACTATATCCGGAACAAGGACTTTTATACTGTTCTATGATCTCACCGTCAATCCAGGAAAATCCATAACCGTAAATGACAGCGTAGAAATATTAACCTATGATGATGTTTTGATAGACGGAACTATGGTAGATAACGTAGGAATGCATGCAGCCGGTTCTAACTTTACCGTAAACGACACTTATACACTTGGTGATGCACTAACAATGTGGATCGACCTACCTAACTGTACAATAAACGGCACTTTTACAGTTGGTGCCGGAACATTAGTTAATTTCGTCGATTCTGATCAGGTGCTTAATATTGGAGACGGCGGTGTCTTGGGAGGCACGCCTGGAGTCGATTCTATATTTCAAATGCAGGGAGACGCAGACCCGGACATAAATTTAACAGGCACGGGCAATTTTGACTCCGATCTTTATCTGCGATTCTATTTGCTTGTCGATAACTTTGCCTTACCTTCTCTAAACTACCAGGCAGGTAAGGTTGAGGTGTATGGGACATTCATAGGGGATAGCACTACCTATACTGTTACCCCAACGGCAGGCACGTTGGATATTGATGGTGATTTTAGTCTTAGTTGTGAAGGTACTATGGGCGGTGCTCCCATTATTGAGTTTGATAACAACAGTGCCAATGTCAGTATCAACATAGGCGGAAGCTTTACCCTCACAGGATCAGGCAGCGGCATTGCCAAATATACCAAAGGCACAGAAACCATCACCTTTGATGCTGGATCTGGCAGCCATACCTTTGATCCTGGTTCACTTTCAACCTTTAATGACATAGTCTTTAATGACAGCGCTGGCGGAGCGGACTGGACATTAACTAACACAGGTCCAAATATTGATGGCAACTTAACTATTACTTCAGGTACTCTTGATGCTAATGGCCAAAACATTAATATTGCTGGTAATTGGAATAATACGGCAACTTTTACTCACGGAAGTGCGACGGTTGATTTTGATGCGGGCGCAGGCACTCAACAGCTCAATTCCGGTGGGACGGGAGTAACTAAAGCTTTCAATAATCTTACTCATTCTGGTGCAGGTACCTTGCAGCTTGATACCAATGATTTAGATGTTGATGGTATTTTTACTAACTCAGATGGTACTTTTGATGCTGATACTAATGATAAGAATATGAGTTTTGCCGGGGCTTGGAATAACACCGGTGATGCTATCTTTTCTCGTGGTTCTGGAACAATGACATTTGATGGTACTTCAACTGTTATTAACTCATCTTCTAATGTCCCTGATTTAGGAGCTGTTACGATCACAGGGACAGCTACTTTAGGTTCAAATCTTACTATGATTTCCAATACAGGGGCAGGAACATTAAACTTAGGCGCTGGCAGCTACACACTTACTCTTAGTGGCACAGGCACCCCTCTTGGAGTAACAACCTTCCAAAAAGGCACCGGTTCAACCGTTACTTATACTGGCACAACCGTTGCTACTAATGTTGCTACTGTTTCTTACAACAACTTAACTTTTACACCCACAGGCGCCACAGACTATGATATGACAGGCAGTCTTACTGGTGCTAATGCTATGAGTGGGGATTTAACCATCAATGCTGATGCTACTTTAGATGCTAATGATTTTAATGTCAATGTTGGAGGGGATTGGACAATCTCTGGCGGTTCCTTTACCCCAAAGTCTGGTGGCGGAGCCACTACCCAAACAGTTACATTTGATACCACCAATCCTTCAGTTGTCTCAGGAAATACTACTTTTAATAATTTAGTCATGGATGCATCGGTTGATGGCGCTAAAACAATTACTTTTGCGGCTGGCAGCCGACAAACAATTCCTACCAGCACCAAAACATGGACTCTCAATGGCAGTGCCGGTAATGTTCTAACACTTAGAAGCAGCGTTCCCGGGACTCCTTGGTTCTTTGAAATTGATGCTGATATGTCTGCAGGAAACTGGATTGATGTTCAAGACAGTCAAAATACTACCACACCTTCTAGAGTTACTGTTGGAGGTTTTAATTGCACTAATTCAGGCAATAATATCCCAGGCTGGATTTTTAGCGCTTTTGGTCCTGGCGGTCCAGAACCTACTAATGTTTTAAACTTCCATGCCGATGCAGGCAATCGTCAAATTGTCCTTTCTTGGACTAATCCCAGTAGTTTTACAGCTGTCATTATTCAAAGATCAACCAGCACCTTCCCAGGAACAGTCTTTGATGGTGATACAGTTTATCATGGAAGCGGTACAAATCACACTGATACAGACCTAACCAATGACATAACCTATTACTACACTGCTTTTGGATATATCAAACCAGGCGCCTATGCTTCTGGCGCTATTGCTCAGGCAACTCCATTTGCAACTCCACAAGATATTATTGATGACTTAGTAGATGACCTAACTGGATTAGATTATTTACCATGGTGGCTTAGAACAACAACAGATGAAGAACCAGAGGAAGATATCAAAAAAGAAGATATTGAGTTTAAAGATTTTGATTTTTTCATCAAAAAAGACCTTGACTGGATGAAAGTCTTACCATTAGAAGAATATCATATCTTCCCAAATGATGATTTCAAGTTTGAAATTGATAAAGATATCTTCCACAAAGAGGTAGAAAGTATCAATATACGATTCGGATCTAAAACATACGAAGCTAAAGTTGTTGATGGCAAATACCAAATCCTTGGTAAAACCCCTGGTCTAAAAGGATCCTATCAAATAGTCATAGAAATTGTCTACCAGGATGGAGAAATAAAGACAATAATCCAAGATATCCTAATAGATCCCTATGGTTATATCTTTAAAAAATCAAGAAGCTTCTGGGACTCATTATTACAAAAAGAAGAATATGAAGAAACAAGAATTCTTAAAGCAGAAGTAACATTGTATTCCTACAGTCAAACTAAAAGAGATTGGCAAGTGTGGGATGCTGAAGAATACAATCAGATTAATCCCCAGATTACTAATCAGTCTGGTGAATACAGCTTTATGACGCCAAAGGGAAGATACTATCTTGAAGTCCAAAAAGCAGGTTACAAAAAATACCAAAGTGAAGAGTTTGAAGTAAAAGATGAGATTGTCAATAAGAATATTGAGATTCAACAGGCGACTTCAAATGGACTCATTTACATCTTAGCTGTCTCTTTATTAGTTCTCATCATCATTGTCATCATCATCTACAGGAGAAGAAGACCACCAGTTGATAACTATATGGCAAGCCCTCAATAACAGGTTAACCTGTTAATATGGTTAAATCTAACGGCTCAGTGCCTGAGCCGTTAAAAATATGGCCTATTTTACCTTTTTAGAACTCTATAGTATATTAATAAAAGAGAGGTTTTATGCGACAACATCTTATTATTGGCAATTGGAAAATGAATACTACCTTAGCAGATGCGACAGTATTAACAAATACTATCAAAAATGCTGTTCATGATTTGGAAGTAGATATTGTTTTATGTCCTCCTTTTGTCTGGCTGGTACCTTTAGCAGAGGATTTAGAACATGCTCCACGCAATTTAAAGTTAGGCGCCCAAAACATGTGGTTTGCTGAAAAGGGTGCTATGACAGGCGAAATATCGCCTTTAATGCTGAAAAGTTTGGCAAAATATGTCATTTTAGGCCATAGCGAAAGACGCTCTCATTTTAGTGAATCAGATCATTTGATTAATGATAAAGTCCATGCTGCTTTGGACAATAATCTTATTCCAGTTATTTGCCTTGGTGAACTCAAAAAAATGCAGGAAAGTAAAAAAACCCGCGGCCGGCCAACGAGGGTAGAAATAAAATCAGACGTTACCTATCAACTTAAAAATGCTCTAAAAAGCATTACAAGTCAAAAAGCAGAAAAGATAGTAATCGCTTATGAGCCAGTTTGGGCGATTGGAACTGGCAACCCAGCAACAGGCGCCTATGCAGCCGCTGTTATTGGCAGATTAAGAAATGTTCTTAGAGAAAAATACGGACATTTAATAGCCGAACAAATTAGAATTTTATATGGCGGTTCAGTAGACTCTGAAAATATTCATGAATTTTTATTACAGCCTGAAATTGACGGGGTTTTAGTTGGTTCATCATCTTTAAAAGCTAAGGAATTTATTTCTATTTGCAAAAAAGCCGCCGGAAGAGAATAATTTATGTTTACAGATCCTAAAAAAATGATTCTACATGCTCAAAAGGAAGGTTATGCTGTTGGTTGTTTTAATACTTCTGATTTAGAAATTACTAAGGCAATTATTAAGGCAGCTGAGGCTCAGCAATCACCTGTTCTTGTAGCAACGAGTGAAAAAGCAATTGAATATGCTGGCTTAGATACGATTGCCGCTATTATTAAAGAAGAAGGCAAAGATGCATCTGTGCCAGTTGGCCTTCATCTAGATCATGGGAAGAGTTTAGAAATAGTAAGAGAGTGTTTAAAAGAAGGTTATACTTCTATAATGTTTGATGGGTCATCAATGGAATTTAGAGAAAATATTGATAAAACCCGTCAGGCAATGGAAATGGCTCGTTCGCAACATACTCCTTGTGAAGGGGAACTGGGTGCTTTGGGAAAAGCAGGAAAAAACGAAAGTAAATTAACTAATCCTGACGAGGTAGCTGAATTTGTAAAAGAAACTAGTGTTGATTGGCTAGCAGTTTCTGTTGGATCTAAACATGGAATTAGCGACAAGGAGGATTTGGATATTGAACTTCTTAAAAAAATTCATTCTATAGTTGATACACCATTAGTTTTGCATGGGGCATCCGGTGTCTCTGATATTGATATAAGAGATGCTATTGAAAATGGTATTTGCAAAATAAACATTGATACTGATATTCGCCATACATATTCATTTGCAATGCGGAGAATTTTACAAGAAAATCCTCATGAACAGGATTTTCGTAAAATACTTTCTAAAGCAATGATAGACATTCAAAAATTAGTTGAATCAAAAATTAGACTATTTGGATCAAATGATAAAATATAAAATTTATTATGAGTATTGATGTTACTACAATCGGCGATGCTATGCGCGATATTTTTATATTTCCTAGTCTTGAAGAGATGGAAAAGCCGGTTACTGACGAAAAAATAAAAAGTTCTCAGAGTTTTGATAAATACCTTGTTTTTGGTTTAGGTGATAAAATTACAGTTTCAGATGTTGAATTTTCAATCGGTGGGACAGCCGCAAATGTTGCCGCAGGAATCGCTAAAATTGGATTAAAATCTCGAATAATTTCTGCTGTTGGCGGAGATAATACTGGCATAGAAGTTGTCAGTTGTTTAAAAAAGGCCAAAGTCGATATCAGTACGATTAAAGTTTATAAAAATAGAAAAAGTAGTTTTTCTATCATTGTTTCCTATAAGGGTGAGAGAACAATTTTTGTCTATCATGCTTACAGTCCAGAAAATTTTTCTATTCCTCCTAATCTTCAAACATCATGGTTTTATCTTGGACCAATGGCAAAAGGATATGAAAGAATTTTTAATCAAATTGTAAGCTTAGTTGTTAAAAATAATATTAAAGTTGCTATTAATCCAGGATCTGTCCAAATAGGAAAAGGTCTAAGAAGTTTTGGGGGCCTTTTAAAGTTAATTGATATTATCTTCTTGAATCGTGAAGAAGCCCAAGAGCTTTCTGGTTTGCCGGGGACTCCAAAGATAAAAGATACGGCTAAAATTATTCAACTGGCTGGTCCTAAAATGGTGGTCATCACTGATGGTAAAGAAGGGGCATATGTTTATACAGAAGAAGATTTTTTCAAAATTGGTGTTTATCCAGGCACACGTGTTGAAGCTACAGGGGCTGGCGACTCTTTTGCATCTGGATTTTTAGGGAGCATAATAAAAGGTCAATCAATCAGGGAATCTTTAAAATGGGGGGTTATTAATTCTGCTTCTGTGATTGAACAAGTTGGCGCCCAAGATGGATTATTAGGCTTACAAGTAATAAAAAAGAAAGCAAAAAAATATCGTTGGCCAGCAGATACTATGCGGTTTTCCTAATATGCTATAATAAAATATATAAATTGAATTTAATAACGGAGGAATAAAATGAAAATAGCCATTAATGGTTTTGGAAGAATAGGTCGAACATTTTATCGCGCAGCCTTTGATGAAAAGCTCGATATTGTTGCTTTAAATGATCTGGCAGATGTAAAAACTCTTGTTCATTTATTAAAGTATGATTCTACTTACGGCAAATTTACTTCAAAGATTGATATCAATGAAAAAGAAATAATGGTTGATAACAAACCAATTGCTGTTTTTAATGAAAAGAGCCCTGAGAGATTACCATGGGAAAAATTGGATGTAGATTTAGTTATTGAATCAACTGGAGCCTTTACTACAAAGGAGGGAGCCTTCGGACATATTAAAGCAGGCGCAAAAAATGTCATAATCAGCGCTCCGTATAAAGGAGAAAAGAAAGTAAAGACAATTGTTTATGGTGTAAATGAAGAAAAATTAAATTTACAAGAAGATAAAGTCATTTCTTTTGCTTCGTGTACAACTAATTGTTTAGTGCCATTAGCTGATGTTTTGAATAAAAATTTTGGTATTAAAAAATCTTCTATGACAACAATTCATTCATATACTAATGATCAAAAACTTCAAGATGATGCTCATAAAGATTTAAGACGGTCAAGAAGTGCTACTGAGTCAATAATTCCTACCACTACAGGAGCTACCACAGCTACCTGTGAGGTCTTACCAGAATTACGAGGAAAGATGGATGGACTTTCATATCGAGTTCCAACTGCAACAGTATCAGTTATAGATTTCGTGGCACTTTTAGGAAAAGAAGTAAACAAAGATATAGTAAACAAAGCATTTATTGAGGCTTCTAATGATCCTGATTACAAAGAAATATTGGCAGTGACAGACAAACCATTAGTAAGTATAGATTTTAAAGGTGATCCTCACGGCGCCATTGTTGATTTATTGTCAACTCAAGTAATTAGTGATAATTTAGTAAGGGTTGTTGCTTGGTATGATAATGAGATGGGTTACTCAAAGAGGCTGGCAGCCTTTTGCAAATATATAGAACAACAATTATTATAAATTAATAAAGGAGAAAAAATGCGTAAAGATTGGGCTTTAATTGGTATTATTGTATTAATTCTTGTTGTTGGCGTAGGATTATTCAGCTATCTTAAAGTTGGTAAAAAAGAAGTAGTTGCTAATCCTTTACCATCAGATATTAATCAAGAAGTTGCTGGCACTACAACGGAAGTCTATTTTGCTGAGGATGCCAAGGTAATGTATTTTTATACAGATACTTGTCATTGGTGTGAAAAAGAAAAAGAAGTCTTAAACGAATTGGCAAAAGAAGATTTCCGTGTCAAAGGAATGAATTTAGGAGAAAAATCAGAGTTAGCTAAAGAATATAATGTTTCAGGAACGCCAACTTTTATTTCTGAAAATGGAGATAGATTAGAAGGTTATCAAACGATAGATAAATTGAAACCTTGGTTAGAAGAACACAGATAACCCTGTTTTAAAAGGAGTATTTAGTGTTTAAACAAAAAAAGTGGATTTTCATAATCTCAGTTTTCTTAGTGGTGATTATATCTGCTATATCAGTAATTTTTATTCTTCGAGGAAGATCAAATCAAGCAACTCCTGTGACATCTCCAACACCAACATCCACTTCAATACTTTCTCCGACTCCTGCATCTACTCCTGCTCCAACTCCAACACCAACAGCTACGCCGACACCTGCTGATACTCCCAAAGAAACACCAACGCCAATTTCAACAGCTACCCCAGAGCAACAAGTATCAGTAATGTATTTTTATTCTGATTCTTGTTATTGGTGCCAGCAGCAAGCGCCAGTCATTGCTCAATTAGAGCAAGAAGGATATTCATTTACACGGATGGATGTTGTTGCCAATTCAAATTATTGGCAGGATTATAATATTTCAGGGACACCAACATTTGTTTCAAGTACTGGCACACGTCTGGAAGGATATCAAGAATATAATTCATTAAAAACCTGGATAGACCAACTGTGAAAGGAAATTTATGAAAAAAAGTTATCAAGTTTTTATTGGAACAGCAATTCTAGTAATTGGAATTTTAATGCTGGGGATTGATAGAATTTTTGTCTCTGCCGCAAGTGCCAGTTATCTTCAATCAACAACAGTCTTAACTACAATTTCTGTTGGAACTCTTTTAATCGGTGCTCTCTTACTTTTTAAGACGACTTTAAAATAAACTTCGTTTTTTTTAACCTTCATTTTAAAATAATATGTGCTTAGCAACACCAGTAAAAATTAAGAAAATAGCGGGCAAAAAAGCTCTTCTAGAGGATGGTCGAAGTGTTGATATTTCGCTAGTTGATTCTCCTAGTGCTGGTCAATGGCTTCTATGTCATGCTGATTTAGCCATAAATAAAATTGACGAAAAAGAAGCCAAGGAAATTTTAGCTTTAGTCGTTAAGTGTTCTCATTATCACTAACCTTGAGGAATTAATTTTAAATGTGTCTTACTATACCAGTTCAAGTTCTCCAAGTCAATAAAAATTTTATTCTCGCCAAAGAGGGTAACATTATTAAGAAAATTAATGCAGGTTTTTTAGATGATATTAAAAAGGACGATTGGATTTTACATACCACGGGCACGGCCGTAAGAAAAATTGATTCTCGCGAAGCCAAAGAGATTATTGATCTTTTAAAAATTGCCAGATTTTACCCCAAACAAACTAGCAAGACTTTTCAAAAGATTCTAACGAAAGTTCAGCAAGAAAAAAATTTGACCAAGATGGAAATAAAATATCTTCTTGAGAGTCGCGGTGATGAAAGGGAAACTCTTTTTTCTGAAGCAAATGTTACGAGGCAGGCGGCTCTGCAAGATTTTTTTTGCATTCACGGAATTATTGAATTTTCCAATTATTGCAAGAATGATTGTTTCTATTGTGGCCTAAGAGACGAAAATAAAAATCTCAAGCGTTATCGGATGAGTGTCAAAGAGATAGTTGAGGTTGCCGGCAAAGCAGTTGACAAAGGATATAAACTTCTAGTTTTACAGTCAGGTGAAGATTATTACTATACTGATGACATGCTTACCGAGATGATAAAGAAAATTAAGGACAAAATTCCTGTTTTTATTTTTGTAGGTGTTGGCGAAAGAGGATATGAGGCCTATAAAAAGATGAAAAAGGCTGGTGCCTCGGGAGTCTTGTTTCGATTTGAAACTTCGAACCAAAAACTTTTTAAAAAACTTCACCCCAAAGGCAAAAATCTCAAAAGCCGACTCAAGCATCTGGAGTTTTTGAAAAGTTTAGGCTACTTTATTGCCACAGGATCTCTTATTGGGCTTCCTGGCCAGACAATTGATGATTTGATTGATGATATTTTACTTACAAAAAAATGGGCGAATATGGTTTCAATGGGACCGTATGTGCCAGCGGAAAACACTCCGCTGGCAAAATCAAAAATCCAAATTCCAAATGACAAAAAGATTGAATTAAATTTAAAAATGATTTCCGTTTTAAGGCTGATTAAAAAAACTTCTCGGATTCCCGTGGTTACTGCCTTGGAAACTTTGGCGGGCCCCGATATCCGCAAGAAAACTCTTCAGTTAGGAGCGAATTCATTAATGTTTAACCTTACGCCGGCAAAATATCGATCTTTATACAAAATTTATGACAACAAATTTTATCAGCAGGAAAATATCTGGGAAAAATATGGTCTCTTCAAAGAAAAAGAAAGCTACAAAATGCTTGAAGAAAGAATGGCAAAGGAGATAGATGTCAAAAGTTAAAGATGTTATCAATGAAGAAGAAATATTTGAGGTTCTTGAAAAGACTATGAAACCGTCGAAGAAACGAGTTTTGGAGATTTTGAATAAGGCTCTTAAAAAGAAAGGGCTGACTTTAGAAGAAGTTGGGTTGCTTTGCAATACCAAAGATCCAAAACTGATTGAAAAAATGTTTAAAACGGCCTGGCAAATCAAAAGAGAAATTTACGGCGAACGACTGGTTTTCTTTGCCCCTTTATATATTTCAAGTTTCTGTGTTAATGACTGTGAATATTGCGGTTTTCATCGTCGCAATCCCGAATCACGCAAGAAATTATCTCTGAAAGAAGTTGAAGAGCAGGTAAAAATTTTGGAGGATATGGGCCATAAAAGATTGCTTTTAGAGTTTGGTGAACATCCAAAAGAAAACCCGATAGATTATGTAGTTGATGTCATTAAAACAATTTATAAAACAAAATCAGGTAAAGGTGAAATTAGAAGAGTTAATGTGAATATCGCCGCCACCTCAGTTGAAGATTATTGCAAGTTAAAAGCAGCCGGAATTGGTACTTATCAGCTTTTTCAAGAGACCTATCATAAAAAAACTTATAATAAAATGCATAATGGACCGAAAGCAGACTATGAACGTCAATTATTTGCTCATAATAGGGCTTTTGAGGGAAGGATTGATGATGTTGGTTTAGGGGTGCTTTTTGGACTTTACGATTGGCGATTTGAGGTTTTGGGGTTAGTTTCTCATGCGAAATATTTAGATCAAAAATTTGGAGTGGGGCCTCATACTTTTTCAATTCCTCGTTTTCAGCCGGCTGAAACGGTTGATATAGAACTACCATATCGGGTCTCTGAAAAAGAATTATTAAAAATAATTGCAATCTTAAGAATGACAGTCCCTTATACAGGTATGATTATTTCTACTCGTGAGCGGCCAGCAATAAGATCTAAAGCTTTTGAGATAGGAATTTCTCAAACGAGTGCTGCCTCCCGAGCTAGTCCTGGTGGATATGGCAGAAAGCACGAATTAAAACAATTTCATCTTTCTGATCATCGGAATGTAGATGAGGTTTTAATGAGCATTCTTAAACAAGATTTACTCCCCAGTTTTTGTACTGCTTGCTATCGTTTGGGTAGAACAGGAGAAAGGTTTATGAATTTAGCCAAACCAGGAGAAATTCAAAATTTTTGTCGACCAAATGCAATTTTGACCCTTAAAGAATATCTTTTGGATTATGCTTCACCGGAAGTTAACAAATTAGGAGAAGAGATTATTAATAAATATATAAAACAAATACCTGATTTGGAAAGACAAAAAGAAACCCAAAAAAGGCTAGGGCGCCTACGACGAGGCGAAAGAGATTTATATTTCTAATTTCTAGTGGACTGAGCAGGTTATGCAGGGATCGTAGGCTCTGATAAGCATTTTGAGTTCTTGGATGCATACTTTTTGATTTTTTTGATCAAGCTTAAGATCTTTTAATAATGTTTCAGCATCTCTTTCTATACTCGTGAGATTTTGAACAGTTGGCGTGATAATGTCTGCATTGATGATTTTATTGTTAGTATCAATTTCATAAGCATGATACAAAGTACCACGCGGAGCTTCGATTGCTGCAATACCCCATGTTGGTTTTGAAAGCTTAGGAAGATTGATTTGAGGAGGTTTTTCAGGGAGGTTATCTAGAAGATTATCAATACTTTTTGAGGCTTCTTCTAAGAAGTGCATTAATTCAATCGCTTGAGCTTTAATATTATTAAATGGATTATGGGTCAAAGCATTGGGGTTAAAATCTGCAGAATGTTTTTTAGCCTTTGGATTTAATTTTTCCTTCATGAGGGCAATTCTCGCCAAAGCTCCGGTATTGACAGAATGGCCATTACGAGATCCAAATTTAGCCGTTGCATAATCTTTGATTTGTTCTTTTATTTCTTGTTTATAATTTGAAGCCTCAAACTTATCTCCATTTGAAGAAACAATTGGGCCATCGTAAATTGTATATTCATTATTATTGTTTAAAGTAAGATATTCAGTTTCTTGCTTTGTTTGTGGGTAAGAAATTAGATTAAAAATTTTAATAAAATCAGCTGCCTCATCTAAGACTGCCTCAATTTCATCTTTTAAAGTAATCAATTCTCCCTTTTTGGGATATTTTAAGAAACCGCCCACAGTAGTTGTTGTCGGATGGATTGGTCGTCCTCCAACAACTGTTAAAAGTCTGTCAGAAATTCTTTTTAAATTTAAGGCAATGTGATATTCAGCAGGAGCTTTTTCTGCTATCTCGATTGCTGATGGCAATTTGTAATAGTCAGGTAATACTAAGAAGAAAAGATGTAAGAGATGAGAAAAAACTATTTGTCCAGAAAGTAATAGCTTTCGAAGTTCAATAGTAGTTTCGTCAACTTCAATATTTAAAGCATTTTCAACTGCTTTAATTGAAGTAATATTATGTACTGTTGGACAAACTCCACAAATGCGTGAAGTAATAAAAGGTGCGCGAGTGGCATCTTGACCTAAAAGAACAGCTTCAAACAGCCGTTCACCTTCTTCTACTTCTAGGCGGGCGCGGCATTCTTTAAAATGTATTTTTAAAACCCCGTGACCTTCGATTTTTGTGATATATTCAGGCAGACTCATTGGGCCTTTCTTTGTTTATTAAATTTGGAATATTAGCAAGAAAATTTTCTAAAACTTTTAGTTCAGGTGGACAACCAGGAATCTCAAGATCAACCTTAACAATATCTTTTATAGGAAGAGCATCTATTGCCTTAGGTTTGTAGCTCTCATTATATACATAATTAATTGCATTTTTGCGATTTTCTTTTTTAATCCAACTAGGAATCCAGCCAGTTCGAGCACATTCTCCTAACGCAACTAAAATTTTTGATTGTTGACGAATTTTTTTAACTAGCACCTGATCATTATTAGTAATAACTGTCCCTTGAATGATTGCAAGATCAATTTTTGGTAAAGGATCAATATGGGGCTGGATTAGACGCCAATTAGCAATTTCGTAATCCTGAACAAAATCTAAAAGTTTTTCTTTTAATGACAAAAATTGTAATTCACAGCCCTCGCAATCAGTTAAATCAAAAATAGCAATTCGTGGTTTCATAACTACTTCTATTTTAAGCTAAAAGTCATTAAAATGAAAATAGGTTATATTGTTTTTGACATTTAGAATAAAATTTAATTAGAATTAGTTGTATAAATCTTGCGGATTTGTAAGGACAATAAAAATTAGCAGGAGGAATTAAATGCTTCAGGACTTAAGGACTGCCAACTCTAAGGGTAAAAATGTTCTTTTGAGAATTGATACCGATGTTCCTATTGAAAATGGTAAAGTTACTGACGATGAACGCCTTAAAGCTAGTATCCCAACTATTAAGCATCTTTTAGCAGATTCTGCCAAAGTTACCATCATTGGTCATATTGGTCGGCCAAAAGGTGAGGTAGTTGAAAGTCTAAGAATGAGGCCAGTAGAAGAGAGATTGGAAGAACTTTTAGGAACTCATAATAGCTGGCAGATATTAGAAAATCTCCGGTTTGATCCAAGAGAAGAAGCCAATGATCCTTCTTTTGTTCAAGAACTAACCAAAGATCAAGAGGTCTTTGTTCAAGATGCTTTTGCTGCTTGCCACAGAAGTCATGCTTCGACCTTTGGGGTAGCTCAAATTCTTCCGTCGTATGCAGGTTTAAGCGTTCAAAAAGAAGTTGATAATTTGACGACTCTTCTTCAAGCGGAAGATATGACAATCATCATTGGCGGCAAAAAAGCTGAAGACAAACTGCCTGTTATTAGTAGTCTATTTCAAAAAACAGAAAATGTTTTGACGGGTGGGGTAGTGGCAAATACGTTTTTGGTAAAAAAAGGTTTTAATTTGGGTAGGTCTTTAGTAGAAGAGGAAGTATTCCAAGAAGCAGAAGATATTGTAGCCCAATTTGATAAATCAGAAAAGACAATATTTCTGCCGCAGGATCTAGTGCTTTCAAGATCAGTTGAAAAACAAATTGGTATGAAAGTTCTAAGCATTGACGACATGAATGAAGAAATAAAAGATTATTTTGCTGTCGATATTGGACCGCAAACCATTCAGAAATATAAAAAAATGATTGTTCAGGCAAAAGTTATTTTTTTCAATGGTAATATGGGAGTTTCGGAAGTTGGGGAATTTAGCACCGGCACAATGGAAATTGCTCGCGCAATTATTGAGTCACAAGCCAAGAAATACGCTGGCGGGGGAGATACAGCAAAGTTTTTAAGAGATAATAATATGGCAGACAAATTTGACTATATTTCTAATGGTGGTGGTGCCACCTTGGATTTTCTAGCTGGAAAAAATCTTCCAGGATTATATCCAAAGTCATAGAAGTTCAGGCCTCTTTTCAAAAGAGACCCTTTTTGTTATAATAGAAATCATGGAAATAAAAAAAGAAAATTTAGGAAAATCTAAAATTAAAATTACTATTAAAATACCTTCAGCTATGATGCGAGGGTTTTTTAGCCGTATTTACAACAAATTAGCTCCTACAGTTGAGGTTAAGGGTTTTCGAAAGGGAATGGCGCCAAGAGCTTTAGTTATTTCTGCTATCGGTGAAAACCGTCTTAATTCTGAAATCATTGATTTAGCATTGAAGGAAACATACTCAGAAGCATTAAAAAAAGAAAACATTTTGCCAATTGCATCTCCTAAAGTAAATATTAAAATGATGAAAGAATTAACCGCAGATACTGCTGAACTTGAATATGAAGCAGAAATTGATACCATGCCTGAGATTAAATTGGGTGATTATAAAAAAATAAAGATTGAAACAAAAAAGCTCCCGGAAATAAAAGTAACCGATGATGAAGTTGAAAAAGTAATATCTCATCTAAGAGGGCAGGCAGCTACATTTAATGATATTGAAAGACCTCTTAAAACAGGCGATAGGGCTGAGATTGATTTTGAAGGTTTTGAAAGAGGGGTTAAGCTCGAAAATTTATCAAGTAAAAATTATCCAGTTATTTTAGGCAGCAAAGTTCTAATCCCAGAATTTGAAAAAGAACTTATCGGTCTTAAAAAAGGTGATAAAAAAGAGTTTAAAATAGAAATAAAAAATCCGGTTGCAAAAGAAAAATCGGCTCAAGGCCAGTCCGCCTTTGATAAAAAGAAGGTTGATTTTAAAGTTGAGGTTTTACAAACTCAAGAGGTTATATTACCAGAATTAAACGATGAATTTGTTAAAAAATTCCAGAAGAAAACAGTCAAAGAATTGAAGGAAGCTATAAAAAATGATATTTATTCACAAAAAGGAAAACAGGAACATGGCAAGATTGAAAATCAGATATTAGAAGAATTGTTAAAAATTACTGAAGTTGAAGTGCCTGACAGTATAGTTGAGCAAGAAGCTGAAAGACAAATTAATGATATTCGTTCCAAGGTAGCTATGCAGGGGCTTACTTTTGAAAATTATCTAAAAAACATTAAGAGAACCCAAGAAGAATTTAAAAATGATCTCAGGCCCCAAGCAGAAAAGACTGTTAAAATTGGCCTTGCCCTTGGAGAAGTCGTAAAAAAAGAAGGTCTTGACCCTAAAGACAAAGATGCGGCAAAACTTGCCTTGAATAAATTAAAAGAATATGCTATAAAGTAAATTCGGAATACTAAATTCGAAATCCGCCTTTAGGCATTTAACTAATTCGAAATTTAAAATTTCAAATTAAAAATATTTTGAATTTTGGAATTTAGAATTTAAATATTGTTTAGTGTTTCGTGCTTCGGATTTAGTGCTTAATAAATTTAGGAGAATATTATGCCCAATAATTCTAACAAGGAGGGCAAAGTAAAGAAAGCTTTTATTACTGGTATTACGGGTCAAGATGGTTCTTATCTTGCAGAATTTTTATTAGAAAAAGGATACAAAGTATATGGAATGACTCGAAGGACATCGACACAGAATTTAGAAAGAATTGAACATATTAAAGATAAAATTGAGATTGTTCATGGTGACTTAATTGACCAGTCATCAATTATTGCCATCTTAAAAGAAATTCAACCAGATGAAATATATAATTTAGCCGCTCAGTCTTTTGTTAAAACTTCTTGGACAGAACCGTTAGCAACTGGTGAGTATACTGCTTTGGGTGTTTTAAGAGTTTTAGAAGCAATGCGGCAAGTTTGTCCAAAAGCTAAATTTTATCAAGCCTCAAGCTCAGAAATGTTTGGATCAGCTCCGGCGCCTCAAAGTGAAAAAACTGTTTTTCATCCCCGATCACCTTATGCTGTTAGTAAGGTTTTTGGTCATTATATTACTCAAAACTATCGAGAAAGTTATGGCCTTTTTGCCTGTAGCGGAATTCTTTTTAATCATGAATCACCAAGAAGAGGTTTGGAGTTTGTAACTCGAAAAATTTCTGATGGAGTTGCCCAAATTAAATTAGGCTTAGCTGATGAAATAAGATTGGGTAATTTGGACGCTAAACGAGATTGGGGTTATGCCGGTGATTATATTAGAGCTATGTGGATGATGTTACAAAAAGACAAACCCCAAGATTTTGTTATCGGAACAGGCGAAAACCATTCTGTCAGAGACTTTGTTCAGGAAGCATTTAAAGCAGCAGACATTAGTAATTGGAAAAAATATGTCAAAATTGATCCTAAATTTTTAAGACCCGCTGATGTGGCAGAATTACGGGCAGATTTAACAAAAGCTAAAAATCAACTTGACTGGAAACCAGAAGTAACTTTCAAAGAATTAGTTAAGATTATGGTTGAATCGGATATTAAGCGTCATTTAATTACAAAAGTAAAACGTGATTTAGACCAATTGCAAAATTATAATAGCATGATCAAATAGGGACATAATGAAAATTATTATTACTGGCTCACAAGGTTTTGTTGGCCAACATTTGATTAATTTATTAAAAAAGGGGAAGAATAAAGTTTATCCTTTAGATCTTAAACAGGCAGATATTACCAAATATTCAGAGGTTAAGAGATATCTTGAAAAGATACAACCAGATCAAGTTTATCATCTTGCAGGTTTTGCTTCAGGGGCTGGCAAGGATAAAGATCTCATTTTTAAAGTAAATGTTGATGGGACTTTGAATATATTAAAAGCTCTTAAATCAATCGGTAGGCCAGCAAAAGTTCTAACTGCTTCAACGGCTTATGTTTATGGTAGT
>SDBT01007684.1_pt1 | contig 17714 bp, 9 predicted proteins | sample 2277101 | NCBI WGS metagenome assembly SDBT01 (sample SAMN10404973, study PRJNA504765) | marine sediment metagenome | isolation source: marine sediment core GS10_PC15, 103 cmbsf | place: Arctic Ocean: Southern Knipovich Ridge | collected 2010 | reverse complement strand
ATGCTTTAGAGCATATTCTTATTCCCAGTATTAAAGAAACCATACGTTATATCTCCAGCCGTTTGGAAGAGATGGAGCGCTCCTATCAGGTCCAGCTCATGAGAGTTAAAGATATCGTCCGCCACCATTAAGATATATTCAATTTATTGGATAAAATCCAAAATATTGGATTTTAAAAGTGGATATATTTCCTATAGGATTTAGTAACTTACTCATATAATTATAATTAAAATTAAAATAGATTTGGCACGAATATTGCCAGTATTATTAATAATGTATATGTTATTAATTAAAATACAAGTTTTTTTAAGGAGGTGGCAATAGAGTTACCAAATAAAAGAAAATGAGTTAATGGTTAGAGTGAATCTTTTCACTCTAGGGAATTGGTTGAAACTTATGCCTCGAAAAGAGGCGAATCAAAAAGGAGGGAATTTTGAAAAAAATTCTTAGTATTTTATGCCTGCTTTTGTTGATTGGAGTATTCACGTACGCTCAAGAATTTGGGGCTGTTAAAGGAAAAGTTGTGGATGAAGAAGGAACTGCTCTTCCTGGAGTCACTGTAAGTTTAAATGGTAGTAAGATTGCTCCAATGAGCGTGGTTACATCTGCAAGAGGAAACTTCCGTTTCATGGCTCTGCCTGTTGCCAGAGATTATGTTTTAAAAATTGAACTTGCCGGCTTCAAAACAGTTATTCAAGAGAGAATACCTGTTTCCTTTGGCAGAGACATAGTGCTGCCGATCACGCTCGAAGTAACAGCTCTTGAAGAAGAAATCACGGTTATCGGCCAGAGTCCTGTCATTGATACCAAGAGGACGCAGGTGGGCGTGAACATTACGGACGAGATGATCATGAGCTTGCCAACGGCCCGGAATCCCTGGGTTATAATGGCCATGGTGCCAGGAATGTTGATCGATAGAGAGGATGTCGGCGGCAACGAATCCGGGCAGCAGTCTTACTATTCAGGCCATGGGAGTTTTGACACAGATAATACCTGGAGTATAGACGGGGCTAACATCACGGACAATTCGGCCCTGGGATATGCTCCGGCGTATCTCAACCTTTCCAGTTACGAAGAACTGCAGATCAACTACGGAAACAACGACGTCAAAGCCCAGACCGGCGGCGTTCAGCTCAATTTCGTCAGTAAACGAGGCGGAAATAACTTCTCCGGGACGTTTTACCTGGATATCCTGGATGATAAGTGGCAGTCGTCAAACGCTACAGCTGAACTGGATGCATATTACGATCCGTACGATCCCGGCGTCAACAGAATCTATCTTTACGGCGCCAACTTCGGCGGCCCCATCGTCAAAGACCGTGCCTGGTTCTACGGCTCGTGGGGTCTCCAGGATCTCGATGCCAGAAATATTGATGGATCTCCGGATAAGACCTGGTTGGTTTCCGGATACGGTAAAATCAATGTTCAGGTAGGTCCGACCACCAGAGCAGAATTTTACCTTCAATTCGACGACAAGCTCAAATGGGGAAGAATCCCCTGGTTTGCTTCGGCTGCGGAAATGGATGTCTCAGTGTCAACCTATGACCAGGATGGCCCGGGATATTTCTACAAAGGTGAACTGGAGCAGATATTCGGTGATCTTTATATCAATGCCAAGGCCATCTGGATGGACATGGCATTTCACCTGTATCCTAAAGACGCGGGCGCAGGGATACCCCTGAGTCTCTCGTACTATCCTGACTTTTTCGCTTCTGGCGGTGCTGATGATTACGGAACCACCAGAACCAATCTCAACATTAATGCGACCGGAAACTATTTTGCCGAAGATATCCTGGGCGCGGATCATGAAATAAAGTTTGGTGTGGATTATCTGGTCTCGACTGTCACAAGCTATGATTATTACCAAGGAAACCTCTATATGTACTATTATGGACCTGATGAAGATGATTACTTCACTTCCGGAGAGTACTGGGAAGTTGATGTAAAGAGAGACGTGAATTTAAATATGTGGCTGCGGCGGTACTCCTTTTTTGTCCAGGACACCATGACATTCGGAAAACTAGCCATAAACCTGGGACTCAGGTATGACAATGAAACCTCCATGGTCAAGGATCAAGCAGTTCCTGCCTCGCCTTTCCTGTCGAATCTACTGCCGGCGCTTACAATTGAAAAACTCGACCCCGGTATAAGCTGGACTGTTCTTTCTCCCAGGCTAAGTTTGATCTATGATGTTACTGGAGACGGAAAAAATGTCTTCAAACTCAACCTGGCCCGCTATGGTTCTCAAGAAGGATTTCGCATGGCCAACCATCTCAACCCGATGGGTTGGTCGGGAGTTGGTGTGTACTGGGATGATCTGGATGGAGACGGAGCTGTGACTAATAACGAGCTTTTTGGAGAGGATGCTGATGGAAACCTTGCAGCCCCGGCTGCTGATACAATCCTCTGGGCCTGGGGTGCTAACGTCGATAATCCAACTGACATATCTCCTGCCAACAAGATAGACCCTAATTTCAACTCGCCGCTTCTGGATGAGCTCACAGTTTCCTTTGAGAGAGAACTTTTTACCGATTTTGCCCTCCGCGCAGAGTTTTTCTACAAAAAGGCCCATAAGCAAATATGGGATAGGAATATGCAGCTCGACGGGACGCTGGAAGAACAAAGCAACTATACCAACGAAGGCACAGAGCCGGAAACAGGACAAACTATTTGGGGAAGCACAGACGATTATTTCTACGAATGGAGAACCAATTATCCCAACAGCTACACAAGATATCTCGCCGGTCAGCTAGTTCTCTTAAAGCGGCTTTCCAACCGATGGATGCTGAACGCCTCGTTTACCTATTCGACCTGGGATTACTTCTACAAGGGAGATTACATAGATCCCCATAATGTTCCCTTTTATGACAAAGGGGTCAATACCGATGTAAACGCGCGCTGGCAGGTCAAATGCTCCGGTATGTATCAGTTCCCGATTGGAGTAAATGTCGCTTGGATTTTCCGAGCGCGAGAAGGATACGTTCTGGATAACTACTTGAAAGTCTCCCGTCCTAATATAGGTTCGGAAGAATTCTATGATGGAGTCCGCGGCGATGATCGCCTCCCGGCTTTCTATGAACTCGACCTCAGACTGGAGAAAGTCTTCCAGGTTAGCGATTTTGCTAAAGTAACCTTGGCTGTGGACGCTTTCAATGTGACCAACAGTAATCACGAGCTGGACCGACAAGAGCTTATCACCTCAACAATTTTCGGACAGACGACGAAAGTGCTTAATCCCCGAGTCTTCAGATTCGGAATCAGGTTCGACTTCTAGGTTAGTTCACGAACACGAGTTTAAAGCCCCTCCCTTCCTCAAAAGGGAGGGGCTTTTTTTTTAGCTGTATGGATGCTAGAATATAGGGGAGGACGGGAATGAAAAAAATCGGCTTTTCGTTACTTGTAGTGGTTCTATTAACTTCTGCCTATATTTACGCCCAGGGCTATAAAGGCAAGGGAAAAGTTATTGGATATGTCTATGACGAGGCAGGAAATCCTCTTGAAGGGGTTAAGGTCAAGCTTTTTTGTCAGAAGGGACAGTCCGGGTTTGAAACGGTCACGGATGCCAAGGGAAAATGGAAGGCTTTCTATATCAGAGGGGGGCCATGGAATATAGATTTTGAAAAGGCTGGCTATATGCCCCAAAAAATAACTGCCAATTTCAAAGAATTCGCCAAAAATCCCAATGTAGAAATTAGCATGAAGAAAGCCGAAGGATTGGTTATCACTGACGAGCTGAAAGAGGAGCTGAGAAGAGGAAACGAGTTATTTGATCAAGAAAAATATGGCGAAGCAATCCATGCTTACATGACAATCATCGAAAAATTTCCTGATGTTTATATCATCTATAGAAACATCGGAAATTGCTATTTTCAGATGGAAGAATACGAGCAGGCTGAAGAAAACTACCTGAAAGTCTTGGAGAAGGATCCTGACAGCTATGAAGCCACGCTGTTTATCGGAAATACTTATGCCAATCGTGGGCAGAATGACAAAGCTCTGGAGTGGTACAATAAAATTGATTTTGAGAAGATTTCAGATCCTCTGGTTCTGTACAACATCGGCTCGAATTTTTATAACCAATCAAAGTTTGATGAAGCATTGAAGTACTATCAGAAGGCAGTAGCCATCCAGAATGATTTTCTGGATGCTATCTATCAATTGGGTCTGGTTTATTTGACTTTAGGTAATAAAGAGGCATCGATTGAAGCCTTTAACGAATATTTAAAATACGACCCAAATTCCGAAAGAGCTGATCAGGTGAAGAGGTTTATTGAATTCCTGAAGAAAAAATAATCGGCTAAGGCTTGATGAATCGGAAAGTGAAAAGAAATAAAAGATTTTATCTTCCTTTTTTTTTGATCCTGATCCTATTAGGGGGTATTCTTTCTCCAGCATTTTCAAAGCCTGAAACTGGAAAAACAAAGCTTAATTTCCTGCTCATCACCATCGACACCTTGAGGCCGGACAGGCTGAGCTGCTACAGCGATGAACATGTCAAGACACCAAATATCGATGGTTTAGCTGAAAAAGGAGCCTTATTTTTAAAAGCGTTTGCCCATACTCCAACTACACTTCCTTCCCATACAAGCATTCTCTTAGGGACAACCCCCCTTTATCACGGGGTTCATGATAACCATAATTTTATTGTACGAGAAGAATTTTTAAGTCTGGCCGAACATTTAAAGAACCACGGCTATTCCACTGGAGCTTTTGTCGGAGCCTTTCCCCTGGATTCAAGGTTTGGACTAACGCAGGGGTTTGATATCTATGACGACAATTACGGCAGCAAAAATTACCAGGAATTTTCTTACGTAGAAAGAAAGGCAGAAGTGGTCGTTCAAAAAGCCCTGGACTGGCTTGAAGGCCGGAATAGTCCCTGGTTTCTCTGGGTCCATTGTTTTGATCCTCACCAGCGGTATGATCCTCCTGAACCTTTCAAGACGGAATACAAGGATAATCCTTACGACGGAGAAGTGGCCTATGTTGATTTTGAACTGGGGAAGCTTCTTGAATATATGAGACAAAATCATTTGGATGAAAACACGCTTATCATATTTACGGGAGATCATGGTGAATCACTGGGCCAGCACGGCGAATCCACGCATGGCTATTTTGCTTACAACAGCTCCATCTGGGTGCCTTTAGTCATTGAATATCCCGGGATAAAATCTGGAACAATAGATCAGTATGTCTGCCACGTTGATATTTATCCTACTGTCTGTGATATCCTGGGATTGGAGAAACCTTCCTTTCTTCAGGGCCTTTCCCTTTTGCCGGCTATAAAGGGAAAGAAATTATCTTCAAGAGCGATCTATTTCGAGTCCCTCTACCCTTACTACAGCCAGGGGTGGGCCCCTTTGAAGGGGATAATCGAAAATGAGGAAAAATTTATAGATTCACCCCTTCCGGAATTCTATGAGCTAGAGAGAGATTTCGATGAAACCGAGAATCTTGCCAAGACGAAAAAATTGGAGAAATACAGGGCCACGCTGGCAGAGTTGATAGAAAAGCAATCTTCCGCAGGCAAGAGTGCAGAAAAACAAAAGTTTGATAAGGAAACATACGAGAAACTTAAGAGCTTGGGTTACATTTCCAGCCCCCAGATAGCCAATAAGGAAAATTTCTCCCCTCAATATGATTTAAAGACTCTCCTTCCTTTTCAGAGCCGGTTACAAAAGGCTATGGGTGCTTATCACAAAGGAAATATTCTAGAAGGGATAGAGATTTTGCAGGGAATTATCGCCGAAAGAAAGGATTTTGATCAGGCGTATGCCTATCTGGCCACTTTATACAAGGTCCAGAAGAAATATAAGAAGGCGGTAGAGATTCTAAGAGAGGGGTATCAGAATTGTCCGACGAGTTATAAGATCATCACCACCTTTGGCATTTTCCTCACAGAGGTGCACCAGTATGATGCAGCCATCAATATTCTCAAAGAAGGCCTGACTCTCATAGACTATGATCCTGACACCTGGAATTATCTGGGTGTGGCTTACTGGAAAAAAGGTGATTTTGAGGATGCTCTCCAAGCCTTTCGCAAGAGTCTTGCTCTAGATAACAATTATCCCATAGCTTTTAACAACATGGGTTCGGTCTACCTCTCCAAGTTTCTTAAAACCAAAGAACGGCAATCTCTCCAAAAGGCTCTTGAAAACTTTAAAAAGGCCATTGAATTAGATCCGAATTACGCTTCAGCCTACAACGGCCTCGGTGCGGCCTACAGGAATGCCGGTAACATCGAGGGGGCGATTAGTTGCTGGGAAAAAGCGGTAAAACTCAATCCAGATTATGGCTTTGCTCTGTACAATCTGGGGTTAGCTTATCTGGCAAATGGAGACAAACTTAAAGCTTTGGACGCGCTAGCCAGGTACAAAGAAAAGAACTATCGTTTACTCCCCCCTAAAGAGAAAGAGAAGCTCGATGCCTTGATCCAAAAAAGCAAGCAAAAGTAGTAAATATCTGATTCAGCCTGTTTCTGTGCCGTTTATTGAATTTCTGAAAAAGAAAATCAATGAGAAAAAAGAGAATTGAAATGAGAAAAAATCGCTTCATTTTTTTCCTCTTCTTGCTCTGTTTTTTTCTGATTGTATTTTTATCTGGTTCTCCTCTGGTTTCAAGAAAAAATACAAAAGAAGCCAGGTTAAATCTTCTTCTCATTTCGATAGACACACTGAGGGCAGATAGGTTGAGCTGTTACAGCAAGGAGCACCTTCCCACACCGAATATGGATATTTTAGCCGAAAATGGGGTAATTTTTTCAAGAGCCTTTGCCCATAACCCGACTACTTTGCCATCCCATGCTAATATGCTTTTAGGATTGACTCCTCTTTATCATGGGGTTCGTGAAAACACAAATTTTATCGTAAGGGAAGAATTCCTGACATTAGCCGAATATTTAAAGAGCTTCAGTTACTCTACTAGGGCTATTATCGGGGGTTATCCCCTCCATTCAAGATTTGGTCTTTCCCAGGGTTTTGACATCTACGATGACGATTATGAAACCGTGAAATATCAAAAACTTGCTTATGGAGAAAGAAAGGCTGAGGTTGTAGTGGATAAGGCTCTGGACTGGTTAAAAAGCCAGAAGTCTCCCTGGTTTCTATTGATCCATTGTTTTGACCCTCACGATCCTTATGAACCTCCAGAGCCCTTTAAAACTAAATATGAAGAGAATCTTTATGATGGAGAAGTGGCCTATGTTGATTTTGTGCTAGGGAAGCTAGTCTCTTACATAATAGAGAACAATTTGTTCGATAACACTTTGATCATTTTTACCGGTGATCATGGTGAATCATTGGGACAGCACGGAGAAATGACCCATGGCTATCTTGCCTATAATACAACACTCTGGGTTCCTCTCATCATTTCTATCCCCGGCGTAAGTCCAGGCAAGATTGACCAATTTGTCAGCCATATAGATATCTTTCCCACGGTCTGTGATGTTCTTCATGTGAAAAAGCCATCTTTTCTCCAGGGTATTTCTCTTCTTCCTGCGATTAAGGGTAAGATGCTGCCAAGGCGAATCATTTATTTTGAATCTCTGTATCCATATTACAGCAGGGGATGGGCTCCATTGAAAGGGTATATCTATAGAAAGGAAAAATATATAGAATCTCCTATTCCTGAGCTTTATTATTTAGATAAGGATTTTGACGAACTCAACAATCTCGCGCCGAAAAAGAAGTTGGATGGATACAGAGAACGGCTTGCTCGAATCATTGAAGAGCAATCCAATCCTGAAAATATTAAGGCGAGGCAAAGAATAGACAGAGAATCCCTGGAAAAACTAAGAAGCCTAGGCTACATATCAAGCCCTCAGGTTTCAAAAAAAGCAAATTTTGGCCCTGAGGATGATGTAAAAATTCTACTCCCCTATCATAATAAAGTCATGAAGGCCATGGAGCTTTACCGAGGGGGAAAAGTAAAAGAGGGATTTGAGCTTTTAAAGGAGGTCATTACAGAGAGAAAGGACGTTGATATTGCCTATTCCAATCTAGCTACTTTGTATAAAGAGCAGGGAAAATTAAAGGAGGCACTTGAGGTTCTAAAGATGGGGCTTGAGTACCTTCCTTCAAGCTATGGAGTTATCATCTCTTATGTCAAGTATCTTAACGAAGCAGGTCAATATAATGATGCCCTTGAGGTTCTTAATGAAAAGAGGTTCCCTCAAATGGAGCATGATCCTGAGATATGGAACTATCTGGGAGTGGCTTATGCAGGCAAGGGGGATTTCGAGAAGGCTTTGGAAGCCTACGAGAAAGCTCTCTTAATAGACGATGAATACGCCGTTGTCTTTAGAAATCTTGGCACAGCTTATTTATCTATCTATCTGAAAACAAGAGAATCGAAAACTTGCCAGAAATCCATCCAGAATTTTAAAAGGGCTATAGAGCTCGAGCCTGATTATGCCTCGGCTTACAATCGCTTAGGAGTGGCTTACAGAGAGGTTGGGAAGACAGAGGAGGCGATTTACTGTTTGGAAAAAGCACTGGAGCTAAGGCCTGATGTTGGCCACCCGCTTTATAGTCTAGGTTTTGCCTGTATGGATAAGGGCGATAAGGTCAAAGCCCTAAGTTATTTTAATAAGTATAAGGAAGGCTACTACCATTCCCTTTCTCTCAAAGAAAAAGAGAAGCTCGATGCCTTGATCAAAAAATGCAAGAGGAAACCATGAAACAGAAAGCAATGGACTGTATAACTTTTCTTTTAACTATAACCTTGGCTTTGGCCTTAGGGGGTTGTGGAACGTCAAGTAGGATAGAGCTTGATCCAGAAAGCCAAGATTTTTATGATTATGTCCGTCTTATCATGACTAAGCATGAAAAAAATATCTTTAAATATCTTCCGGATAAAGAATCAAGAGAGGAGTTTATTAAAGATTTTTGGGCTAAAAGAGACCCGGACTCTGATACGGAACAAAACGAGTTCAAGGAAGAATTTTTTCGAAGGATCGACTTTGCGAACAAGCGTTTTAGAGAAGGAATCCCTGGTTGGAAGACGGACAGAGGCAGAATTTACATCTACTTGGGACCTCCGGATAAAATAGAACAGCGCCCTTATTTACGTGATCCAGCTGTCAAGGGCCTACTCTGGTGGGGATATTATAGATACCGGTTAGGGATAGAGTTCGTCGATAGAACAGGGGACGGCAGTTATTCATTGTCCCGGCAGAGTGGCGCTGCTGGAGGTTTGCTCGAGGTGATCGAGAGAGCGAAATTCGGACAAATATATGCAGGCGAGGGTGATCTTGGAAAGGCGTTGTCTGATCTAAAATTGAGCTATGACAGCAAGACACGGGAGATCTATGTCTCGATACCAGTTGAAGCCCTAGAATTTAGAGCGGAAGATAGGTTTCTTAAAGCCGATTTTGGGTTTGAATTCTTTATTTATGAAAAAAAAGGAACAAAAAAAGATCGCTTCAAGAGGCAAAAATCCTTCGAGATGGCTGAAGACGAAGTCATGAAGTTAGATGAGATAAGCTTTGCTTTTCCGTATGAATTAAGCCCAGGCCAATATTATTTCGATTTGATCGTTGTTATTGAGCCAAATGTAAGAAAGATAAGGAAAATTTTTTTAATCAAATCTTAAAAAAAATAGAGCGATATGAAATTTAAAATGAAAAAAATTATACTTGCCTACCTCTTAATGACATCCATACTTTTTGCCACTCAGAAAGTCAAAGAAAAAGACCTAGCCCAAAAACACCAGGAGTGGCTAAAGCTAACACGTTATATTATTCTTCCCGCAGAAAGAAAAGTTTTTATGGAACTCACTAACGACAGGGAAAGGGATATTTTTATCCAGACTTTCTGGAAGCAGAGAGATCCCACGCAGGGTACTCCGCAAAATGAATACAAAGATGAGCACGTCCACCGCTTTAGATATGCCACTGAGTATTTCCGTAGGGGCACAACAAGGGCAGGATGGATGACAGATATGGGGAGGATGTATATCATTCTGGGGCCTCCTATTAGCATTGAAAAGTTTGAGGGAATGCCCGGAATATATCCCTGCCAGGTCTGGTCTTACTACGGGGATAAAGAGAAAGGGCTTCCCACTCATTTCAACCTGGTTTTCTTTCAAAGGAGTGGAGCCGGCGAGTTTAAGCTCTACAATTCGCTGGCCGATGGTCCTGCCAGTATTATCATCGATAAAAGAGGTTTAGATCTCAATAATCATCTACAGTTATACCAGAAAATCAAACAACTGGCACCGACTCTGGCAGGACCTTCCATATCCATGATACCGGGTCAGTATTCTGCCGGGTATCGACCTTCCCTTCGGGACAATCTAATATTATCGGATATTATTGAATCTCCAAAAAAAGATGTCAGTTCCTCTTATGCGACCCATTTTTTGAATTATAAAGGAGTTGTTAGCACAGAATATTTGATAAATTATGTGGAAAGCAATGCCAGTGTTGAGATCATCCAGGATCCTATCTTAAACATCAATTTTGTGCATTTTTCCATAAGTCCCGAGCGTGTTTCTATTGATTACTTTGAACCAAACGACCAGTACTTTTGTAACTTTAAGCTCAGTGTCAGTTTAAGAAAAGAAGAAAATATTATCTTTCAGTACTCTAAAGATTTTCCGTTTTATTTCCCCCCGGAAGATATCGAAAGGATTAGGGGAAGCGGAATAGCCATCCAGGATACTTTTCCGTTGATTGAGGGAGAGTATACACTGACTATTCTCGTTCAGAATTCTGTAGGGAAAGAATTTAGCGTGTCTGAAAAAGAGATTTTCGTAGCCAAACGCTCAGACACGCCTGAAATTATCGGCCCGATCTTGGGTTACAGGCTCCAGGATTATTCCAGCCATCTCAACGTTCCTTTTCGTTTAATGGGTAAAAAATTGTTGGTTGATCCTAAAAATACCTTTTCCCTAACAGAGGACGTGGCTATCTTTTTTAACATCAAGAACGTCACAAAGCATTTGTGGGAGGAGGGAAAGGTTGAGATTTATATCAATGGCTTGAGACCAAAGGAGCCTGTAAAGAGATCTTATATATTGGACCTGAAAAATTATCCTTTCCATGAAACCCTGGGCCTTACTTACTCCATTCCTGCCAAGGAGTTATCTCCGGATTATTATGAGATGAAACTGGTTTTAAAAGATAGAGATTCAACAGCAGTTGAAAAAAAATCTAATTTTATTATTTCTCCCCAAGAAGTGGTCGCTCATCCATCGACATTGGCCAAGTCTTTCCCTTTGTCCAATAATTATTTATATTTTTATTCCATAGCCTACCAGTATGATAAAATGAATATGCCTGAAAAGGCAGAGAATTTCTACAAGCTGGCTTACGAATCAAGCCCTGATTTCAAAGGAGGACTGGTAGAATATGCTCAATTTTTATTGAAAGTCAGAAAATTTGCCGAGAGTATGAGATTGATCGAGGGCATCAGAGACAATGAAGAATTCAGATTCCAATATTACCTGCTAAAGGGAAAAGCCTATCTAGGGATGGAAAACTACTCTGAAGCCATTATAAACTTTTTGGAAGGGAACAAAATCTACAACAGCGACACAAGCCTTCTCAACTCCCTTGGATTTTGTTACTACAAAACCGAAGAGACAGAGAAGGCTTTAGATGTTCTTAAAGCTTCTCTGAGTCTGAATCCAGAGCAAAAGGGAATAAAGGCATTAATCGCGGAGATTGAGAAAAAGTAAACCGAAAAGTTAATTCAAGGCTAACCGGACATCCACCCAGAAAGAATATTTTTTATTCATTTTTCTTAAAGCTGTCAGGCTTTCTGTTCCCTGTGTAGCTAAAGCTGGACTCGCTGAAGTACCTCCTCCCTTACCACTTTCTGACTCTATTTTAGAAGGAGGGCCCACTTCAGTTTTAGCTCCAGATGAACGATTTTTCATCCACGCTTTTCTCATTTCTGAGGTTATTCCGCCCCATTCAAAACGTACTTTTATGATTTTGCCTGGTTCGGTTCCTATTCCTGGGGCCAGATCTGTCTTTCTATCCAGAGGAATTGTAAATTCATAGATAGCCACATTGTCTTGCACCTTAACATTATACTTGGCGGGCTTTCTGTCCGCATTTTCAGAGCCTTGCGAGGGAGACTTGCTTTTTTTATTTATGATTTTAATGTCAGCGATAAAATAAGAAGCGTTTGAATACAACTCATTTTTCTCTTCTTCAGAGATTTTCCCTTGTTTCTGCTCGAAAAGAGCAATGTATTCATCAACCGAGACTTCTTTTCTCGTGAATTTTAGGCCGTAATGTTTTTTATCCTTTCCTTCAGTATTGAACCACATAGTCATACCTGTTGCCTGGATCGAACTTAGATATTTGAGATCTTTAAACTTAAAAAGAACATAAAGGTATTCGGCATCATTTTTGAAGGCATAATCAACCTGGAACTTTTTCTCAAAATTAAAAGCACTGTCTGCCCAATCCTTATCGAAACCATCTATTTTAAGTGGTGAATCTGTCCAATTGCTGTCAATAATTTTCTTTTTTGAAATACCTACAAGAGAGATAATCAATGTCATAAAAATCAATAAGAGAACTTTTGCCAAAGATATTTTTCTCATTATAGCCTCCATCTATTTTGAATTTTTATTATACCAAATTTTCTCCATTTTGAAACCTATCAGGTATTTTCATTTAAATACTTAAAGTAGTAATATTGAAGACAGATAACTTTTTATGTCATATCAGGGGACATCTGTCATCCTGGATGGACATAAGAATGTCGTCTATTCTAACTTTATCTCTTCCTTTTGTTGGCATATTACTTGCAGTATTGTTTTGAAGGAAAGAATCAATCATATTGGTTTAAGAACAAAATAGCAGTGGCCACAAATCTGCAAAATATTGCAGGTTGAATGGGAATAAAATAAGAAAGCAGAAATGAAGAAATATATTTCATCTTTGATTCTTGTTTTTCTTTTGCTCTCCCCTTTTAGCCTCGAGTCAAAGCATCTTTTTGTTAAAATGAGTTTTGGTTTATTCACAGGAGGAAAGGTTGATGATACCTGGAAAATGGATGAGAATTATTATGATGCCCTATTCACCGAAGCTGCGAGTGCCAAACCAGGGATGGATATATCTTTAGAGTTTATTTATCAGATTCATCAAAACTTCAGTCCAAAGAATTCGAGATGGTGTTACTGCGGTACTCGCTCATAGTATAGGAGAAACGGGAGAGGATTTAGGAGGAGATTCAACTTTTTTCTACGCTCAGAAAGTTAGGAATGTAGATTTGCCGAGAGATATTGATTATCTGGTTTCTCAATTTAATTATTCGGGCTTCACCTTGCGGACAGGGATAAAATTCATGTTTTAAATTTTGAATGGCAGAGCAACAGCCAGACTTCACTAAACTAAAATTTAGAGTAAAAACAACTTTTAATGCTAATAATGACATGATAAACTGAAAAATAAATAAATCATGAAAAAATTAGTTTTCATAGTCCTCTTTTTCATCCTTTTAACTGTGAACTTCAATCCGGTCCCAGGACAGGAAAAACCTCAGGAAGAAGTCACTGTGATTGCCGTTGAAGTCCCGGTCAGGGTTTTTCACAAGGGCCAAGCGGTTAAAAACCTAGCCAGAGAAGACTTTGAAATCTATCAAAACGGTGTCAAACAGCAAATCACAGCCTTTGAGGTCGTATCCAGAAAAATCTCTATGCCTAAAGAAATCCCCGAAGAAGAGTTAAAAATCCCGCCTAAAAAAAGACTCTTCATCCTTATTTTCAATATTTTTGATTACAATGATGCTGTTGGAGATGGTATCGATTACTTTTTCAAGAACATCTTCCACCAGGGAGATAAGATAATCATTCTCACCGAAGATAGATTGCTTAACATAGAAATGAGAAGGGGATTGTCTGGAATGATCTTTGATCTTAATGAAACTTTAAAAAAATACAAGCTAATTTCAACAGCTGAAACTTATAGAGCATACAGAGACTTAAGAGTTGAAGCTGATAGACTTCTTTCCAGTCTTAGGGGTGGCGGTAGGGCCGCAAGCCAATGGGAGGGGGCAATTCAAAGTTTTTATCAAAATTATAAGAGAATTTGGAAGGATTATAGAAGACAATTCATTACTCCTGATCTTGAGCTCTATCGGAGCATCGTAAAAAGAGTTAAACAGATCGAAGGAGAAAAATGGGCCCTGTGTTTTCTGCAGAGAGAGATGTTTCCCAAACTAAAAAATGAGGGTCCCCTTGGGCGAGAAATCGAAGAAAAGGTTGAGACTCCAAGTGATGACCCAACGGTGCAGGTAATGCAGCGAAATATCAGAAGCAGGCAAATGGAACTCCTAAGACTATTTGATGTTTCTGGAGACATTCCTGCTGAAGGATTGAAAAACCTCTTTATAGAGGCAAACATCACTTTTCATTTGATTCTCTTAAAATCGTTCAGACCCCTTATGGAAAAAGATTTTGAATTGAGGGAAGTCAGCGCAGATTATGAGAATTGTTTTAGACAAATAAGCTCTTCGACTGGTGGCCATACTACTTTCTCGAATAAAGTTTCCGAGGCCTTGCAGGAGGTCACAGAAGTGGAAGACTATCATTACCTTTTGGTTTATTCACCTGAGGAAGATCTATCTGCAAAGAAGAGAGAGATTGAGGTTAAAGTTAAAAAGAGAGGAGTTGACGTTATTTACTTAAAACATGTTCCTGAAATTGAAGCTCCTCCTATTGCTATATCTAATTTCAAAGCCGGCAAAAAAAACATAAGCTTCTCTCTTGTCGATTATAAGAGAGTAAAGATCGAAAAAAAATTAACGGGATTTGCCGAAGTTAAAATTACCATTTTCGATGAGAATTCTAACAAAGTTTTTGATGAAGGAAAAATATTAAACCTTATCAAAAAGGATACTCATATCTCCTTGAATTTCGGGATGTTGAAATCTGGTCGTTATTTCATCATTATTCAAGCCCTTGATAAGATTTCGAATGAAATCGATGTTTTCTCCAGTAATATTGAACTTTAGATTATATATTATATTGTGACAAAAAAATGGCAGCTTGTTTTCCATCAGGGATTGAATGCGTTTTATTGGTTGATTTTAATTCCTTAGATAAAGGCAAGGGCGGTGAGTAAAAAAGCGTACATCGGGTTGGGTTTGTTTTTGGTGTTGGCTGTAGTGATTGCTTTGCTCGTGATAGAAAGGAAGGGGAGCGAGAAAAAAGCTGAAAATATGAATCTTCTGATAATAACGATCGATACCATGAGGGCGGATCGTATCGGCGCTTATGGATATGAAAAAGCCGAAACACGAAATGTAGATTATCTGGCGCAAAAGGGTGTTATGTTTGAGAATTGTTATACCCCGGTTCCCCTTACACTGCCTTCCCATTGTTCGATATTTACGGGTCGCTATCCCATGGGCCATCGTGTTAGAAATAACGGGACTTTTTTTCTGAATGAGGATGAAGTAACCCTGGCCGAGAAGATGAAAGAACTGGATTACAACACGTATGCGGTGATTGCATCCTTTGTGTTGTTATCAAAATTTGGGTTAAATCAGGGTTTTTTTGAGTATGATGACTCCCTGAATATCGATGAGTTGCTGCACAATTTTTATTCTGAGATAACAGCCGACGTCGTATATTCAAAATTTAGCCGCTGGTTTAGAAATAGAGGATCACAAAAATTTTTTGCCTGGGTGCATTTTTTCGATCCCCATGCTCCCTATACTCCGCCACAAAAATATCGAAAAGAAAACAAAGACAGTTTCAGTGATCTTTATGATGGAGAAGTCGCATATACCGACGTCTTCATCGGAAAGATTATAGAGGATTTAAAATCGGAAAATGTGCTCGATCAAACACTGGTCATCATTACTGGAGATCACGGCGAAGCCTTCGGTGAACATCTGGAATATGGGCATTCTGTTTTTTGTTATGACGAGAATCTTAAGGTTCCGTTGATCGTTTTTAATCCTTCTTTGTTTCCCGAAGGTTTACTGGTAAAGAATAGAGTAAATTTAATAGATATAATGCCGACCATTCTTGAGTTGTACGGCCTGGACGTTCCCTCCGAGATTCAAGGAAAGAGTTTAATCCGGCTGCTTGATGGCAAAGGAGAAAAAGGCGATCGGTCCTTTTATATTGAAAGCATGTACGGGAAGGAGGAAATGGGCTGGGCTCCGTTGACGGGGATCATCGATGGTAATTATAAATACATATCCTTACCAGAAGCGGAGTTGTACGATCTGAAAAACGACAGAAGAGAAGGGAACAATCTGTTCTGGAAGAATAATAAAGTTGCCAAAGAAAAGGATAATGCCTTAAGGGGATTCGTGCTGGAATATTCCTCATCCGGGGGCGATTCCAGACGGGAATTGTCTCGCGAGGATATAAAACACCTAGAATCTCTAGGGTATATTTCTTCTTTTTCGAGTAAAACGGAAAAGCCTCTTGATCCCAAAGAGGGAATATTGTTGCAGGCTCAATTCAATCTTATCAACGATGAAATAGAGAAGGGAAACCTTGATTTTGCAGAGGAGGAGCTTAGAAGAGTCGCCGCCCAGAATCTGGGCAAAAAAATGCCGCAATATTACGAATTATTGGCCAAGGTCTATGAGATGAAACCGGATCCTCTAAGCGTGGTGAACACCTGGAGAGAATCTATAGAAGCCTTTCCGGAGAATAACCAGTTTAAAATAACTTTAGCATTCAAGCTTTTTCAAGCGGAGAGAATCGAGGAGGCTGAAAAACTGGGCGTTGAAATCGTTAAGGATGATGGTAAATATACCAGGGCTTATATATTGTTGGGAAGCATTGATGAAAAAAGGGGTCGTGTAAAGAATGGCCTGGAACATTTTGCCAAAGCCTTGAGTCTGGAGCCGAATAATGTATTGTTAAATATAAGGTATGCCAGAATGTTGATAAAAGATAACGATCACGAACATGCCATGCAAATCTGCCAGAAAATTCTAGACGACGATTCCATAACAAACAGTTCAAAAAATGCGGATATTGTATCCAAAATAGGGATTATGCTTACAGAGATGAACCGGAATGATCAGGCTCTTCAAGTTTTATTGAATGCTTTGACGATGGATGATGCGGGCGTTGAGACATGGAATTATCTAGGTGTGGTGTATTACCGGAAGAAAGAATATGCTAAAGCATTGGAGGCCTATCAAAAAGCTGTTGATCTGGATCCCAAATTTGCGTTGGTCCATAATAATTTAGGCACACTTTACTTAAGAATGTTTCTTGAAAAAAAGAATTCTGAGATGATGGCAAAAGCGATAAGTTCCTTTGACCGGGCAATAAAGAACGATCCCCGACTTGTCTCAGCATACAACGGTAGGGCGTCCGCATTCAAGTTCAGCAATCAGGTGGGCTATGCTCTACGGGACTGGAAGAAAGCCTTGGAAATCAATCCCGATTTTATCGATGCATATTTTAATCTAGGAATCACCTACTTACAGGTAGGGAATAAAGCTGAGGCTTTGAAGATCTTGAATCAATGCAGAGAAAAGTTTTTCGATCGGCTTTCTCTTCGTGATCAAAGTCGGTTGAAGCGCTTGATCGATGAGGCCAGACTGTAATGTCCGAATTTCATCTCATATATTTCCCTTCCCTATTCATATAGTAAGTATTTCAGGCGCTGTTGCCTGAAAAGCTTTTCTTCTTCCTCCACTTGAGAAACTAATTTCTCATAGCTTATTTTTCCCTCGATATAATGGCTTAAAAGGTTATTTCCGAAGATCATGTTGAGGTAG
>SDBT01007683.1_pt1 | contig 17715 bp, 15 predicted proteins | sample 2277101 | NCBI WGS metagenome assembly SDBT01 (sample SAMN10404973, study PRJNA504765) | marine sediment metagenome | isolation source: marine sediment core GS10_PC15, 103 cmbsf | place: Arctic Ocean: Southern Knipovich Ridge | collected 2010 | reverse complement strand
TGTAGTTAAGGCTACCGTATTTCTCAAAGACATGAATAATTTTTCTCGGGTTAATAAAGTTTATGGCGAATATTTTAAGGAAAAATTTCCGGCACGCAGCTGTGTTGAAGTATCCCGCCTTCCCAAAGATGCAGAGATAGAAATTGAAGCTATAGCTTTTTGTGTTTAGTCTTACAGGAAAAGGAACTTTTTTTGCTCAGGGATCCATTTTTTAAAAACTTTCTTTACAGGAGAGAAAATTAATGCTATTATGAAATCGATATCAGAAAGCGATTTCATAAGCAGGAGAAGTTATAAAAAAAGTATTGGTATTAGGAAGTATCAATATAGATTTTGTCTCCTTTGTTTCTCGCTACCCTCAACCCGGTGAAACTCTCACCAGCAATGATTTCGGCATCTTTCAAGGAGGTAAAGGCGCCAATCAGGCTATCGCCCTGGCCAAGTTAGATATTCCTACTTTGATGTTAGGAAAAATAGGTAAAGATGTCCTTAGCGATTTCGCACTTTCCTCACTGCAAGAAAGCGGAGTAGATACTACCGTAATTGCCAAAAGCCAAAAAAATTCTATCGGTTCTGCCTCTATCTGGGTCAATGCCCGGGGTCAGAATTCTATCCTAATCTATCCCGGAGCCAATGGAGAAGTTGACGAAGATTTTATTATCCAGCATGAAAAATTCTTTGATGATGCCTCCTGGCTTTTAACTCAATTTGAAGTTCCCTTAGAATCAATTTTATTAGCCCTAAAATTTGCCAAAAAACATGGCTTAAAGACCGTAATGGATCCCGCCCCGGTAAAAAAAATAGACAATGACGATATCTGGGGATTGGTAGATTATCTCCTTCCCAATGAAATAGAGCTAAGAGAACTTACTCATACCGAGGATATTTTAAAAGGCATTCATATTCTTAAATCCCAGGGAGTAAAAGAAGTCATTGTCAAATTAGGCAAGCAGGGAGCAGTATATGAAAGTAAGGGTAGATTGGTTGCTCTTCCAGCCATACAGGCGGAACAAAGGGTAGATACTACCGGAGCCGGGGATTGTTTTATCGCAGGATTTTTATATGGAATGATTCAGCGGGGAGATATTTCTCAGGCAATTAAGATAGGAAATCTAACTGCTTCCTACTCTATCCAGAAGAAAGGGGCAGCGATATCTTTCCCGAACAAATCAGAGATTGATTGGAAGAAATTGGAATGAAGAAAAAAAGTACTATTTATGATGTGGCAAAAATAGCAGGGGTTTCTCCTTCAACAATATCAAGGGTAATGAATACCCCCGGTATAGTGACAGAAAATACTCGCCAGAAAGTTATGAGTGCCATAAAAAAATTGGCTTACATTCCTAACATGACTGCAGCAAACATGCCCAGGAGAAGGACAAATTATATAGGTTTAATAATACCGGATATAACCAATATATTTTTTTCTAATCTAGTAAGAGGGGTTCAGGATATTTGTGAAAAACATGGATACAGCTGTATTGGTGGTAAATTCAGATGACAGCCAGGAAAAGGAAGGTCGTTATTTAAAGCTTCTATATTCCCGAAGGGTAGATGGAGTAATTTTAACTGTTGCAGGTTATCGGGAGAAGGAATTTCCCAAAGAAGAGATGTCTTTACTTAAAAAAATGAACATAGTGCTTATTGATAGAGAAATAAATGGAATGACGACTCCCATCGTCAAGGTAAATAATTTTACCGGGGCTCATTCTGCAGTTAAATATTTACTATCAATGGGGCACAAGAAGATAATGTACTTAGCCGGAATAAAAGGGACAAAAACTAATCAGGAAAGAGAAAAAGGTTATCTTTCTGCATTAAAAGAAGTTCGTATAAATTGGAAAAAGGAATTAGTAGCTGATTTCCGTATGGATACTGCTTATCAGAAAATAATGCATTATTGGCTTCAGCTAAAGAATTCAGATGTACTGCCCACGGCTATCTTTGCGGCCAATGACCTGATGGCTATCGGGGCTTTAAAAGCCTTTACCCAGCTAAAGATTCGGGTACCTAAAGATGTATCCATAATCGGTTTTGACAATATACCCTTTTCGGATTGTACTTATCCTCCCTTGACCACTATTGTCCAACCTACTTATCAGATGGGTCAGAAGGCAGTTGAGACTTTACTTAAACTTATAGATAAGAAGAAAATAGAGAAATCTGTAGAATTTAGGACTAAACTTATTGAACGGGATTCAGTATGCAGATGTGAGGTTTGAAGATGAAAAAAAATGGAATTTTAAATCCTCAACTTAATCGAGTTATCTCTGAGATGGGGCATCGTGATATATTAATAATTGCTGATGCCGGCCTGCCTATTCCTAAAGAAGTGGAGAGAATTGATTTAGCTTTAAAATGTGGAACTCCTTCTTTTGCAAAAGTCTTAGCAGCAGTTCTTTCCGAATTAAAGGTCGAAGATGCTTATGTAGCTAAGGAAATTAAAGAGAAAAATCCTCAAACTTTAAATTTGGTTTCCTCTTTAATAGGGGAAGTCAAGTTTATTACTCATGAAGAGTTAAAAGAATTATCTAAACAGGCCAGGGCGATAGTTAGGACGGGAGAATGTAGTCCTTATGCCAATATTATTCTAATCTCAGGAGTGGTATTTTGAATGATTTATGGAAATGGTAAACTAAAATAAATAAGGTGACGATATCTCTGCTGCCTGTGGTCAGCATAGTTATAATGTATAATTTTCATTTGGTTTATTTGTTCCGTTCAAATTATTTATGGGCGTTTTATTACACTTTTCCTCTCAATAAGGGTAGTGTTTACCTCTATTTTTATTGTTTCGGCAGGTGCCTCATTTATTCTTTCCACAAGTCGTTTTAATGCAATCATGCCCATCCTCTGTTTATAGACTATTACAGTGGTTAACGGAGGATCAATCATCTCACAAAAGGGCATGTCGTCAAAACCAATTACTGAGACATCTTGCGGAATCCTAATTCCAAATTCCTTCATAGCTTTAATTGCACCGAAGGCAATTATATCATTATCTGCAAACATGGCGGTGGGCAATTTAGGTTTTTCCTCCAGAATTATTAACATATTTTTATAAGAACCATCTATAGTTGACTCAAGACAGAAGATGAAATTTTTGTTGAGCTTTAACCCCTTATCATTAATAGCTTCTTTAAATCCAACCATTCTCTGGTCAAAATTGTTTATCCACACTGAGCTATGCAGATACCCAATGTCTGTATGTCCTAATTCAGCAAGATAGCATGTGGCCTTAAAAACACCTTTTATGTTATTGATTATTACAGTATCAAGGTTTTCGCTTTCGAAATAACTATCTAATAATAGCAGTGGAATATTTAACTTTTTGAAGGGTTTGAGATCTTCTTTGGTCATTTCAGTGGCTAATAACATAATTCCATCGGGAGATGTTCCCTTGATTATACGAAGTATTTTCATTAAATTATCTTTGTTTTCATCAAAGTAGTTTACAATCAAGTTGTAACCCAGGCTACGTGCTTCTCTATCTATTCCTTCCATTAACGAAGAGAAAAATGGTGTATCTGATACCACAAGGCCATGTTTTTTATAGATTATAAAACGTATGTTGCGGTTGTGGGTAAGAGCAGATTTTGAGAATATATTAGTATTGTATCCCATTTGCTCGATTACCTTTAAGACTTTTCTGCGCGTTTCTTCGCTAACACCGGGTTTGTTATTTAGTACAAATGAAACAGCGGAAGGTGATATGGATAATTTTTTAGCGATATCTTTTGCCTTTAATTTCATAATTTATACACCTTTCTTACAAAAACCAAAATTAATTTAAGCTTTTGTATATATATTTTATTGCATATCGAAAATAAAATCAACTAAATTTATTATAAATTAATTTAGTTGATAATTCAAATTTATATGTAAAATGGTGAATTATTGAATATAATAGGTTAAACGTCTACAAAATATAGAAAAATATTGAAACTTAATTTACATAAAAAACAATATCTCGGACCATAAGTTCGATGTGAAGTGTTATAGGTACGACACTTTCGATTATGATGAAATATAATCTTATGAGAAGTGCCTGCAAGCCTTTTGTTTTCTGGATTTATTCTATATTTTTACACAATTCAAGCTAAATAGTATTAAGTGTTTCCTGGGGTTTAAATAACATCATACATTCTGGATTTTTAAAAAACCCAAGATAATATTGAACCATACTGCATTGCATCTAATTTCTAACCAGAAAACTTAATAAATTAAAACATTTTATATTTTTTTATTGACATAAATTATTAAAAATGATATATTCAAATAGATGATATATTTATAATATCACTTTATTTATTTATTAAATATTAAGTAAAAGTGATTTGTTAATAATTTATAACAATGAGCCTTAATACTAACAAAGGTAATTAATTGGTTAAGGAGGTGAATAGATTATTACTTAAAGAAACATATTTTTATATGGGTAAGATTTTGATAAACAGTATTTTAAAAAATATTTAAGGTAGATTTTTTGTAAATTCTGTGAACAAAGATCTTTTTTCTCTTAATACTCTTTAAAATATATACTAGAGATTCCTCCAATTATAGCCGGTTCTTTTTTTCAATTAATTGTTCTTCTTTAATAATGAATAGAAAAATTATCTGAACCTCTTCAGTAATTTAAAAAATCTACTTCTTTTGCTTCTAAAAATTTCCAAAATATAAATGAGATAAATTTATGTTTTTGGAATATTTTTCAAAAATTATTTAACCTGGCCCTTGATAAGGTTTTGTGTAATTGATTGGATCTTATAAACGGCCGACAATTTACTTTATTCAGGATACCGATAACTTACAACATGGTTTAATCATCTATAAATTTGTATCCTATACACCGGGAACAGGGGGAAAACATGGAATACAAAAAAAACAAAATTAAAATATTGATTATTGCCATATCGATTATTGGTTTGGCATTTTTATTGGGGTTTTATGGCTTTACCGTTATTTCAATTCAACAAGTGGAGGAGCTGAGGCTCAGCGAAAAATTCGATCCGAAAGCCTTTGTAGATGGGATATGGGAGAGCAAGATAATTCCCACCATTGAGGAAAAAGCGGTTGATTTGTCTCTGGTGTTGGGAAAAATGAAACCTGACGATAGTGGTTTTACCTCAATAGATAGCCTGATTCCCATTACCAACAATTACGGTCTGATCACGGTAGGGGAAGCTCATGTTTATATTGTTAAGGGACAAGGAAAGGTGGTCAATGTTAATGACAAAACCAGCATCGGAACACTCGAACTCTTGCTTGATGGATATACAGGTCCTGTCAAAATCAAATTTTACATTGGTACTCGGATCCCAAGTGATGATAGTTCGGTGCGAGATGCTGTGGGTTTTATCAATTTTGGAGATTTCAGAGAGCAAACTGAGTATGGCAAAGTCGGTTTGGAAATCAACAAACGCAGCATGTCTCAGGTTGACCTTCCGCCTGACAAAGATAGCTTGCAAAATAAAACGATTAGTTTTCATGGAGTATTTATGATCCGCACCTTTAACTTGACAAAAATCGATATGAAGGAGATTAAAATCGTCCCAATCCAAATAGATATCGTGAAGGTAACACAATGAGCAAACCAGCAATTGCTATTAACTCTTCTAACCCAGATACGGATGTGATCCTGCGTACCGAGAACATTACCAAGGTGTTCCCTGGCACAGTAGCGTTGGATCAAGTGAGTTACAACATATATAAAGGCAAGATTAACGTCCTGGTTGGGGAAAACGGAGCAGGCAAGTCAACATTAATGAAAATATTAGTTGGTAATGAGCAATGTACCAAGGGGAGAGTCATCCTGGAGGGAGAAGAAATTTACGTAAGGTCACCTGAAGATGCGATGCGCCATGGGATTGGTATCATCTACCAGGAACTTGATTTATGTCCCAACATGAGTATAGCAGAAAACATTTTCCTGGCGCGTGAGGTCATCCGTCATGGCATGATTGATAAAAGAACTCAGCGACAACGCACCCGCGAATTAATCCAGCGACTGGAACACAAAATCGACCCAAACACTTTGGTGAGCGATCTGCGCATCGGTGCACAGCAGATTGTGACAATTGCCAAGGCACTGGCGCAAAATACAAGAATTCTGGTTATGGATGAGCCTACCTCGGCATTGAGTACTGCTGAAGTTAAGGTGCTTTTCCGCGTCATTTATGAGCTTAAATCACATGGAATTACAATAGTCTACATTTCACACAAGTTGGACGAAGTACTGCAAATTGGTGATTGCATTACTGTGCTGCGCGATGGGTGTCTGGTAGCCGAAGAAGTTATAAAAAATATCGACCTGCACTGGGTTATTGAAAATATGATAGGTAGAAAGCTAGAGACACTGTTCACACGTAAAAGACACAAGATTGGTAAAGTGCTGCTTCGGGTGGAGGACATAACCTTACCCAGGATTGGTGGAGGTTATGTGATTAATCATACCTCTTTCGAGTTACACAAAGGTGAGGTCCTGGGCATTTATGGTATGAAGGGTGCCGGTAGGTCCGAGATGTTAGAATCCCTGATAGGCGCCAACCCCCGAGCAACTGGTAAAATCTGGCTCGAAGGTCAAGACATTGGGGGCAATACGATATTGAAACGTATTCAGGCAGGACTTGTGCTGGTGCCGGAAGACCGACAGCGAGATGGTCTTGTGCTAACGTTATCTGTTGCTCATAACATGATCTTGGCTAGCTTGAAAAAATACCTTAACCGTTTTCGGTTATTTCTGGTCAGGAAGAAAGAGAAAGAAGCTGTCAGCACCGTGATAAAGGAATTGTCTATCAGAGTTGCTGATCCTAGAAATCTCGTCGTATCGCTCAGTGGCGGTAACCAGCAGAAAGTTGTTGTAGCTAAAGGGCTACTCACAAGACCCAAGGTACTGATGTTAGATGAACCGACGCGAGGCATCGACGTCGGCGCAAAACATGAGGTTTTTGAAATTATGGAGAGTTTAGCCGCTCAAGGATATGGAATCCTGTTCGTCTCATCCGAGTTAAAGGAGATCCTGGCAATGTCGGATCGTATCCTGGTAATGTCGAAAGGTACAATTACCGGTGAATTCACGAGAGAAGAGGCAACTGAAGCGAAGCTGATTAATGCATCAGTTGTTGGCAGTGGGTTAACAAATGAAGGTAAACTATAATAAATAGGAGGTAAATCAAAGATGAGCGAAGGTAAAGCTACCGAGACGAAGCAATTGCAATATATCACCAGGACGGATATCCTACAGTTGCTTTTACGCGGGCGGGTGTTCCTTGCACTGATTATAGTTGTTACAGTGTTTGCATTACTATCACCGGGATTCCTGAAGATAGCGAACATCATTATCATGTCGAAACATGTTGCAATCTTTGGAATATTGGGCATTGGTATGACATTTGTAATCTTGTCTGCTGGCATTGATCTCTCTGTAGGCTCAATTGTTGGTCTGTCTGCAATGATTGCTGGCGGCTTGATCAATGAAGGCATAATACTGCCCCAGTTTGGAGTGATCATATACCCAACTACCTGGATGGTTATTATTATTACGCTGCTTGTAGGAATAGTAATGGGCGCCATCAATGGTTTGGTGATTACCCGTTTCAAGGTAGCTCCCTTCATCGCCACCCTTGGGATGTTGTATATAGCTCGCGGTTTTGCCGGATTACGCAACAATGGTTACACCTTTTCTAACTTAATTGGTAAGCCTGAATTTGGTAATACAGGTTTCGAGAGATTGGGCGCGAGCAGCTTTTTAGGTCTTAGCTACTCTATCTGGATTATGGTGATCTTTGCGCTAGTGGCTTACTTCGTCACGACGCGATTTCCTTTTGGCCGCCATGTGTATGCGCTTGGCGGCAATCGGCGTGCCGCTGAACTCTCCGGTGTGCGTACCAATCGGACCGAAACTATTGTCTATATGATCAGCGGTTTCTGTTCGGCTATGGTAGGTCTGATTATTGCCTCACAATTGGTAGCTGCTCATCCGGCAACCGGTACAGCCTTTGAATTGACTGCCATTGCCGCAGTTGTTCTAGGAGGAACTTCCCTAATGGGTGGTCGTGGTAGTATTGGCGGCACAATAATTGGTGCCTTTGTCATCGGGGTACTGAGCGATGGGCTGGTCATATTAGGCTTTTCCACATTCTTACAGAATATAATTAAAGGTATAGTGATTGTGGCAGCAGTGGTCATCGACCAGGTCCAGATAAGGATGCAGGAGCGCATTGCATTACAGCGACAGCAGTTAAAGTAACGACTTTATTACTAGAAATATTATAAAGATCTTAGGTTTCAAGAAATTAAAAAAGTTAATTTTTGCCCTCCACCCCTTTAAAAAAAAGGGGGAAAAGGTAAAAAATCTAAAAAATATCTTTTATAACCAGCTATCTATAAAGGGTTTTAAAACTGGAAAGCAAATTAAAAATAGGTGTCCTTTGAAGCTGTTGATAAACAAGGATTTTAAAATTTCGTGAAGGACACATTATAAAAAGAAGAAGGGGGTGATCACAAACAAAATGTATTTAGTGTGTTTGCATGTAATTAACATAATTTTATTAAATTAAATGGAGGTAAATAAAGATGTTAAAGAAAGGTTTGTTAATAATTCTTATTGGTGTTTTATTAATAGCTGTAAGTTCGTTTGGTGTATTTGCACAAGAAGGGGTTAAGACAATAGCCGTTATTGTGCCACCGGTGGAAAATCCCTTCTTTGGAACGATGCAGGTGATAGCGGCAGCCAAGGCTGAGGAACTGGGTTACAAAACAATCATGCTGGTCCATGATGACGATGCCAATAAACAAATGGAGCTATTCGAGACCGTTATTGCCCAGGGCGTGGCAGCGATCATCCTGGATAATGCCGGAGCTGATGCCACTGTGGCAGCGGTTCAGAAGGCCAAGGATGCCGGTATCGGCGTTTTCCTGGTGGATAGAGAGATTACCAAGGAAGGTGTGGCGATATCCCAGATTATATCCAACAATTACCAGGGTGCTACCATCTTGGTAGAGTACTTTGTAAAGCTAATGGGTGAGAAAGGCAAATTCGTCGAGCTAACAGGAAAAGATACTGATACCAACGCTCACATCCGTTCACAGGGTTACCACGATGTTCTCGATCAGATCCCGGGTATGGAGATGGTTGCCCAGCAGACAGCCAACTGGAGCCAGACGGAAGGCTATAGCGTAATGGAAACTCTCCTGCAGCAAAATCCAGATATCAAAGGTGTGATCTGTGGCAATGATACTATGGCCCTGGGCGCCCAAGCTGCCTTGTTGACAGCTGGAAGATCCGATGTGGTTTGTGTTGGGTTCGATGGCAGTGATGACGCTATTGAGTCCATTATGAAGGGTGAATTGAAGGCCACATCACTACAGCCAGTGGCTGAGATGGCTATACAGGCTGCTATCCAAGCTGATAAGTGGATTAAAACTGGCAGCACAGGGAAACCCGAGAAACAATCCATAGATATGGTATTACTTACCCCGGAGAATGCTGACCAATATGAGAAATTTGCTCCCAAGCCGAAAGAAGAAGGCTAGAAATAAGAATTTCTGAGGATGGAGGTGGTGAAAGCACTGTAGAAAAAAGTGTGCGCTACCACCTCCATCATGGGTATCTTCCGTTGCCGGTGTATTTATTATAGACATGTCGAGCGATGGATTGGCAATGTTGGAAGTAACTGAATTATGGCAGAAGGTTGTCATGGGGTTAGACGTTTTTATTGCTGTTTTATGTAATGAAGGTAAGTAGAGATTAAAAGTAAAAGTTAATATATAAAAAAAGTGTTTAAGAAAGGAAAAAGTAAAATATATATGAAAGATAGTTATACTACCTTCGGTATTATTATTGGAACAAGAGGCATTTTTAATCCTCAGCTGGCTCACAGCGACAGAAAGATACTTCTAAAGACTTTAGATTCTCTGGGATATAAGAGTATAATACTTCACGAAGGTGAGACTCCTTCAGGCAACATTGAAACTTATCAGGATGCAAAAAAATGTGCCTCCCTATTTAAGAAAAATCAGGATAAGATCGATGGTATTCTGGTAATTCTTCCAAATTTCGGAGATGAACTGGGTATTGTGAATAGCATTGTCCTCTCAGGTCTTAATGTTCCCATTTTGGTACAGGCTTCCCGTGACGAAATAGACAAGGTAACAATCAGCGAAAGACGGGATTCCTTCTGCGGCAAGATCTCGGTGTGTAATAATTTTTTTCAGTATGGAATTCCCTTTACTGATACGATTTATCATACCGAAAATGTTGATAGCCCCGAATTCAAGACCGACCTGGATAGATTCGCACGGGTATGTAAAATAGTGAGTGGTCTAAAAAATGCTCGATTAGGGGCAATAGGAACACGTCCTGCTGATTTTCAAACTATGCGCTTTAGTGAAAAAATATTACAGGATTTTGGAATTACCGTTATTCCTATAGATCTTTCAGAGATTTTAGCTGTAGCTGATAAAATTGACGCAGCAAAAGCGGCCTCGAAAGTAAATGAAATAAAGAATTACGGCCAGATTCCTTCAAGAATCCTAAACGATAGTATTTTAAAGCAGGCTCGCTTTAGTCTTGCTGTTGAAGAGTTTATTAAAAAAAATGAGCTTATTGCAGGAGCTATTCAATGTTGGGATAGCCTGGAGTATAATTATGGTTGTGCGGCTTGTCTAACAATGAGTATGCTTAGCGAGAGAGGGATTCCTTTTGCCTGTGAGGTGGATATCCCCGGTGCTTTAAGCATGCTTTGTTTACAACTGGCATCCGGTAATGCCCCGGCCCTTCTGGATTGGAATAACAATTATGGGAGTAATCCTAATAAATGTGTCTGCACACATTGCAGCAATTTTCCCAGGAGCTTTGTAGCCAATGATGTAGAAATTTCCGAACTGGATATCCTTGGCGCAACCATTGGTCAGGATAAATGCTTTGGTGCTATTAAGGGGCATGTTGCATCGGGAGATTTTACATTTTTTAGGGTCTCTACAGATGATAGAGAAGGATCTATAAAGAGCTATGTTGGAGAAGGGAAGTTTACAGACGATCCATTTCCTATGGACGGCGGAATTGCAGTAACAGAGGTAAAAAATCTCCAAAAAACAATGAAGTACATTTGTAGTGAAGGATTTGAGCATCACGTTGCCATGGTCAGGGGTAATGTTGCTGATGTCCTTGAAGAAGCTGCTAAATACTTACAGTGGAAAATTAAGAACTTCAAAAAATAATTCTAATTAAATTTATTCTTCTTTATACTTATTTAAAACATAATCAATCAGGTGGAAATATTCTTGGATAGAATAAAATTTTTAAATAATAAAGCAATACAGATACGTAAAGAATTATTACAGATGATTTATGATGCCAGGACAGGGCATACGGGTGGATCTCTATCATCAGTAGATATATTGGTGGCACTTTATTATGAAATTATGAAAATAGATCCTAAAAATCCGAAATGGAAATCCCGTGATAGATTTGTTCTCAGCAAGGGGCATAGTGTAGAAGGATATTATACTATTCTTGCAGATTTAGGTTTTTTCCCAAAAGACGAGTTGAAACATTATTGTAAATTTAATTCAAGGTTAATAGGACACCCAAGTGTAAAGATACCGGGAGTAGAGATGAATACAGGAGCCCTTGGGCACGGTTTATCAGTTGCTGTCGGGATGGCTCTTGCCGGAAAGATGGATAAAAAAAATTATAAAGTTTATGTGCTTATAGGAGACGGAGAATTGGCAGAAGGTTCTATATGGGAAGGAGCTATGGCAGCAGGGCACTATAAATTAGATAACCTTATTGGAATTATTGATAGGAATCATTTACAAATAAGTGGAAATACCGAAAACATAATGAGTTTAGAAAATCTTAAAGAAAAATGGAATTCGTTTGGTTGGAATGTTTTGGTTGAAGATGGAAATAACATTAATAAAATGATAGATATATTTAAAAAAATACCGATAGCAAAGGAAAAGCCTCATTTGATAATAGCTAATACAACTAAAGGTAAGGGAGTTCCCTTTATTGAAAATGATGCAAAATGGCACCATAAAGTACCTGATAAAGATCAATTAAAAGAAGCGTTGGCGATATTAGATTCCTTGCTAAAGAAAGGTTTCAATACATAATGAACACTAATATACCATGTAGAAAGATGTTTACTAATACACTTCTGGAGCTTGCCAGAAAAGATTCAGATATTATTGCCATAACTTCTGATGCAAGAGGATCAGTAACTTTGGAGGATTTTGCAACACAGCTTCCCCGGCAATTTGTTGAAACAGGAATTGCAGAGCAAAATGAAGTGAGCATAGCTGCGGGACTGGCTACATGTGGCAAAAAGCCTTTTGTATGTGCACCGGCATCTTTTTTATCTGCCAGAAGTTTAGAACAAATCAAAATAGATGTTGCGTACTCAAATACTAATGTAAAGATAATTGGAGTAAGTGGGGGAGTAAGTTATGGACCTTTAGGGTCTTCACACCATTCATTACACGATATTGCAGTTATGAGGGCAATACCGGGAATCTGTGTTATTCTACCATGTGATATACACCAAACAAGAAAAATGACGATGGCTCTTGCAGATTATGTTGGTCCGGTTTATGTAAGAATGGGAAGGAGTGCTGTGCCGGATGTATATACAAAAAATGATGCTCCATTCGATATAGGCAGGGCGAATACGATAATGGAAGGAAAAGATATAACAATTATGGGGACAGGAGAAACTGTAAAAATTGCATTTGAATCAGGTGTTTTACTTAAGAAGAAAGGTGTAAGTGCAAGGATAATAGATATGCACACCATAAAACCTCTTGATGAAGAGGTTATAATAAAAGCTGCAAAAGAAACGGGATATATAATTACAGTCGAAGAGCATAGTATTTATGGTGGATTAGGAGCAGCAGTATCTGAACAAATAGTGCAAAACTATCCTGTTTCTATGCGAATAATAGGAATACCTGATGAACCGGCAATCACCGGAACCTCACGCGAAATTTTTAAGCATTATGGATTAACAGCAGATAACATAGTAGATATTGCAGTAAAAATGTTATATTAATTAAAGAAAATAGATGTAAAATAAAAGTTTGTAATTTATAAGTGGAGGTCATAATTGGAGAATAAATATATTTTGGCTATAGATCAGGGAACATCAGCAACAAAGACAATACTTTTTAACAGAAAAGGGCAGGTTGTGCATCGTTGCAATAGAGTACATAAGCAATATTATCCTAATCCTGGATGGGTTGAACATGATGCAGAGGAGATTTATAAAAATACCTTGAAAGCAATCCATGACACATTTTACGAAGCAAAGATAACGGGGCAGCAAATTATGGGTTTGGCTATTGCAAATCAAAGGGAGACAGCATTAGTATGGGATAAACAAACAGGAAAACCGGTGTACAATGCTATAGTCTGGCAATGTAATAGAGGAAGTGGTATTTGTAATAGATTATTTGAGCAGGGTTATGAAAAAATAGTTAAAGAAAAAACCGGGTTAGTTTTATCTTCCTATTTTTCAGCAGCGAAGATAAAATGGATATTAGATAATGTTGAAGGAGTTAGACGAAAAGCCGAAGAAGGGAAAGTATTATTTGGTACTATTGATTCATGGCTTGTATGGAAACTTACTAATAGGAAAGCACATATAACAGATTATTCAAATGCTAGTCGAACGCAATTATTTAATTTAAAAGAGTTAAAATGGGACGAAGAGTTATTACAAATATTTACTATACCAAAAACTATGACCCCCAATGTTAAATATTCAGATGAAATATTCGGCTATACAACGATAAATGGAATATTAGAAGAGGAAATACCAATAGCCGGTGTTATGGGTGACTCCCATGCTGCATTATTTGGACAGAACTGCTTTGAAAAAGGAATGGCCAAGGCAACTTATGGTACTGGGTCCTCTGTTATGATGAATATTGGCAAAAATATATTACAATCAAATAGTGGGCTTGTAACTTCCATAGCATGGGGAATGGATAATTGCGTGGAGTATGTATTTGAGGGTAATATAAACTGTACCGGAGCAACCATTAAATGGCTCGTAGAGGATTTAGAGTTAATTCCTAATTCAAAAATATCTGGAAAGATAGCCGCTTCTATAGATAGTAATGAAGGTGTATATTTAGTTCCAGCATTTGTAGGTTTAAGTGCCCCTTACTGGGACAGTGAGGCTAAGGCCTCTATTATGGGTATTACCAGGGGAACAAAAAAAGCTCATATTGTAAGAGCTGCAGAGGAGTCAATAGCTTACCAAATAAAAGATATATTGGATTTAATGGTTATGGAATCAGGAGTTAAACTTAAGGAATTGCGTGTTGACGGAGGACCAACAAGAGATAACTTTTTAATGCAGTTTCAGGCTGATATAATTAATGTAGCTGTTGTTCGTAATAAAATAGAAGAATTATCAGCCATGGGTTCCGCTTTTATGGCAGGGCTTGCAGTGGGGTTTTGGAATAGTAAAGAGGAAATAAAAACATTAAGAGCCCCTGATGTAATCTTCAATTGTAAAATGAATAATAGTGAGAAAGATAAATTGTACAAGGGTTGGAAAGAAGCAGTAAGAAGAACTTTGTTTAATTATTAGGTGCTAATTTTTCCGAACAAATCTGAGATTGACTGGAGGAAATTGGAATGAAGAAAAATGGAATTTTAAATCCTCAACTTAATCGTGTAATTTCTGAAATGGGGCATCGTGACATGTTAATAATTGCTGATGCCGGCCTACCTATTCCTAAAGAAGTGGAGAGAATTGATTTAGCTTTAAAATGTGGAACTCCTTCTTTTTTAGAAGTCTTAACAGCAGTTCTTTCCGAATTAAAGGTCGAAGATGTCTATGTAGCCAAGGAAATTAAAGAGAAGAATCCTCAGACTTTAAATCTGATTTCTTCATTAATGAGTGAAGTGAAGTTTATTACTCATGAAGAGTTAAAAGAATTGTCTAAACAGGCCAGAGCGATTGTTAGGACGGGAGAATGTAGTCCTTATGCCAATGTTATTCTAATCTCGGGAGTGATATTTTGAATGATTTAGTCTTAGAATTTATTCCCGTTCCCTTAAAAGTCATTACCGAATAAAGTAAATCAGTGAATCAGGGGACGGTTCTCTGATTCAAAAACGAATTGTTTGAGCCGTCCCCAAAAAATTTCCTAAAAAAATAAAAAGACTTCCTTTAATTCAATTTAATTAAATCCAAAAATCATAATTTTTCTCTAAGTTCTGATAATCCTTATCAGACAATATAATAAGAATTAACATCTTTCCTCATCCTTGTGTTACTCTTCAATTTATTAGAGGAGGAAGAATAATTATCCTCTTCTCTTCATCATCTATCTGACATCTAATTGTTATTTCTATAAAAAGAGGATTTTTAAAAATTATGTGGTATAAATATATAGAATACCTCTAAAAAGAAAATGTAATTCTCGCACCTACTTTCCTAAGTGTAAACTTCATGAGGATTTATCTTAGATAGTGGTAGTTTAATATTAATTATTTGCTATAATGATAATAACAGAGGAATTAATTTAATTTAAAAATAATATCAGGAAAGCATTTCATCATCATGATAAAAAGGGGAAAAATATGCACAAAAATAGTAACAGCTTTCAGCGAAATTTCCCGGTAACCTGGGAACAATTTCATCGGGATAGTCGGGTTTTGGCCTGGAGATTACTGGATACGAAAAAGAAATGGGATAGAATTATCGCTGTTGCCCGGGGAGGATTAATTCCGGCTGCCATTATTGCCCGGGAATTGGATATTCATTATGTCGATACGGTCTGCATTTCCAGCTATACCTTAGAGCATCAGGGAGAACTTTCCATTTTAAAAAAGGTTACTGAATTTAAGGACAGAGAGGATAGGTATTTAATTATCGATGATTTAGTAGATACCGGCAAAACAGGAAAAGCTGTTCGGGACATGATCCCGGGGGCTTATTTTGCTACCGTATATGCTAAACCCGATGGGAGACCGATGGTGGACACTTTTGTTACCGAAGTTAGTCAGGATACCTGGGTACTTTTCCCCTGGGATAGTGAGATTACTTCTAATTTTGTGAATCCCATAATCGATAAGAATGATTAAATTGAAGAGCTTAAGTCTGTTGTTCAATACAAAGGGAAAAAGGAAAAGAGATAAATAAATGAGAAGAAAAAGAAAAGGCAGTGGTTATTTAAGTAAATTGGTAAATAAATTAAGGCTGCTAAAAGAGGAACCAGGTAGTTCGAATAGTAAAAATGGAAAAAAAGGTTTAAGGGCAAAACCTATTTTTAGTGATACATCCAGGTTTAAGAAGAACGAACGAATACTTCAACGAAGTCGGCAGGAGTTTATCGGTCTATTTAAAAATTCTCCGGAAGCGTTAGCCTACACCGATATGGATGGAATTGTTCTGGAAGCAAATAAACAATTTGAAGAACTTTTTGGTTATGAACTTGAGGAGATGAGAGGTAAACATATTGAAAAGGTATTGACTAATTGGCATACGCAAATTTTAGGTATAAACCATGTTTTTACCGGTTTGGAATTGACAGCAAAGAATAAGAATAATAAATTAATTAATGTTTCTGTTTCTGTTACCTTAAACCAGGTGAATGAGCAAACTACTGGAAAAATAATTTTACTAAATGATATTACTAATCGTAAAACAAACGAAGCAGTAAATAACGTATTATACAATATTTCCCGGGCAGCTAACTCCGATATTTCCTTAAAACAACTCTATCCTGTTATTCGCGAAGAGCTTAGCACTATTATCGACACGACCAATTTTTACATTGCCTTATTCGATGAAGAGAAAAATAAACTTTATTTTTCTTATTATGCTGATGAAACAGGAGAAAGAGATAAGGATTTGTTAGTCTCAAAATACAGTAACTCTGATAATATTTTTAATTATATTTTTAAAACCGGGGAATCATTACTGTTAAATTATAATAAATATAAAAGGATGATTGACCGGGGAGATTTTAATTCCTATGATGTTATAACCAATAAACAGGTATGGTTAGGTGTCCCTTTAAAGATAGAAAGTAAGATTATCGGCTCTATGATTTTGCAAAGTTACATTGATCCGAATCTTTATTCTAAAAAAGATGTAAAACTTATGGAATTTGTTTCTCAACAGATAGCTACTGCTATTGAGAGAAAACAAGCAGAGGAAAAATTAAAATTTCTTAGCCTGTATGATTATTTAACCAAATTACCCAATCGGGTGTTATTTTATGATCGAATGAAACAGGAAATTGCTTATGCCAGAAGAGAACGGAAAAAATTTTCTCTGATGTTTTTGGATTTGGACAATTTTAAAGAGGTTAATGATAAATTTGGCCATGATATTGGAGACCGGCTGCTTCAAGGAGTAGCAAAAAGATTCAGTAAACTCCTGCGAAAAACCGATACCATTTGTCGTTTAGGAGGAGACGAATTTATTATTTTATTACCCCGACTTGTCCAGCCTAGAGAAAATACTGTTGATGTCGTTCGAAAAATATTTAATTCTCTTGGTGAGCCCTTTTTAATTGGAGAAAGTCAGATATATATAAATACAAGTATCGGAATAGCTTTGTACCCTGATGATGGGGAAAAAGAAGAGGATTTAATAAAAAGTGCAGATAAAGCTATGTATGAGGCGAAAAAAGAAGGACCTAATAATTATCACTGGACAGGATTTCAGTTAACCTGACAAAAAACCT
>SDBT01007682.1_pt1 | contig 17715 bp, 16 predicted proteins | sample 2277101 | NCBI WGS metagenome assembly SDBT01 (sample SAMN10404973, study PRJNA504765) | marine sediment metagenome | isolation source: marine sediment core GS10_PC15, 103 cmbsf | place: Arctic Ocean: Southern Knipovich Ridge | collected 2010 | reverse complement strand
TCTCAGAGTAAATCAGGAAACCTTACATCAAACAAAAATCTAAAGGTAATTAGAAGTAATATTACAAATGAGAATGTTTTAAAAAAAGTTTTTTCGCATCATTATGACTATGTTTTTCATCTTGCTGCTCGTTTTGCTAATGAATTATCTGTTAAAGATCCTTATGAGGATCTTAGAGTAAATATACAAGGCACCTTACAAGTTTTGTTACATGCAGCAAAGAAAAATGTAGGACGATTTTTGTACACTTCATCATCATCAATATATGGTCCACAAAAAACAACTTCTCTTAAAGAAAATACTAATCCAAATCCATCCACTCCATATGCCGCTAGTAAGCTTTCAGCTGAAAATTATTGTCATGCAATTGCTGAACTTTATGGTTTGAGATATACAATTGTAAGATTATCAAATTCATACGGCCCATTTGATCCTCCAGGCAAATATAGAAATGTAATTCCAAATTTTTTTCAATCAGCAATATTAAGAAAAGATTTCATCATTACAGGAACTGGAAACGAAACAAGAGATTTTACTTTCATTGATGATTCTGTTAAGGGAATAATTTTGGCCGCTACCTCCAAAAAGGGAAAAAATGAAACCTTTAACCTTGGTACGGGAAAAGAAACCAAAATAAAAAATTTAGCAAAATTAATCCTTGAAATTACTAAAAGCAAATCAAAAATCGTCTTTAAACCTAGAAGAAAATTCGATCATATTAAAAATCGCAGAATGGATATCTCCAAGGCTAGAAAATTGCTTCATTATAATCCCACTATAGATATGAAAACTGGTTTGGAAATGACCTATAACTGGTTCAAAACCGCTTAGGTGATCTGAATTAAATTATTAGTACTTTGTAACGTCGACCTAAATCAAAAATGGGGTGATTATACAAGAATTTTTTCCCTTATGGGAGAGCTTTCAAAACTAGGGCATCGTATATTTATTATAATAATACGACCTGAAAACAAAAAACCTCGAATATCATCTTTTAAAGAAAACGGTATTGACGTTACAGAGATTCATCCTCCATCAATAGGTCTTATGGGAAAAAAAGGAATTACTAAACATCTCAAATACCTTGCTTGTTTACCTTCAGTTTCAAAAATTGCATCAAAAATAATTAAAGAAAATGACATAGATTATATCTATTCTTATATGCCAGGTACAGGAAGTTCTGTTCCAGCAATTAGAATTAAATCAAAACACAAAATTAGATTTGTTTTGGATTTGGCAGATATGTATACAATGGTGAGACCAAAATTAGTTGTAAAAAGAGCTTTTAATAATGCAGATAAAATTTTAGCAATTACAGAATATCTAAAAAACGATCTTATCAATAAAGGAATTGATCTTAACAAAGTTTACATCGTCCCAAACGGAGTTGATTTAAAACTTTTTGATCCAAATTTGTATGACAAAACTGAAATACAAAAACTTCGTAATAGTTTTCATGCAGAAAAATTAATTGTGTTTGCAGGATCACTTCAGGATCTGAATATTATTATTAATTCGGCAGATCGAGTAATTGAAGCGGTTCCACAAGTAAAATATGTCATAATTGGAGATCATAGAGATCCTGCTCGTTCATGGTATGCATGGGAATCGAAGGTTAAAGAAAAAAAGTTAGAAAAATCTTTTGAATTTATAGGAAGAAAACCAAGAGAAGAAATTCCAAAATATCTACTTTGCGCAGATGTTTGTCTTGATTCATTTCCCGATGAACCTTATTTTGCTGCTGCTCATCCAATAAAATTATTAGAGTATGGTGCATGCAAAAAGGCAATAGTTGCTACAAATGTAGCTGAAACAAAAAAGATTCTACAACATCAAAAATATGGACTCTTAGCAAAACCTAACGATCCTAAAGATTATGCTAAAAATATTATCACTTTATTGAATTCTCCAGAATTAGGCACAAAAATGGGTAACGAATTTTCAAAATATGTTAAAGAAAATTTTGATTGGAAAAAAATTGCTATAAAACTTGAGAACTTTTTGAAAAATTAATCACATTCCTAAACCTATTGCTTTAAAATTAAGTTTAGAAAATTTCATTGGGTTAAAAATTCTTCTGGCATCAATAACTGAAGGATTTTTCATATTTTTTCTAAAAACTGATGGTTGAAGTTTTTTATATTGATCCCATTCAGTTAAAATTATACAGCAATTAGAATTTTTCAAACAATCAATTACATTTTTGTGATATGAAATTTTATTTTCAAAAATTTTCTTAAAATTGTCTATTGCCATTGGATCATGTACTTTGATTTTAAGATCTTTTTTAATTAGATTTTTTACAAGTTTTATAGAAACTGCTTCTCTTATATCATCGGTATTTTTCTTAAATGCTAAACCAAGAATCGATACAGTAGTTTTTGGTTTAAGAAGATTCATGGATTTTAAAATTTGAATAATCTGCATTGGTTGGTTTTCATTAACTGATTTGACAGCTTTGAAAAAACTACTAACATCACCAAATTTTCCTGTAAATCTAATAAGTGCAGACAAATCTTTTGGTAAACAACTACCTCCAAATCCTGCCCCAGCATTAAGAAATTGAGAACCAATTCTAGAATCCTTACCTATGGCATATGCAATTTTGGTTACATCTACCATTGGTAAATTCTGGCAAATATTTGCAATAGAATTTATGAAACTTATTTTTGTCGCTAAGAATGCATTATTAGAATATTTTATCATCTCTGCAGTAACAATGTCTGTTCTCAAAGTCTCTGGAAGTTTTTTGTAAAACATCTTGTAGTATTTTTCTAAAATATCCCCTTCTTTTTTGTTTGCAGATCCTATAACTATCAAATGTGGTTTAAAAAGATCATTTATCGCATTGCCCTCTCTTAGGAATTCGGGATTTACAATTACTTTGGTTTTCTTAATTTTTTTGAAGAGAGGTATAACAATTTTAGAAGTGGTAGTAGGAATAACGGTACTTTTTATAATAATCAAATGTTCTGATTTTTTAGTTTTTAATAATTTTGATAAATTTGAAATTACTTTTTTTAGCTGAGTTAAATCTATTTTTCCTTCTAAAGTAGAGGGAGTTCCTACAGTAACAAAAGTCATGTCTGTATGAAGAATTGAGTTAAGGTTATCTGTTAAGACAAGTTTCTTTGATTTTAATCCACTTCTTAAATAACCCTCCAACTTAGGTTCAAAAAAATCAGATTTACCAGCTTGTAGAGTCTTGAGTTTTTCTTTATCAATATCAATCGCTGTTGTATCAAATCCCTTTTTTGCATTTACTACTGCTAATGATAAACCAACAAAACCTAAACCAATAACAGAAATCTTTGGTTTTTTCAATTTTTCTCCAAATTTACTTTAAGGATACCAGAACTTTAGAATATGATTCAGGTGTTCCAATATCAAACCTTCTTTCTCCTTTGTTTAATATCACACCGATTACCTTAGATCCTCGCTTTAATGCAATATTGAATGCCTCAGCGAGTTGTTTATCAGGATTAGACTTTTTTTTAGCTTTTGCCAAATATTCAAAAATTACGGGTTTGAAAATGTAAATTGCAATAATTGCATGCTTTGATTTTGGTTTTTTTGGTTTTTCTTGCATCTTTTTTATTTCTAGAACTCCTTTTTCTAATCTAGTACCACTAACTACTCCATATTGAGTCGGATTTTCAACTTCTTCTATTAGGCAAGCAATGTCAGCATCATATTTTTTGAAACATTTTTCGAGTCTTTTGAGATGATTGTTATTATTTGAAATAACAATATCATCTCCTGCATGTAACAAAAAATAATTTTTATCAACAAATCTTTTTCCTCGTTCAATTGCATCGCCAAAACCGATTGGTTTAGGCTGATATGTAAAAGAAATATTTGACTTTTCTAACTTTTTAAAAAAATCGTTAAGAATTCTTGCTAGTTTTTCTTTTTTTTCTTTTTTTAGATATTTTATAAGATCAAAATCAGGTGTAAAATGATCTTCTACCGCTCTTTTTGTTTTTCCAACAATAAATGAATAATCACGAATTCCATACTGGAATAAAGATTCAAAAATCACCTGTAAAATTGGTTTTAAAACTAATTGACCCGTTGTAGAACTTGAGTAAATTGGCAACATCTCTTTTGGGAGTGCCTTTGTCAAAGGTAATAATCTAGTGCCCAAACCAGCTACTGTCAAAATACACTTCATAATTTTGAAAACCTTTAAGCAGTTAATTATGTTATTAGGATAATTTTTTTGAACTTAACAGTTGTTTGTATATTTCCGCTTCTCTTTTTTCTGTATTTTTACCATCAAAATCGACTGATTTTACTTGTGCATTCTTTCTTAACGTTTCGGCATATGCCGTATCTTTAAGAATTTTTTCAATCTCAGAAGAAAAAGATTCTGGATTTAGTTCTGAAAAGGCTACTACTCCTTCAAGTCCATCAGATAATTCTGGCTTGGGTTTAGAAATCACTACTGGTAAACCCGCGGCCATAGCCTCTAAAACGGGTATGGGAACCCCTTCTACCTCAGGATCATATGCTAGTGCGAAGAGATCAGCAGATTTGTAATAATCTTGTATTTTTTCATTGAGCACAGAATTTTTGAAAATAATTTTGTTTTTGAGATTCAAGTCAGTAACTAAAGCTTTCAATTTTTTTTGCTGTTCTCCACTCCCAATTATTAAAAGGTATACATTTAGATCTTTGACAGCTTTAATGAGGCAGTCATGATTCTTTTGTGGGCTAAGTCTTCCTACACTCAGAACTAAAGGTTTATCATAATCAGAAATTTTTTTACCATTTTTGAATCGTTGTAGATCTATTCTGTTGTACAAAATTTCAGGATGCTTTCCAGACAGTTCAATTACATAGGGTTCTATTATTTTGTATACTGCAGTTATTTTGTCAGCTTTTGAAAGTGTATACGGTTCAATTTTTTTCCGTGAATATTTTAAAGCTAAATATTTTTTGTAATTTTGTTTTTTTAATAGTCTTCTTAGACCATCATATTGTACATGCAACGATACAAAAAATGGGATATTAAGTTCTTCACTACAATGGGCGGCAATCCATCCTTGTAATAGAGGATTATACGACCGAATTACGTCGGGATTAAATTCTCGTACCAATTTCAGAATTTCATCTTTTTTCTTTGATTTGTTAAAAAAGTTAATTGTTCCGACACTATGAATTTTTAATTTGGCATTTCCGATTAACGTCTGTACCTTTGATTCTTCGATATCTTTTGGTGTGAATGAAATTATTTTTACTTCATCAAATGTATTACAAGGATTGTAGTATCTTTCTTTAATCTCTCCTTTTTTGTAATAGGCCGATATCGGATCATTAGGAAAAACGACTAACTTTTTCAAATTTTTCACTTGAATACCTTTACTAATGGCAAATTAAAATCAAATTCTGTGATTTCATTATTTTTCTAATATGATGTATAAAGAAGTGGCTTGTTTTTTAAATAATCTTCTACCACACACCTCCAATAAATCATCTACAAATTTGTATTTACGAATTCTACTATCCAATGACCAAATAGGAATCCCCCATCCTAAATGTTCTACCTGTTTCACTTTGAAACCTACTTTTGTTGCTAATTTTGAAAAGGATTCAGCTGTGTAAAAATTCACATGATCCGTTAGTCTTCGTGTTCTTGGTTCAATCCAATATGCAAATTTCCACGACCAAACCCCTTCATTCGGAGTTCCAACAATCACCAACCCGCCCTTTTTTGTAATTTTATAGATATTTTGTAATGCATCCAAATCACTTTCAATATGTTCTATCACATGATTGAAGAAAATAATATCAAAGGAATTTTCTTTAAATGGAAAAGACATGATGTCCGCTAAAAAAAATTTAGCTTTTATTCCTAATTTTGTTATATTTTTCTCAGCTCGACTTAATCTAAGAAAATTGTAGTCTGTAGCCCATAGATCTTTAGAAAAACTAGATAACCAACGTAAATTTGCCCCGTCTCCGCAACCAAGATCTAGAATTTTTTTATTCTTTTCATTATTTACATAATTTTGAATAATACTTTTTACAAATTCAATTCTTTTACGTAAATGAAATCTGTATGGGCCTTTATCATATGAATGAATTTGATCCCCCTTGTACCAATTTTCTTTTTCCTCAATCTTTTGTTGAATAAATTGTAAATGTTCTGATGGATTAGGAACTAATATTCCAATATTATTTTTAATTGGGAAATGCTTTAAACAGCTCTTACAAACAAAGTTTTCCTCTTCATGAACAAGAATTCCTTTACAGATTGGACAGCTAATAATTTCCATACGTCATTGGAAATGATTTCCAGTTCTTATATATTCAGTATGGATGCATTCTAACAAAAATTAATTATAAAAGGTGGTGATTCCTGAAGGATGAAGATCTTATGTATGTATTTGTAAAAAAAGATAGGCAATTTATGATAAGTATTACATATTGCCTAAAAAATAGAATCATAGATGAAAGACAAGATGTACGTTTTTGATGGTAAAGAGTATTCGAAACCTGAACTAGAAAAAATATTTTCGCTAGGTAAATCTACAGAAAAATTAAGCCAAAGAGTGCTATATGCGATTGAAATGGTAGAAGGCATGATGGTTCTTGATGTGGGTTGTGCAAGTGGATCTATTACCAAAAAAATAGCTGAGAGAGATCACAAAGTGCTTGGAATAGATGTTCTCAAAAGTTCAATTGATATTGCAAAAGAATTCAATAGTCATCCAAATGCGACTTATGAAGTACGAGATCTAATTACAAACCCATTTCCGGAAAATAGCCTCAATTGTATATTATTTTTAGAAACAATTGAACATGTAGAAAATCCATTCCAATATCTTAAGGAATTCCATCGTATTTTAAAACCCAATGGATGCTTGATTTTATCTACACCTAATGCTACCTCACTAAAAAATTTGTTTTATGCCTTAAGTTATCGTAAAAAAGAAAAACAGAATCGAATTACGAAGGAAATATCAGTTGAGGCTAAAAAAACAGGTACACAACTTGAGCATATCTACAATTGGGATTTTCCAGTTTTAATCAGATTACTTGATAGATGTGGTTTTGATTATGTTGATCATAGGTTTGCAGGAAGCGGTCCCATTGTGATGCCAGTTTTCGGAAAAAAAATCCAGATAATAAAGGAGAATTCAAAAATTTTAGGATGTTTTGGGCCTTTAATGTCAACCCATGTCATTAAAGCAAAAAAAAGAACCTCACCCTGAATTGGTAGGAAAATTGTTCTACAAATTTTCTCAAATAGTTTTTTACCAAATGTGAATTGAGGATGGATATGCAAAGAAATTCTAAAGATGGTTCTGCTAGATCCGTTATAATAATAGGAGGAGGTATTGGAGGTCTTTTTAGCGCTTGGAAATTATTAAAAAAAGGATACAATGTAACTGTTCTAGAACGACAAAACAGTCTAGGAGGTTTGTCAACTAGTATCCCATATAATGAATACAAAATGGATATTGGTCCTCATTTCGTAACTTTTCCAAAAAAATCTGAATTAACCGAAGAAATTAAAGAATTAATGAATAATAATATAATTTCAATACCGAATATTCATCAAGCCTATAGGATTTTTTTTAGAAATTCAGTTTTAGATAAGTATCCTACTCTATACGAAACCATTTTTAATAAGGGACTAAATTCGTTTATTCGTAGCTTATTCAGTTATTTTGCTTCTAAAATTAAACATCTAATGAATAACTCTGATTTTACGTCAGCGGAAGAATATCTCATCTTTAATTATGGAAATTATCTTTACAAGACTTGGTTTAAGCCGTACTTAGATTTTACAAATAGAACAAATGATATTCCTTTTGAATCAATAAAAGAAAAATTTCCATTGCTTAGATTTAAAGAAGTTTTACAAAAGACCAGTAAAAGGACAAAAAAAGAGGATTTATCCAATGATTCTCCTTCGGTGAATTATTGGTATTTTAAGTATGGAATGGGAACACTTCCTAACACATTAAGTGAAAAAATCAAGAGTCTTGGAGGTAAAATAATTCTAGGAACAGATGTAAAGAATATAGAGCACGATAAAGTTCCCAAGGAAATTTTAATTGTTAAAGACGATATTAGGGATATTCTTAAAGCAGACATTATTCTATACGCTACGCCACCTAATGTAACAAAAAAGTGGTTTAAAAAATATCAAGAACTGGATTTCACACCATCTCTTTCAGCTCATAGTATTATGGTATTTTTATTTATTAACACACCCAAAGTTGTTGATTGGTGGGTAATTACAAATTATGATACTGATATACCATTTTTCAGAATATCCCACCAAAACTTTCTTAGTGATTATGTTTGTCCATCTGGAAAGTCTCTTCTTTGTGTAGAGATTAGTGCCAAAGAAGATGAAGAGCTTTGGAATTTGGATGATTCGAAATTAATCAAAAAAATAAAAGAAGGGCTTAATAAAATGCAAATTCTTGATGTAAATAAAATTGAGGATTACAAAATATTCAAATTCAAAAATCTTTACCATGGGGTTGAACCTAATGGAAACGTTATGACTAACAGAATTTTCAATATCATTAACTCTCTCAAAAATGAATTCATGATAGGAGTTGAGATAGATGCTGGTACATTAGTAACCCAAAGATTAGAGGAAGAAAGTTCTGGAAAATCCGCCATTTCTCTAGGTGGGGTGTATTTAACTCTAGAAAAATCTGATGAAGTGGTTAAAAAGATAACTTCTAGGTAAATAATGGGTTACCTCTAAGATAAAAGAAGATTCTGATCTTAATTTACTAGGAAAATTGGTCTACATATTTACTCAAATAATTTTTTTGTTCAAAGGTGTTTAAATGTCCGGAATACGGGTAACCTATTCAGGATTAATCTCATTTGCTGTGGGGCTAGTGAGTGTTTTCACAGGTATGGTTTTTACCCTTATAGTAACGCGACAATTAACCCCTGAAGAATTTGGTACTTGGAGTCTAATGGGGGGGTTGATAATTTATGCAATAATTATAGAACCAATAATATCTTTTTGGGTTACAAGAGAAATAGCTCGGGGTAAAGAAACAGGCAAGACTGCAGTCTTTTTTAGTGGAGTTTTTTCAATAGGAGGAGCCATAGCTTATCTTATCATTGCATATTTTGTTGCTCAAAATACAGATGCTGAAGAGTCGATCCTATTTTTAGGAGCTATTTTGATTCCTGTCATGTTCCTTAATCGGACCTTGTCTGCGGTAAATCTCGGATGGAAACCTCATGCTGTAAGCTATGGTATACTATTTCTTGAAATCTTTAAAATTCCAGCAGCATTGATGCTTGTTTATTATTTGGATATGGGTATAGAAGGAGCCATAATATCTTTAATGCTTGCTTATGTCGCAAGCATTGTAATTTTATTTGTTTCTGGTCGTAAAAAACTTCATGGTTCAATTAATCTAAAATATTTAAAAAAATGGCTCCGACTTTCGTGGTTGCCGTTGTATCCTGGAATTGCTTCTTTGGTTTATGTTCTAGATGTTGCCATATTTGTTTTAATAACAGGTTCAGTTAAAGGACTAGCATTTTGGGCGGCAGCATTTGCAATTGCAGCATTAACTCTTCATGTAAGAACTATCTCTAATGCGATTTATCCAAAATTACTAGAAGGCGGCAAGAAGGAACATCTTCAAGAAAACCTTATGTTAGTTTTGTATTTTTCTATCCCACTTGCAGCATTATCAATAACATTTGCAAAACCTGCTTTATTTGCCTTAAATCCCATTTACATCGTAGCTGTTCCCATTGTGGTAATGTTAACGCTGAGAGGATTTACAGAAAACATAAAATTTCTATTTCTCTCATCCATAAAGGGAATAGAAACTGTAGACATTAAAGAGAATTCAACTTTTAAGGATTATCTTAAAAGTAAATTGGTTTTAGTTCCAACTCTCCAATTGATTCAATACGGTCTTTATGTTGTCGCTCTTGCCATCATGCTTGTTATTTTTAGTTCAAAAACTCAATTAGAATTGGTGATATATTGGTCAATTATTTCATTTATTATTTCAATTCCTTTTACTTTTTATTTTTACTATATAACCCGTAAGCATTTCAAAATTAGAATAAATTATTTTACTGTGATTAAATATCTCGTTATCAGTGCAGGAATTTTTGGTTTTACTTATTTCGTAATGGAGGAACATTTAGTTTATAACGAAAGAATATTCGAATTTCTTCCACAGTTGTTATTGTTTGTGGTAATTGCAGCTGGAGGATATCTACTCATAAGTTATTTCACTGATAGAAAAACAAAAGATTTGTTTAATGCAATACTTAGGGAAATTAGAAATATTTAGTTCAAAGGGGCACTTTGCTTGAGTCAAAAAATTCTTAAAATGTTCAAAAAAGTAGGAATGGAACATTTTTTTGGCGACTTGTTTGATGCAAGATTTTATGTTGCACATCTGTTATCTCAAAAACAAACTGAAATTCTTTTGGATATAGGAAGCGGTGTAGGGATATTATTGAGTTGTTCAAACGCAACTCTAAAAATCGGATTAGACACTTCACTAGAATCTCTCAAAAAAGCAAAAATCCTCAATCCAAAAATGGAATTAATTCAAGGTGATGCAACCCAATTACCACTCAAAAACAATTATTTCTCAAATATTATTGCCATGCATTTGATACCAGTAGTAAAAAACTTTCAGGGGGATGAATGGATAAAATCTGCGAATGAAATAAAACGAATTTCAGCTGAGAGTTGTGAGATCATTCTTACTGGAGCAAATAGAATGAGTAAGCATTTTGAAAAAACTCATCCATTAGAATCGCGAAAAAAATATTTAACTTACCAGGAGCAAGTGGATTTTTTTAAAGATGAGTTTGAGGTAGAAGTAGAGGGTTATGGTCCACATTCAAAAAATATTATGTATCCATTAAAAATTATCTATAAAATACCTGACCAAATAACAGAGGGCCTTAGGATTAATAGATTATTGTACAGATTTTTACGGTCAAAAAGATACCTAAAACATGGTCGTTCATATGTTATTATTTGTAAAAAGCATCCGAATGAAAGGAACAAGTGATTCATTAAAGTTAATGAATTATTTGAAATATTAAGTGTACATTAATTAGATATGATTAATTTTTTGTAAAAATTTTGTTTATTTTACGTTTTATAACTTTAGGTTGTTTTATTATCTTTGAGATATTTAATTTTGTTTTATCGAAAATTTTTGTACAATAAAAGTAATCAAGTTTTTCGCTAGACCACTTTGATTTAAAAAGGTTTATTCCTTTTTCCTTTTGTGAAGTAGGAGAAGGATTTGCACCCCCTACATCATAAGACCTATAATTCATTTCAGACGACCATCGTAAAGTGTTCCACATTAAAAAAGAACCTCCATAAAGATTTCTTACTGGGGAATTGGCTACTCCCATTTGTACTACATTTCCATTGAAGAGAACATTGACAATAGCTGCTATAGGTTCGCCTTCAAACCTTGCCAAAAACCTTTTTTCATAACCCTTTTGATATGATGTTTCCCAAAGATAGTTAAAAAAAATCTTCCTTAATTTTTTTATTTTTTGTACCTTCTTTTTTTCATGGTATTTGACATCGATATAGTGATCAATTGATTCTTTTTTTGAAACAATCTCAAATTTTAGCCCTTTTTTTTCTCCTTTTCTGATATCGTAACGGGTTTTATTGTGTAAGGCATTGTAAATATCATCTACATTTCTTTGAAGGTTAGTTATGTAGGTAATCCATGGTTGTATTGCATAACCATTTTTTTTGAAAATGTTAACTGGTAACTGAGAGATTTGAGGAGGAACCGATCCTTTAATCAAATTCACATTGTTCTGGATAGCAACTTTATCCAAGGCTAATAAGATGTTTGAAAGAATTTCGGCAGTATTTTCTGTGTCATGTATTATTGGTCCATAAAACCATCTCAAAGTAGAACCTAAATTAAGTTTGGAACTAATCAATCTTGAAATTATATTAGTTTCTAACCAATAATCGGTAAAGTGTATAACTCCAGAAAGTTGGCCTACAATTTTACCTGAAGAGTTTGAAATAGTGATAAAGATGGGTTTGGAGTTAAAAGCTAGTTGATATGGACGAAAGAAATCTGAAATTTGAAATGCGGTAGAATTTTTATTTAATAATAGGGTCTCATCCCAGATTTTTTTTTCTACCTCATAGGAAATTTCCGTTCTAAAATTCATTTGTGTTCATTAATGAAAATTATACATTAAAATATATTTTTAGATTTTAATACTATCCAAGAATAAAATAGTTTTTGAAATTATTTGTTTTTAGCCACATAATAATGACTATAAAGCAACAAAACAACTATAGTATTTATGCATCATTATTTTGAATAAATGTAAATTTGAAATTATGTGTTTTTCCTATTGATTTGATTTTATCGTATTTTCAGAAAGGGGAAATAAAAGAACGGTATTCTAATCCAACAGATTTTTTTGATGTAACAGCTTTTTTGAATGAAAACAACTAATGAGATGATTTGGTAAAATATAATATAATATCAAGTTAGGATTTTTACCGGCAGAATTTGTAATGTAATTAAAAAGAGCTTTCCAATATTCGTTTTTCCCTGTCTGGTAACATACGCCATTTTTCATTATTTTTTAATTCCAATTTACTAGGAATTTCTTTTTCTAATTCTTTATACCAAGGTAATTCAACGAATTCATAAACATTTTTTAATTCATAACGTGGGTTATGAACAAAATCTTCGTACTTCACTTCTATTGTTTTGGTCTTAATTAGAGGAATATCTTTTTCCATTGTCTTAATAAAATGTTGAAAATATTTTATACAGGCATAAAGCTTTGAATTATCTTTTTCAAATTTTTCTATTATCCTACCATAATTTTCACCTTTTTGCCAAGAGCCCATTAACATTTGATATTGAGAATTTATAACTGCACGTGGGTCTCTACGAACTATTATGAAAAAAGCATTCGGAAATAATGCATTAAGAAATCTTATTCTCAGGCAAAAATCATGTCCTCTATCAACAAACCTCTCCGCCTTTAAGGCTTTTAATTGCGCCTTTATCGATGAAAAAAGATATTTTTCTTCTTCATCTGTAATATCCATCTCCTCAAGATAGGTAGCATTATCATGAAATTTTCTCCAAAATTTGCCTTCATGAGGTAGAGGTCTTTTTTTATATCTCCAGATTTGTTGTTTCACCATAAAAGGAATTATACGGATTTTCCATGGGGTTGACCAGTATTTATCAGCAAAATGCTCTGGAAATGCTGTATCTTTATGACGAGTAAATAGATTATAAAAAATAGTTGTCCCGCTTCGTGCGGGAGCCATAATGAATATTGGTCTGTCTATTTTCATGGTAAAACATAGAAACACATCAATTTATTTTATTAAATATTTTCAAAAAATACAAGAAACTGAATTATCTTTTCCCTATCTTGTCAATGAATTAACGAACTCATTATACAAAAAAAGAGACATAAAAATAAATAAATTGCAAATTATTATCAGTGAAAATCATGGATTCACGTGATTATTGGAAAAAAAGAGGACAAAAATTTGAGGAGGAATTGGAGAACCAACCTTCCTACGTAAAGTCATTCATGAAAAATCAAGAAAAATTTGTAATGAAGTTACTTAGGCGATACAAGTGGAAAAATATATTGGAAATAGGTTGTGGATCAGGAAGAATAACCAGACACTTAGTAACTCTTCCTGGAATACATAAATTTGTTGCAATCGATATTTCAAAAGAGCTTATAGATGGAGCTAGAAAGAATACTTCTAATTTTAGCATTGAATTTCATTGTACTGATTTAGAAAGTTTTACCACAGACAAAAAATTTGACCTTGTTTTTTCTTGTGAAGTATTACAACATATTCCTATCGAAGAAGTAGAAGGAATTATGAAAAAACTTGTATCTTTTTCAGATAGGAAAATAATTTTGGTTGAGTCTTACGAACCAGAAAAAGTAGGTTTTTCCAGCGGAGGTTATTTTTACATCCATAACTATGAGAGAATACTAGAAAATATTGGTGTAAAAAGGGTACAAATACAACCGATCCTTCTTCCATTTTCATTGAAATTGATTAATTCATACGCAAAGTTACGAAACAGAACTCCTTTTGGCAAACAAGCAATTATTGAGGTAGATGTATAAACGAAAATTTCGTTACGAAAAACCGTTGAATCGTTAAATTTAGAACTAATTTTCCCCATTTTAAAATATTAAAGGCAGAAAATAACGGGTTGTCATACCGTTAAACAATCTGTTTGTGTTAATGCCTTTTTTATATCACTAAATTTCCTACCCTCGTTGACAGAGTTATACAAAAGAAGGTATTTCCTCACCACTTTGTCTTTAGAATGGAATTTTCCAATCCACTCTGATGATTGTCGGCCAACCTTTAAACAAAACTCTTTATTTTCAGCAAGTTTTTTAATTATTTCATAAATTCCATTTTCTGTGTCAGAACTTAATACTGGTGGTTTTTCACCATAAAGTTTTGTGTAGATATTTTCGTTAATGAAAGCTATTATTGGTTTCCCAAAATACATCCCTTCCAGTCCTATTGACCCAAGAGAACCTAATCCAAACTGATCTACTATGGCATCACAATTATGGTAGTAAAGACTTAACTCACTCTGATTAAGTATTTGGGGCAAAATTCTATAACTCTTCTTTGGTGCTAAATCCTTTAATAATTTTATAGATTTTTCTGTGTCTGTACCATTCTTTATAGTAATTAGATAAACATCATCTCTCTCCTTAGCTAATCTTACAAATGCTCGAAGGAAAATGTCATTCTTTTTCAACTTCCAAATTTGATTGGTAGGATGAAAGAAGACGAATTTTCCTTGCGAAATAGTAATCTTTTCATTTACCTTGGGGAATTTTTCAAAATCTCTAACAGGGGGAAGGTAAATTGAGTTTTTTAATTTTAAATATTCTGTAGATTTTATTAAGTCAGGATCAGTAAACACTACAACTTTGGCTTTTCGGTAAGCTAATCGTAGAAGTATTCCCTTGAGAGAATTAAGATGTGCCAATTCCCTCATATCACTCCCCGTAGCGACTGCAACATATGGCTTAAAGGAAAACAATGCAAAAATCGGAAGTTCCGTTGCAGCACTAATTAAATCATATTTCCGCATCGTGAGCACAATTTGCATTTTCCAATTTCGACTTCTATCCCAAAATTTTATCCAGGCCGGATATTTACTAGATAACTCTCCCGTGTTTAATGGATCGCTCACGAAGTCTGGATTTCTCTCCATTAATAGATCTGCACTAATACCAGCTTCACGTAATTTTGATGCTAAAAAATAACCTGTATTTGCTAGATTTCCTGCTACAAGTAACTTCACAAAATTATGACTTCACAAGATATTTTATGCTTAACTATCAAAAGGCGGTTGTTTTTGTTTTACCACTTTGCAGTTTCGTATGATGTAAAAAAGGTATCAATTTTTCATACCTAACATCCATTTCAAATACTTGGTAATGCCTTCCTCTAAGGTTACCTTAGGCTTGTATCCCAATATCTTTTTTGCACGTGATATGTCAGCACGATGCCTGATGACATCCCCTTTTCTAGCTTTTTGATATACCAATTTCATCCTAATCTTTTTACCTGATAATTCTTGGTATTTTTTTAAGGTCAATAGTGCCATTTTTCCAATTTCGGCTTCTCTTCCCTGTCCGATATTGATCGTTTCGCCGAGAGCATTTTTTGTTTGATCAGCCAACATTATTCCCTCTGTTGTATCATCTACATATGTGAAATCACGAGTCTGTTTGCCAGTTCCGTAAATAACGGGTGATAAATTTTTTGCAATTCTATTGTAAAAATTTGGCAAAGCTGCAGCATAGGTATCACTCCTCATGTATTCTCCATAACTATTAAACGGTCTAACTATTACCATTTTCAGACCTTCAGTTTTTTCAAATCCTCTAACATACAACTCAGAAGCAGCTTTTGATCCGGCATAAATTGTTGTAGGATATAAAGGATGATTTTCTTTCATCGGTACGGTGATTGCATCACCATATACTTCACTTGATGAAACGTGAATTAATTTAACTTTTAAATCTGAACAGATTTTTGCAACTAAGTATGTTCCATAATCATTAACTTTTACGACTTCTTCTGGTTTATCAAAAGACATAGTTAGTGGTTTTACAGCTAGATGAAAAACTACATCTGCTTTTTTAAAAGCTGTTCTCATACGTGATGGATTTAAAATATTAGCCTTTAGAAGACGAACTTTTTTTGAGAGATTTTTTAACCCGCTACCATTAGAAAGGTCATCATAAACGGTTACATTATAACCATTTTGAATTAGTTTTTCAGAAAGATGAGAACCTATGAATCCTGCTCCTCCGGTAACAACTGCATTGATCTTTGTCATGGCTTAACTCGCATCCTTTATAGTTTTACATATATACTCTTGATCACTTACAGTCAGTTCTTCATGTAAAGGAAGAGTAATTGAGTTTTTGTATAAGAATTCAGAATTTTTTAAGTTACTGCTTTTTTCACATTTTTTAAAGACGGGTAAACAGTGTAACGCATACGTTCCTATCTGTGCTTCAATATTTTTTTTGGCTAGATTTTTTATTATTTTATTTCTCAAGTTGTTTTTTGTAATGTAACAGACATATGATTGGTAAGTATGACGTGCACCCGAAACTGGTGTTTGTGATTCTATGAAATCTACTTTCGAAAGAAGTTCATTGTAAATTATAGCTCTTCTCCTTCGCTCTCTGATTATTTTTTCAAGTTTTTTTAGTTGCACTAAACCAATAGCACTGAGAACATCTGAAAGTTTGTAATTCGTTCCCATTTCTGTAAATTCTGATTTCTTTTTTCCAAACAATTTGTATGAAGCTAGCTTTGAGGCTAAGCTACTGTCATTGGTAGTTATCATCCCTCCTTCTCCTGTTGTAATTATTTTTCTTGGATGAAAACTAAAACAAGTTACATCTGCCAGAGAACCAACGTACTTGGTCCCAATTTTTGTTCCCAGGTTTGTAGCCGCATCTTCAACTATCTTAAAACCCTTCTTTTTTAATCGATAAAATTTCTCTTCTAGAGGATTTCCAAATAATGAAACTGGAGCAATAAATTTAGTATTTTTTTTCCTAGAATTTTCAATTATTTCAGTATTGACAACCATAGTTTCTTTATCAACATCTACTAATACAGGAATTCCTCCAGCTAATAGCACAGCTTGAACAGTAGCAGGAAATGTAAAATCAGAAACTAGTACTTTTTTGCCTTTGATGTTAATACATTCGAATGAAGTATGCAGTGCCGTAGTTGCAGAAGTAGTTGCAATAGCAAATTTTGAGTGGACATATTTTGCAACCGCTAATTCGAATTTATGAGTTACTTCACCCTCAGTAAGAAATTTTGATTTAATCACCTTTTTTATATGATTGATTTCTTCTTTTCCAACAACTGGTCTCATTAGATAAATTTTCTTTCGCACGATTATTCTTTCGTGCAACAATTGAGTTTTAAATCTCTTTATCAAAAAATACTTCGTACGATGATTTTGAATGCCAAAAACTAATTAGCCATCAAAATATTATCTTTGTAAAATATGAAACAAGAAAAAGATATTGTAAGTGGATTAGGAGAAATTGGTCTACTAATTCTAAAAATAATATCTAAATCAAATATAGCTATGGGATATATTATTAATAATAAATTAAAAA
>SDBT01007681.1_pt1 | contig 17715 bp, 17 predicted proteins | sample 2277101 | NCBI WGS metagenome assembly SDBT01 (sample SAMN10404973, study PRJNA504765) | marine sediment metagenome | isolation source: marine sediment core GS10_PC15, 103 cmbsf | place: Arctic Ocean: Southern Knipovich Ridge | collected 2010 | reverse complement strand
CAAGTCGGTGCCATCGGCCACGATGAAGTCGCCATGCTGCTCCAAGCCACGCACGTGCTCCAGCTGCAAAAGGGGTGTCCTCACCAGCTGCCGCAGCTTGCGATGAGCGAAGGCCGAGATGCCACCGTCCCTGTACGGGTCCTCCCACCAGAAGAACTTCTCCTCATCGCAGGCCCACCCCATTTTGAGAGCATCGCCAAAGGTCTTGGGGGCACAGTAGGGGTCGAGCATCAGGTCCATCTTACCCCCGACCCGCCTGCCGACCGCGTGAATGGTATCCACAATCCTGCTGACCGGACCATCCGCCCAGGGGTGTATTTTGAAGCCGGGATATCCCATCTCCAGGCACTGCTCGGCGAAATCGGCAAAGGCCTCGGGACTGTTCAACCCTCCCGGGTGCTCGTCTGCTGTATGCGTACTGGCATAACAGGGAAGATTAATCCGATTGCCACCTAAAAGCTCGTAGATGGGAGCCCCGTAGAACTTGCCGGCCAGGTCCCACAGCGCGATGTCTAACTGGCTCAGCCCCAGGCGGGCACGCTGCCTTAGCTCCAGCTTGAGGTCGTTGTATATCCCTTCCCGGTCCAGAGCATTCCGCCCTATCAAAATGTGACCGTACTCAGGGATAGCCATCCAATCTGTAGCCGCCCATGAACCCACATACTCCCCGGTGACTCCTTCGTCGGTAATGCTTTTAAGAGCATGGGCCTTCAGGGTCATGGTTGCGCCCGGTTCATAGGCAAAGAGGGTATGACCGGGAAGCAGGGCCATGTCTTTGAGTTGATAGTTAAACCGGTGGATTTCCATTCTCGTGATTTTGGGTTTGTCCGTCATTCATCTCCTCCCGAATAAAGTCGTATATTTATATAGCTAACGATTTTAACTCGCTTCTTTCACCATCCCGGCCATGCGTTCCAGCGCCTCATCGATGTCTTCCACGCTGACCATGCGATGGGTTACCGCCCGCACACTCCGACCGCCCCGGGAAAGGAATTTAACCCCCCGCTCCCCCATTTTGATTACAAAATCGCTGACGTTCTCTGGAAATTCAAAGTTCACGATGTTCGTCACCACCTTCTCCGGGCGCACGGAAAAGCCGGGTATCTGAGTCAGCCCCTCCGCCAGTCGCCTGGCATTGGCATGGTCTTCCGCGAGGCGGTCGACCATCTTTTCGATGGCCACGATGCCGGCGGCAGCGATGACCCCAGCCTGCCGCATCCCTCCACCCAGCATCTTGCGCCACTTCCGCGCCCTCTCCACCGTCTCTTTCGTTCCACAGACCAGTGAGCCCACCGGTGCGCTGAGCGCTTTGGAAAGACAGAAGCTGACCGTATCTACCGGTGCGGTCAGTTCCCTGGCAGGTACGCCGAGGGCAATGGCGGCGTTGAAGATGCGGGCGCCATCCAGGTGAACCAGCAGGCCATGCTTGTGGGCAAGCCCGGAGATTTCCTCCGTATATTCCCGAGTTAATATCGCACCGCCACACCGGTTGTGCGTGTTTTCCAGACAGAGCAAGGTGCTCACCGGGAAGTGGATATTCACCGAACGTATCGTCTTTTCCACATCAACGGGGTCGAGCTTCCCATCCTCATCGTTGGGAACGGTGCGGATAATCACCCCACCCAGCACCGATGCCCCACCGACCTCATACCAGAGTATGTGGGCCTCGCTGCCGACGATGATTTCGTCGCCGGGCCGGGTGTTGGCCAGGACGCCCAGGAGATTGCTCATGGTACCGCTAGGGGTAAAAAGCGCCGCCTCCTTGCCCATGACCTCGGCCGCCAGTCCCTCAAGGCGGTTGACCGTGGGGTCTTCCCGCCACACATCATCGCCCACCTCAGCCTCATACATAGCCCGCCGCATTTCCTCCGTCGGCAGGGTTACGGTATCGCTGCGCAGGTCAATAATCTTCATTCCAGTCACCTTTCTTGCCCGTGGTTTTCCCTCTATAATATCACAATGAGCGATATGCTGGCAGCTGCCAGCGTTTGATTTTTACCGCCATATATGTTTAAATGGGCTTTGGAAAGGGGTCGAGACGTGGAAGATTTAAAATTGAAGGCAACGCACCGGATGGTGCTGGGAAAGAAGACCAGATTTTTGCGGCGTAAGGGGATAACACCCGCCCACCTCTACGGTCACGATGTCCAATCGGCGGCGCTGCAATGTGATACTAATACTCTGCGGGATTTAATCGCTCACGCCGGACGAACCAGGCTTATCAACCTTGAGATTGACGGCGAAAAGCCGAAAAGCGTTTTCGTCCGCGAGATTCAGCGTGATGTCATCAGCCGGGAGCTGCTGCACGTTGATTTCTACCAGGTGAAGCGGACGGAGAAAATCGCCGTAGACGTGCCCATCGTGCTCGTGGGAGAAGCGCCAGCGATGAAATTCAAGGGACGCATGATTGTTCGCGGCATCAACAGCCTGAGCGTTGAGTGCCTGCCCACCGATGTACCACCTCAGATAGAAATTGACATCACCCAGCTGGAAGAAGCGGAGCAGGCGGTCCAAGTTAAAGACATTGTCCTCAACCCGGAAATCACCGTTCATGCCGACCCCGAGCAGCTGGTAGTGAAGATTAGCGAAGTGGCGGTGAAGGAAGAGGTCGAGGAAGTCCCTGCGGTCGAAGAAGAGGAAGAAGCGGTTGCCGAGGAGGCGGCAGGGGCTCCTGCCGGGGAGGAGAAACCAGAGGAGAAGGCTTAAGAGAGCTAGCGCGTGGCAAACCGCGATAGCAATATATGGTAGTATCAGGCGATGATTATAGACTTTCATGCGCATGTCTTTCCACCGCAGGTCAAGCAAAAACGCAGCCAGTACATCGACCGCGACCCGTGTTTTGCGCTCCTCTATTCCAAAAAAGAGGCTAAAGTTGCCACCGCCGAGGAACTTATCGATAGCATGGACCGGGCCGGCATTGACATCTCGGTCATTGTCAACTTCGGCTTTATGACCCACGAACTCTGCACGGAGACCAACGACTACATTCTGGAATCAATCGCTCGCTTCCCCAAACGCCTTATCGGATTCTGTACCGTGCAGCCGCAGTCGCTCGACGCCGCCATTGCCGAAATTGAGCGCTGTGCCCAAAATGGCGCCAAGGGTATCGGCGAGTTGCGACCCGACATACAGCTGCTTGACCTCGAAGATGAAGCCATCATCGCTCCATTGATGGAAACGATTAAGAAACACCGGCTCATCCTTCTCACCCATGCCTCAGAACCCGCAGGCCATGACTACCCCGGCAAGGGAATCATTACACCGGATGTGCTGTATCCCTTCATCATCCGCTATCCCGATGTCACCATTGTCTGTGCCCACTGGGGAGGTGGCCTGCCATTTTACGCCCTGATGCCCGAGGTACAGAAGGCACTGCAGAATGTCTACTTCGATACCGCTGCCTCACCCTTTCTCTACCAGCCTCAGATATATACTCTGGGCAGCCAGCTGGTCGGTGCGGATAAGATACTCTTCGGCAGCGATTACCCGTTGCTGCAGCAGACCCGCTTGCTCCAGGAAATCGATTCGGCAGCTTTAACCGAAGAAGAGAAGAGCCTGATTCTATCCGGCAATGCCAAGCGGTTACTGAAACTTTAGGAATGGAGCAGATTCGTTCGTTTATTGCCATTGAACTGCCTGATAACGTAAGGTCGGCACTTGCCGAATTGCAGACCGAGCTGCAGACGGACAACCAGCCTCAAGTGAAATGGGTTGACCCGTATGGTATACACCTGACCCTGAAATTTCTGGGCAACATTGCCACGGCCAAAATCAGTGATGTTACCGGTGCTATAGAGCAAGCGTCTCGGGGCTTTTCACCTCTTTCGCTTGAGGTAAAGGGGCTGGGTGTTTTTCCCAACTTCAAGCGTGTCCGGGTGGTATGGGTCGGTGTGGGGGGAGATGTTAACCAATTGAAACAGCTTCAGCAGCGCATTGATTCCAACCTAGTACCGCTCGGCTTTGGCCGGGAGTCGCGGCCGTTCACCCCTCATCTGACCCTGGCACGCGTTAGAGAAAAGGCAACACCAACCGAGCAGCAACACCTGGGGCAACTCATCGCCGGCGCCAGATTTGAGACCGCCCATCACTTCACGGCGAAAAGTATCAACCTGATGCAAAGCCAACTGACCACAGAAGGCGCCATTTACCGCCAAATTACCACAATCAGTTTGAAATGAATCTTGTCAAAAGACTATAATTAATTGTATACTAAAAAACAATCTAAGGATGGGAGGAGGACTTCATGGAACAGTTCAGTTTCCCCAAATGTCAGAAATGTCAGACTGGTGACCTGGTGCCCCTTTCCGATTTCGGCAGTCAGGGGGCCGATATTCTCTATAAAGCCTGGGTTTGCACCAATCCTGAATGTGGCTTCAACCTGAAGATCAGGAATGGTGATGTTTACCTTAACGAGCCCATTATGAGTGGTGCGCTGCACAACGCCCGCGCTCGATAGCACACCAGCTTTCCGGAAAAACCTCATATTCTGGGTGATAATGTGCTTGCTCAATTAGCCAAACTAAAAGGGGCAGCACTTGATTTCCTTTTTCCGCCGTACTGCATCGGCTGTGGCAAAGAAGGAGCTTTTATTTGTCTTTCCTGCCACCAGGTGCTGCCGCGAATAATACCGCCCATCTGCCCCAGATGTGGTCGCCCACAGGCCAGTGAGATATTGTGTCCCGATTGCGTGCGCTGGCAGGCTGCGATAGACGGCATCCGCTCTCCGTTTCGTTTTGAAGGGGCTATACGCGAGGCGATTCATAAACTTAAGTACCAGAATCTGAGGGCGCTGGCCGTTCCTCTGGCCGGAATGCTGCGGGAATACCTTGTCGCCAGCCCGCTGGACGTGGATGTTCTGGTACCGGTACCTCTGCACCGGAAACGATTGAGAGAGCGCGGCTACAATCAGGCCGAGCTGTTAGCACTGGAACTGGAAAAACTGATAAATATACCGGTAGCCACCGATGTTCTTATTCGTCTGAGACATACACCTCCGCAGGCCCGAACCACAACCGTTGAAGAACGGAAACGGAATATCGCTGATTCCTTTGCCTGCCGTGACAACCGGCTCCGGGACCAGCGCGTGCTGCTGCTTGATGACGTTGCCACCTCGGGAACCACGCTGGATGCCTGCGCCGCGGTGTTAAAAGCTAACGGGGTCGCCTCGGTATGGGGGCTGGTCATGGCACGAGAGATTTAGTAATCAGGAGCGAGAAGATGGAGTTGCAGATTACGGGACAGAATATGGAAGTATCTTCGGAAGTGCGCCGATACGTTGAGCGCAAAATCGGGAAATTAACCCGCCATTTTCCCAATATCATCGAGTCCATTGTGGAAATAAACCAGGAAAAGACCAGGTCTCCCCAGCAGCATTTCATGGTGCGGGCCAGCGTAAACGGCAACGGCATCAGCTTGCACAGTGAAGAACGCGGCGAAGACCTGTTCCAGGCAATCGACAGGATTACCTCGGTGTTGGACCGCCAGCTGGAGCGCCAGAAAGGAAAACTTTATAAGAAAGGCAAGGGTAACTCGCTGGCGCGAGGTGAACTTAAAATAGAGCCAGTTCAGCCCTTCCGCCCGGAAGTGATCAAAGTGAAGCGGTTTGCCATGAAGCCGATATCCGTTCCTGAGGCCGCCGAACAGATGGAAATACTGGGGCACAGCTTTTTCTTCTTCCTCAATACCGAGACGGATGAACTCAACGTGCTGTATCGGCGCCAGGACGGCAACTACGGCTTGATTGAACCGGAGCCGGGATAGAGTTTAATAAATGGCCACAGTTATGCGATAATGAGATGACATATGGCAACTAGAAAAAGAAGAAGTCTCTACCTGTATCTCACCCTGGTCTGTTTTTTCGGTATCATTGCCATCTTTATCATAGATGGGTACATAGGCGTCTATGATACCGTCTATATTACCACCGGGGAGCGAGAGCAGAAAATAGAGTCGGATGTCTGGCAGCGGGGCGACCCGTTCTGGTCCACCGGGGTAACGCGTGGTGAGAAAGCCTTTATCCGGTATGAAGTGGACAACCGGCGGTTTTCCCGGTATGAGGCCGACATTGAGGTATCGGTCTGGCGGATGCAGCAAAAGGTCAGCGATGTGCTCGCCCAGCATATGGAGGTCGGGGCTTTTAATAAGGAATATGTGGAATGGTCGATTGACACCGCCGAGCTTCTGCCGCCTGATGCCCCACCCGAGCAGGGATTCGACTTTACGCTGACCATCAAACGCGGGGAAACAGAGAGAAATGTAATTCTCTACATCAATCCGTCTCCCTACCCGGTAAAACCGATACCGGCACCTCGATGACAGGAGTTAAATGAAGTGAATATAACACTGGAATACGTTTTGTTTGGCTTCGGTATCCTCTTCTGCCTGGCCGGAGTTGGTTACCTGGCCGTCGAGTATGTGCAGAACCTTTCTGAAGCAGGGAAACTGGTCTCTCTGCTGCTCACCGTGGCCATGTTCGCGTTTCTGAGCAAATACTTTGAAGACATAGGGTGGTGAACTGAATGCTGACTGCCGTTGCCGTGCTGGCTTCTCTGGCGCTTATCGGCTGGCTTATTTACCGGGCGGTAAAGCAGAGACCGATCCAGGCGCACTCCGTGGTCCGGGCCATTGCCTACCTCACCGGCCTGTACACCTACGCCTTCTTCCTCAGCATGAACTTCCCGCTGCTGATAAAGGTGGTGGCCAGCATTGTGCTCGGCGCAGTGTTGATTGTCATCGGGGCCACCATCCAGCGCCGCCGCCAGGTTGACAGAACGTAATCAGATGCGCCTTATCCTCACGTTGAGGAAATCATCCTCGTATTGCTGAACCAGCCCCTCATCAGCAAAGCTGAAGTACCTGTCCTCACCGATTATGATGTGGTCCAGCACCCGTATCTGAAGGATATTGCCGACAAAGACCAGGTCTCTGGTAAACCTTTTATCAAGTTTTCCGGGTTTGGGGTCGCCTGAGGGGTGGTTATGGATAAAAAGCAGCGACGCCGCTTTACGTCTGATGGCCGTTTCCACAATCTCACGGGGTTGAACATAGATGGTTCCCGTTTCCCCTTCAAAAAGGTCGACGATATCGATTACTCCTTCCCGGCTGTCCAGATAAATGACCTTGGTCACATAGTCACAATTCACAGCTGCCCCGAACCGAAAAGCAGCCACATAAGGGGATTCCGTTTTCCTTGATAATAGGGGTGTGAGCTATCGCGCTCTCAAGAGCATAGTCACAATAACATACTTCCCTTTAGGCTGGAAGTAACATTTTGACGGTTTGTGACATTAAACATCTAATGTTAATGAGTGGAAAGTAGTACGTGTCTAGAAATCTATCATCTTACTAAGATACCTATTACCCCTTCCCCATCTATGAATGGCATGGAATGCTACCAGGGCTACAACAAAAGCAATTGCCATATTTGTCAGTAATGCCAGAACAACTACCAAGCCCATTATGGGTAGCTCTCTCGGTTTTATGTCCCTGGCAAACCCGGTTAGCTGGATTCCCACTAAAAGTAACATAGCTCCAATGATACTCTGGGGAAATAGAGCGAAAAGTGTGGCGATGGAACCCGCCAATAAAAGGCCCAAGCTTATCTCGATAATACCTTCCATGATATTTGTGCCACCTGTTCTAGCTCCAAAATAGTACTGTCCCGCTAGGCCTCCCGCACCGTGGCACATAGGCATACCACCGAAAAATGGAGAGATAATATTCATTAGGCCGTGGTTTAGTGCCAATTTCTTCTCAGATACTGCTTTATCTGGAAAGTATTGTGTAATGAGAGCGCTGGTAGCGATAACAGCATTGGTTGCTGTTAGTGCTATCTGAGCAAAACCTGCCAACACCAGACCCTGCCATATTTCGATTGGGCTAAAAATAGTGATGGGCGGTGAGGTAAAGCCAAAATTGACTACCCTTGTAAGTTCACCTTTGAAACCCATCACCGCAATTCCAATAACTATCAGAACAACGGCAGCAGGAGCATACCTATTGTTTCTGAGCAAAATCACAATAAAGATAGAAGCTACTCCCAAAATCCACCCAGTGGAGACCATTTTGAATCCCTCTATAGCTAGTATTATCCCCAGAGCCACTTGGATACCTCTTACCACGCTCCTGGGTGTAATAGCGGCTATTTTCTTGACTAGCCCTGTGAAGGATAGAATTAGCCAAATGAAACCAGTGCCAAAGCCTGTTGCATAGATTAGAGAAGGGGGCCATCTCTGTGCAATAGCCGTTGCAGCGAGTACTTTCATTGGCTCTATGGGCATTGGCAGCCGGTAAACGACGCCGGTAATTATATTGGCCAATCCCATTATCACAAGCAGGCCTGCTGGGTTCAGACCATTAATCGCGAAATAGCCAATCGCGATGGGGAAAAGGGTACCGAAATCACCCGTTGAGCCTGCGAGCTCACGCAAATTAAACTCGAAGTCCTTAATCCGCATACAATGTTAGTATACTCCGGGACTTTCGATGTAACAAAATAGCGTTTTGTTACTTCAGAGATAAAAGGATTCCTTATTAATCTATAATTACGCCTCTCTATGACTGTTGACAACGGCCACTCAAAGTCATATTGTTGACCTGCGCTATCCACATTCAAGCCAAAGACATTAGAAGGGGTGAGTCATGTATCGAGGTCATATTGTTCCTCTAGTTGTATTACTCTTGCTAGTCGTTGGTATCCTTGCGGGCTGCGGAGGTCCAGCTAAAGGTAGCGCTGAGTGGCATGCTGACCAGGGCTACAAGCTGTTCAATCAGGGTAACTATGATGAGGCGATAAAAGAGTGCACCGAGGCCATTGAACTCGCCCCCGACTTCGCCGAGGCCTACAATAACCGGGGCATTGCCTACGTCCAGAAAGGTGAGCTTGACCAAGCCATCGCTGATTTCGATAAGGCCATTGAGCTAGACCCGGAACTTGCCAAGGCTTACAACGATCGAGGATATGCCTACTATTTGAACGGTGAAGTGGCCAAGGCGGTAAGTGACTTTGAGAAGTGCATTGAGTTATCAAATGACCCTAGACTTGTTGCCAAGGCACAGCAGTTGCTAGATGAGCTAAGGTAATAATCTTCCTTTTTTAATCCACAGTTCCACAGGCCTGCCCCCGTATGTTTCATTTATTGCGGCGTCATCTGTATAATTATTCAGGTTATAGAAATGCTGAGTATTTCAGACATATCAAAGTCTTACGGAGATCAGACCCTATTCAGTGCGGTTACCTTTAATGTAGGAGCAAGGGACCGCATAGCTGTCATCGGGCCTAACGGCTCAGGGAAGACGACGCTGTTCGGTATCATCGCTGGGAAGGTGTTCCCCGATTCCGGCAGCGTAAGTATGCAGAGGGACACTACAATCAGCTATCTGGAACAGGAAATCAGTCCCTCTTCTGAGCGGCAACTGCTTGTTGATGTTGCTAACGCGTCAACTAGGATAAGCAAGCTGGCACATAAGATACAGATTCTCCAGGAAGAACTGGCAGAGGGAGTGGATGGGAAAGGTGCCAAAGAACTCCTGCATGAGTTGGGCGAACTTCAGCATAGCTTCGAATTTGCCGGTGGCTACAGCGCTGAACATGAGGCTAAGACTGTTCTTTCCGGGTTGGGATTTGCGGAGACTGACTTCCACCGCCCTCTAACTGACTTCAGCGGCGGGTGGGTGATGCGGGCGGCGCTGGCAAAACTTCTTCTTCTTTCCCCTGATGTGCTCCTGCTCGATGAACCGACAAACCATCTCGACCTGGAGTCCTGTATTTGGTTTGAGCGTTACCTGGGAAACTATCGTGGGGCGGTCCTAGTCGTTTCGCACGACCGGGCATTCCTGAATCGAGTGGTGAACAGAGTGCTTGCCATCGAGCAAGGTAAGTGCATCTTTCACCGCGGCAATTACGATAGTTTCGTTATTGCCAGAAAGAAAGAAATTGAGGTTACGGAAGCCACGGCCAAAAGGCAGAATTTCAAGATAAAGAAGGAGATGCGCTTCATCGAACGGTTCCGTGCTAAGAATACCAAGGCAACTCAGGTTCAGAGCCGAATAAAGCACCTGACAAAGATGGAAAAAGTGGTAATCCCCAGGGTGACTAAAAAAATACAATTCTCCTTCCCTGAGCCGGTACGGAGCGGAGAGAAAATTATCACTCTTAATCATATCCTAAAGTCTTACGATACAAATGTAGTTTACGGCGACCTTAACTTGGTCCTTAATCGTGGAGACAGGGTAGCCCTGGTGGGCCCCAACGGTGCCGGTAAAACAACCCTGCTCAAGATCCTGGCCGGAGTGCTTCCTTTCGAGAAGGGCGAACGTAAATTAGGCCATAGCGTCATCACTGCTTATTATGCCCAGTACCAGCTTGAGCTTCTCGATCCAACAAATAATCTGCTTGCTGAGCTGCAGAGCGTAGCTCCAGGTGAACCGGATCAGAAACTGAGGGGGATTCTCGGCGCCTTTCTCTTCAACGGAGATGATGTCTATAAAAAGATATCCGTCCTTTCCGGGGGTGAAAAGAGCCGCCTAGTGCTAACTAAGATGTTGATTCAATCGGCCAATTTCCTGTTGATGGACGAGCCGACAAACCATCTTGATATTGCCTCGCGGGAGATATTGACAGATGCCCTTGACGCCTATCGCGGAAGTCTTTGTTTCATCACCCATGACCGGACGCTGATTCGCCAGATTGCGAATAAGATCATCGAGATAAGGGATGGCAATCTACGGATATTAGCCGGAAACTATGATGACTATCTCAATTGGAAGGAGTCTTTGGGACAGGGAGTTTCAGAGATTTCCGAAGCGCCGATGTCCCTAGATATAAGAAAAAGTACGACAAATAACAGGCTGCGCCAGCGTAAGGTAATCGAGGGGGAACTAAGGAATAGGTATTACCGGGAGAGCGCTCCCGCCAGAAAGCGAATAGCTGAAATCGAGGCTGAGCTTTCGGAGCTTGAGACGCAGCTTAGAGAAGTCGAGAGCTTGTTTGCCGATGAAGAGCATTATGGACATGGTGCGCGGGTTATCGCCACCATAGAGAAGCATCACAAACTGAAAGAGACAATAAGTTCGCTAATGGAGGAATGGGAACAGCTTTCCATGGAACTTGAGAGGATGAAGCGAGAGTCTGAGAAAGCGAAAAATACCAGCGAGATTTGAATTAAGGTTGTGAGTCAAACTAAAATCTAGCATGTAACTCATTGATTATTCTATCCTATGTGCAGTACAAAAAAGTTCCTTTTTTGCACCATCTGACGTTCTATTATGTTTGGACCTCTAAGGGTGTTGACATTCAATGGGCAGAGATTTAGCCCAGATATATTACCTTACAACTGAATACTTATCATAATTGCACACTATTTTGGAGATTATGGGAGTAATGTGAGGATGATTATTAAGAGATGCCCATGGTGTGGGCAAAACGACGAACTTTATATACAATATCATGATGAAGAATGGGGAGTTCCAGTTCATGATGATATAAAACATTTCGAATTCTTGGTTTTAGAGATCAATCAAGCTGGCTTGAGTTGGAAAACGGTACTCAAAAAAAGAGATAACTATAAGAAAGCGTATGATAATTTTGATCCCTTAAAAGTAGCTAGGTACGACGACCAGAAGATAACCCAACTCCTGAATAATGCAGGTATCATTAGGAATCGAAGAAAGATTGAAGCCTCTATCCATAACGCTACGCGATTCTTAGAAATTCAAAGGGAGTTTGGTAGTTTTGACAGCTATATCTGGAGGTTTGTGAATAATAAACCTGTAGTGAATTCCTGGAAGTGCGATACGAATATTCCTTCTAGCACTATACTATCTGATACAATAAGCAGCGACCTCAAAAAAAGGGGGTTTAAATTCATCGGAACAACAATCATTTATGCACATTTACAGGCTATTGGAATTATAAATGACCACATCCTTGATTGTTATAGATACAAACAGTTGGTTGACTCAGGACACCCTTCTGAGTCAGCGGCATGACTAGACAGACTTAGGGATATGTAGCACTTGCATCCTGCCTATTACCTTCAACTGCCGACTAGTTTATTTCATCAGATATCCTATTCAATTGGTAAGGTGCTTCTATTGATCTGAAAATCATTCCTTTTTTACAAGTATTGACAATTTTGTAAATAGGACTATAATTATCTCACTTGTTGTAAACGAGTTTTGAAAACCGAATAACGGATTTGGAGTTCGTTGATGAAAGGGACACCGGTTACCGAGAGATGAAATGCGGTTGCTGGCGCCCTTTCTGATTTTCATGACAATTTAAGAGGAAATGCAAAGAAGTTGCCGATGAAACAGAAAATAATGGCTACGTCTAGCGCAGGCGGAACAGTCGACCCTTCTGGCGCGGTTGAGGTTGATTATGGTGCCAACCAGAAATTCTCTATCACACCTGATACTAATTATCATATTTTGGATGTTCTTGTGGATGGCGCCTCAGTAGATCCCATTGACTCCTATACTTTCACTAGGGTTAAAGATCAACATCGCATTGATGTTTCCTTCGTCCACGAGACACGGAAGGAAGAAGCGGAGTTCTACAGAGTATTCAACGATGAAATGGAGAAATGGATTGTACCCCGAAGGATAATAGAAGTTGAAGACCAAAAAAAGAAAATGGCGAAGGAGATTGCTCTCCAGAAGGTAAAAGAAGATCCATTCCAAAGGCCACCCTCTGACAATGAGAAGTACTTTCCCAAGGTAGACAACCGACTCGTGGGCTTGGCCCTGTCCGGAGGCGGGGTCAGATCGGCCACCTATGCGCTTGGGGTGTTGCAACGGATGGCCAAGCTGGGAGTTCTTAAATTAGTGGACTTGCTCTCTACGGCTTCCGGAGGCGGATATCTCGGCGCCAGTTGGAGCAGTCTCACTGCGCCAGACAATCCTGAAGATGAACCCCCCTTCGGTTCTGAGGAGGCCACCTTCCCTTTCAAGTTCATCGATCACGACAAGGATTCAGATCGACAGCTCTTTGACCGGGAATCCGACGCGGTACGCCACCTCCGGGCTCACGGGAACTGGTTGCTTCCGCATCTGGGCCTGTTCGACGTGTGGACCTGGGTCGCCCTGTTTCGGTACGTCTCCTCCACCGCCATCAACCTGCTCCTTATCCCCATACCATGGTTCCTGGGGTTCATGACACTGACGATGATGATACCAAACGGATTCTGGAATAGGGAATATCCTTTGAGCTCTGGAATAACCTGGCTCATGGGGTTGGGACCAGCGGTGCTGTTCGTCATTTTCATGGTGTTCGTCTGGCGGCAGCCGAAGAGTAAAAAAGTTGGAGCGGATAAAGGAGCGGAGATCAAACACTCCCTCTATTGGTTGCAGAAATCTGTGCTGGTCGCGGGGGTGGTGTGGGTGTTGGCTGATCTGTTCGTGCTCGGCATTGCGGGCGTTTACATCTTAAAACTCTCCTTAGAAGCGTCGGTATCAACGGCAGGCGGTTCGGGAGCTATTCTGGTGGCTGCAGTTGGGACCATCTACCGCTTTTTCATGGGAGACACGCAGGGTGGTGTCGCCACTGAAACGGGCGGCACCCGTAAGAAGGTGGCGAGCTTACTCGTAGGATCATTAGGCTACGTAGCGTTGGCGGTCCTGCTCATTGCTGCCTACTACGCCATCGATAGCTACTTCTTTATAGACCCTTTGACTTTGAACCGAAACCCCGTCTCTAATAATCCCTCACTTCACTTCGCTCTTACAGCTGGCGCGTTTGTCGTAGCCATCGGGATGTTTAGAATGCCGGTATGGAAGTTCTTGAATTTCTTTTCCATGCAGGTCATCTACCGTCGTGGCTTACACAAGGCGTATATCCTGCGGAAGGTCCCCCGCAAGGAACAGAAAGACATGAAAGGGAAGACTGTAGTCCCCAGGCACGAGCCCTTCCTGTTAACACAACTGAAAAAAGAAGGTGAAAACCCGCCCGACATGCCCTATCACCTCATCGTAAGTGCGGTCAACACCAGCGGCGACACTCAACTGGAGCGCTTGGGGCGGCGGAGTGACGGTCTGGTGTTCGCTCATTTACACTCCGGATCACGCATCACTGGGTATAGACGGACGAAGGGCTCGCCTGCCTTCAAGAACATCTCCCTCAGTCAGGCGATGGCTATCTCCGGTGCAGCCATCTCCCCCAACATGGGTCGATTTACCACCACGAGCAACGCAATCCTAATGACTCTCTTGAACGTCAGGATCGGCACCTGGATACGAAACCCAAAAGATGACCAAGAGAAACGCCTTCCCTGGCGGCCATTGGTTTGGTTCTGGCTGAAGGAGTTGTTCGGGATGGCCTCTGCCGAGGACCGGTTCATATATCTCACCGATGGCGGGCACTTTGACAACTCGGCCATCTATGAGCTGCTGAAGCGCCGGTGCAAATACATCTTGGCCGTTGACGCTTCCAGCGACATCAACAACCTGGCCACCGTGTGCCGCCTGGCACGAATCGATCTGGGTGTCCAGATGGATATGGACTTAAAGCCCTTCAAGCCAGATCCCACCAGCGGGCTCTCCCAGCGACCGTACGTAGTTGCAAAGATCAAGTACCCCCCAGTGAAAGGCGATGGTAAGCCCGAAGGCGTGCTCGTCTGGATATCCACGACGATGACGCGGGGACAGAAGCCAGACATTGTAAGGTACCGGGAAACGGACCCCGATTTCCCGTTTCACTCTACCATTGACCAGTTCTTTGACCAATCTCAGTTCGAGGCGTATCGCCAGCTTGGCCATACGGCGGCGAGGGTCGTGTTTACTGACGCTGCGTTGGGGAAAGAGCCGACCCGGTGCCAGTTTGAAAAGGCGCTAGATAAGCTATTGGAAAAAGTTGCTATCGCAAGATATTTCGGGCCTCCTTAAATCCAATGCTGAAGTCGCAAACCTATCTTTCGAAGTGATGTTAATTTTAGAGAATTAGTAAGCACGATAACGTTTTAGTACGCGGATCCAAGTCGTATTCAATTGTTAAGGTGTTGATGTTTGTCGTAAAAGCGACTACGTAAAAGGTTCCTTTTTCCACACTCAACATTCTGACGACTTGTTTAACCTTATTAAAAAGATCCGCCGAATTTTACGTCTGAATGCTAGGCACGAAGTTATGCTACAATATATAAGTTTTAATAAATTGTTAGCTTTTACAATTATCATCAAGGAACGAAAATGAGCAGGCAATCGGTTGTTAGCTCTCCAATGGGTAAACTACACTTGGATTCCTATGGTTCAGCAATAGGCGCCGTCAGAATGAATCCAGAACTGGCTTATTCGGGCATTCCCTTGTTGCTTAAAGAGGTCATTGACCAAAAGAGTGAGACAGCATGGGACGGGATTCGGAAGAAGATAGATTACATGTATTTCTGTTTAACCTGTGCTCTAAATATGCTTGATGATGAGGTTGCTTTTTCCCGAGATGTAGTGGCGAGAGTGAAAAAAGACCAGAAGCTACTGTTTAAACCAAACATCGTATTCCCAACCTATATTGATCACATTACTCATGGCCCGGGAAACGTAGGCGCTTGCACTCCCTGGCCATTCGTGGCCGCGTTGATGCGATGGTTCCACGATAAGCTTGGTGTAACCTACCACCAGATGTCACTTGGAGAGGCGGGTACTGGCGTGACTCCTATAGCGGGCGCTTATACACTGGCTCAAGCCGGAAAACAGGTTATTACCCCCGAAGCGGTAATTGAAGGGAAGTGGGGAATTGGCTACGGAGGGTGGGGGTTCTATTTCGTAAGGAGATACCTTGCGGATACCCATGCTTCAGACCACAATGATGATCCGATGAAGGGGTATGAGGATAGTGTTAATGGCGTCTGTCTCCCACCCGGCCGGGCCAGGGAAAAACTCATGGTATACGATTTAAACCAGATTGCGGACGACGGTTCAAATGGGCGCGACGTGCCAGTAGCTCACGGCATCAACTTCAAATCGGTTACCCTTCATAAGGCGGTTATTGGCGGTGACCCCGGTAATCCCGAGGACTTTAAGGAATGGCCTGGATGCGTGCTGGTAAACGTACCCAGACTCAAGATTCACAACTTGGACTTGCTTACCAGCGCCATCAAGAACCTCGGCGTCGGTCTCTATCCTATGGTGGCGAAAATCGGTGACCATCAGGGCGGAACTCGGTGGAAGTACGCTGACCCTGACAAGCCGATTCCCGGTGTGAAAGCGGGCGTTCCGCATACTGTCTGGGTTCCCGAAATAGATGAGGATACAGGTATGCCCCGACAGGGCAAGGATGGAGAGGTGCTGCTTAAAAAGACAGGAGGTCTGTCAGCCACAATAGCAGATGTCGTTGAAGCCGTAAAAGACCAAGGCATCTTGATGTTTCACGTGGTTGATGCCATTGAGCCCGTAAACCGTTTTCATACTGGGCCTATGGTTGCGCCGATACCTGAAGGCTATGCCTTTGCTGCGAGGGACCCTGTAGCGCTGGACCTGCTGTGTGCCCGCTATCTGTTCACCACGGTACCTATGGCGGAAGCGAAAAATATACAGAAGGAGAAAAACCTGCCCACCAACTTCCTGCAAAGGGTACCCATACCCAAGGCTGACGGACGTAACATTGTTACGGAGGAGGGATTTGATTCTCCCATCTCACGCTACACGTGGTTCAAGCACTACCAGGAAAGAGGACTGGGCCAACAGGACTACTATGTGATGGGGCGTGATGAGCGGCATGGTGACTCTCTTGCCTCTGTCGGAGGCCGCCTGGGGCGGGTGAAAGCGGGTAAATTCTCCGAGTTGCTTACCAAAGAGATGTACTTCAGCGCGTTGAAGCCCCTCTGGGACCTGCAGGCAACAACGTTAGCTTATGCCGAGGCAAACGATGCTGTCACCGGCTCCAGCTATAAACCGGCAATACTACATGAGTTTGACGAGAATAGCGATGGCATCATTGACTATGACGAAAAAGGCAGGGGTCGTAATCTTATTTTTATAGCACATAGCCTGCGTTTGCCGGCGGTCAATATCGACGATTTGGAGCGTCTGCGGATAAGGTTTCTATTGGCCGCTGTGCCGCTCCGGTGCATGAACAAGGAATGGAATACGCTGGGGTATCATTTTAACCGTTGGAACCTGTTCAATTCGGCGATGACAACCAGCGTGGGGCTGGCACGGGCGTCGCTTGAGAGCAATGACCCTTTCGTTCCTGGTATGGTCTGGGGAAAGGGTAAGTGGCCGAGTATCCAACTTGCCCAGCACTGGTATATATGCACTCAGCTCTATGGTAATGATTTCCCCAATAGTTATGATGTAATGATGACACCATACGGATTTGCCTTTCAGTATGCTGATCTGAAGCGGAACCAAGGGACATATGTTGGAGCTAGAACGGGTTCCGGTGGTGCTGATGAGCTCAACAGGTACCACAGAGATGTGGAACAGGGGGCCAGCCTATTGCCCTTCACCCTGTATGTGCCTCCCGCATATGGAAAAGCAAGAGATAAGAACATCCCCAATGTGGAAGAGACTGACGACCCAGGCCTTATTTTCACAGCCAGCTTCAATGACGAGCACGAAGTGTGGCGAGAACTCTCGCTTCTGAGTATTCCCTAACGACAGCACAGCTAACAAGCACAACCGGCAATACTCGCCAAAGACTCAGGTGGTTTTCCTTCATTTCGTATAATTTGACAATTTTGGCTTTTGTGCAATTGGAATTATGCGCCAGTATGTTCAATAAAGGAA
>SDBT01007680.1_pt1 | contig 17719 bp, 16 predicted proteins | sample 2277101 | NCBI WGS metagenome assembly SDBT01 (sample SAMN10404973, study PRJNA504765) | marine sediment metagenome | isolation source: marine sediment core GS10_PC15, 103 cmbsf | place: Arctic Ocean: Southern Knipovich Ridge | collected 2010 | reverse complement strand
TGAAAAAGAAAAAAACTAGAATTATTTGGCTGATTTTGCTAATTATATTAAGCATTAGTTTAGTTTTGCCTTATACTCTTGGTTTATTCTAATTTTAACTTAATTATTCAATTATAGTGGCGGAGCCAGGTGTAGTTCTGCTTTCGCCGGCTGGCGGACAGCAGAACGAAGACTGGTACCCCTGGAGGGAATCGAACCCCCATCCTCGGCTTAGGACGCCGCTGCTCTATCCATTGAGCTACAGAGGCTTAAGGTACAAGTTAATTTTAGCATAGTTAATCTCGGGGTGTAGCGCAGTGGTAGCGCGCGTCGTTCGGGACGACGAGGTCCCGGGTTCAAATCCCGGCACCCCGACCAATTCAGCATCACCCGCCGGCTGGCGAAGGTACAGGATGAGCCCTGAACTGTATGGTTCTAGAACCGTAAACTCACTTAGCAGTGTCTGCTTGAAAACTCGAGCCAATTTTCTTAAAAATTGGCTCGATTGATAGAATGTGCAGGGGTACAAGGGACCAAACTCTTGAAAAGAAATTTTAGTCACCTTTGAATAAAAGAGTTAATCTTCCTCTCCATTACCCTCAGTATCATAGAAGCGACAACCGTTTTCTATTATTCCACAGTGGGCTCCTATATCACACTAGGCACATTCACATTCACATCCACCTGGTCCAGGTTCATCGCACATTACTATCACCTCCTTATGTGCACAATCAGATGTTATATTGTAATAAAGTATATATAATCTTTCAAGGCTCGGCAATGCTTCCAACTAAAGTTAATAAAATGGAGAGATGGTTATACCAAGAAACATCTGATGATAATCTTGAATTACCCATTTTGTCTAAACAAAAACTTCACCTTCTTGAATCTGCCAACTTCCTTTCTACATCTGAGAAACAAGAACTACTACTTATATTACTTAATTATCAATTTGCATCTGAACTTGATCTAAATAATAAAGTGAAGAAGATTAAATTGCTTAAAGCATTGAGTTTACAACATTTTATAAATTCCAGAATCCATTCATCTAAAGGAGAAATTAAATGGATTCAAGTATCTGCAAATAAAAAGATACACCAATTTGTAAAGAAATACTCCGACTCAATGAGCGCATTTACAGCGGGTCTACTTTATGGGTATCCTCCAACTGCAATATTAGCTTTTCAAAACCTTATTCCGAGGCAAACCAAGCTATCTGGAAATAGTTTTATGAAGTATTGGTTTAGTATGGTGAGATCTAGACATTGGTTTAAAGAAGAACAAAAATATTTTGAAAATATAGGAAATTTAATAAGCAAGACTAGTCCAAAACTATACAAAGAAATGCAAAGAATCCATTCACGTAAAAACTAAATCCACAAATATATTCCAGCTGGCGGTAGGGGTGGGATTCGAACCCACGATACCTTTTGCAAGGTATAACGCTTTTCGAGAGCGCCGCCTTCAACCACTCGGCCACCCTACCTTATTATTTACTACGCAGATTTTTAAAAAATTCTCGCAACAAAATCTTGGTTCCTCCTCTATCATTAACTTTTTCTATATTTAATTTGGGAAAAAGTTTTTTCAATTGAGATTTAGTTAACTTACTGGCTATTGATCCAAATTGAGGATCTTCAAGAAAATATATAATTTTTTTTATTCTAGCATTAGCTATAGCACCTAAGCACATCAAGCAAGGTTCTAAGTTTACCACTAAAATGCATTTATTTAATCTCCAATCTTTTAATTTACGAAAAGCTTGTTTTAAGGCTCGCATTTCGGCATGTTGAGTAGAATCTTTGCTTGAATGGATTGAATTGTACCCTTGCCCGATTATTTTGCCTTGCTCATCTATAATAATGGCTCCGATTGGAACTTCATTTTTTTTAAAAGCCTTTTGGGCTAACTGAGCTACTTTTTTTATATATTTTTCTTCCATATTTATATAATAAGGCAATTACTTTGTTTGTCATTCTCAAAAATATAAAAATTTAAACAAAACCCTTTCATAAAGAAAGGGTTAATTATATCTCTGTTATAACTAGATGTGATGGAACACTTCAAAAACGATTCCTTAATTCATAAAGCATAGATCAATCAGAAATCATTGATAGTGTCCATTGTACAAAAGGATATTTGTCTATATCTTCTAATGTAACCATCTTAGGGTGGCATTGTGAAACAACAACAAAACAATTTGAGTTTAACTGTATTTGTTGTTCCACAATCTCTTGTACACGGCGACGAGCCGCTGTACTGTTTAAGTCAGCAGATACAAAAAGCTCGGGCTTAGGAGCACCCAAAATACGTACTCCCTCTAACCGCATGACTCCACCACAGAAATCATACACCGCCGTAGTCCCGACTTCCGGAAATCTACTTAGAATGGTACGAATGACAGTTTCTGCTACAAATGGCCAACATGCCTGTAAGCTATTGTCGCAAGGAATAACAGCTGTACCCTCTATGCGTGATAACGTTGAATACTCATTAATTTTAATCATGTGCTTATTATATTTTTCTCTGCCTTCTAAATCCCAAATCTTACTCAGAAGATGTGCTGGTTCATCGGCATGAATAACTTTTCGAGGAATTGATATCCTAGTAATCCATACCAACAATTTCATCTCAACGGAAACTTCATGTTTTGTGTTGTTTACAACAGGGATTAAACCAAATTCAACGAAACGCCGAGTTTGTTGGCCAGGAATACTTCCGTAGTCAGCTAAACTAAGATGTAAATCTTGCTTTCCTGGACCGTTCGTTACGTAAAATTGTAATTTTAGTGTTCGTTGTGTCATACGACAACAACTCCTTTTTAAAGATCAGTTGCACTTGGGGGCAACCAGAGACCCTTTATTCACTTATTGTGAACAACCTGCCATACGGTCAGGAATTACATCAATAAATTATCATAATTTGTTGTCCCAGTCAATAAAATTAGAAATCAGACTATGTAAAATTCACTATAATACTGGAGCGGGTGAGGAGAATCGAACTCCCGTTGTAGCCTTGGGAAGGCCATGTTCTACCACTAAACTACACCCGCTTATCAGATATAATTATACACTTTTCGGGTGTGTTATAATTGTCTCAGATTGAAAAATTAATGGTAAATAAACTGCCAAATCATGGCAGTTATAAGATATACGAGATGATTTAATAAAATCTATCTAAGCAGATTTTTTATCATTGAACTTATCTAATCCCTTGCGGCATCTAGTGCAAACTTTTATTGTTTTACCGTTGGTAACTTTTACCTTAACTATATTTGGCTGCCAAGTTCTTTTGGTTCGGCGCTTAGAATGGCTGACATTATGACCAGTTATAGTACCCTTGCCGCAAATTTCACATGTCTTGCTCATAGTCTTCAAATTAACATTCCAAATGTTATCAGATAGTTAATTATTAAGCAACTTATATTATGCTTTTATCACTTATATCTCAACCTGATATATTAATCTTTTTCACCATAGCTATTATTATAGCTATCACTGTTCATGAGTTTGCTCATGCTTGGATGGCTACTATATTGGGTGATCCTACAGCCAAATTTTCTGGCAGATTAACTCTCAATCCTATAGCTCATTTAGACCCATTGGGCACAGTAATGATATTTATAGTTGGTCTGGGTTGGGGCAAGCCAGTGCCATATAATCCCAATTTTGTTAGACGAGGCAAATTTGGTGAGATGCTAATTGCTTTAGCAGGTCCTGTTAGCAATATAATCATTGCAATTCTATTTGCTTTGCCTAATCGGATTTATTACATGTTAAATGGAACTCATTTAGAAGGACAATTATTTGTTTTTCTATCTGTAGTTATGGTAATGAATATAATCCTGGCGGCATTTAATTTATTACCCATTCCCCCATTGGATGGATCTAGGATTTTATATTTCATTTTGGATAAACTGGCACTTTACCCAGCTGGTTGGTGGCCAACATTTGAACGAGTTGGACCTATGATAATCTTAGCTGTTATTTTTGCTGAAAGAATGTTCCATCTTAATATTATCTGGCGCATTTTAGACCCATTAATTTTCTTAATGGGATTGATAACAGGAGCAGATGTTTTTGGTGTTTTCTTTTAATTTATGCTCTAGTAAAGGATTTTTATTATTGGCTGATTTTTAAAATCCTGGAGCTAAAAGTTTATTTTGCATTGTTAATTATTGGCACTAGTGGCTATTTTTGTATATATGCCAATTAGCTTATCCACATTGCACCATTAAACTGCGTGATAAAATATAAGTGCTCCATTATCTTTGCTAACCATTTTTGACCCAACATATTTTCAAATTGGAAATTCAAATTTTTTGGGTGTAGTGCTCAAAATGAGAATATCCACCTGGCCTTACAGGATCGAAAACCGTGAGCAAAGTAGTGGAGTTTTTTAATATTACATATCTGATACAGTCTGGTGATTTCGGCAATTGTATTTATAATAATGATACATAAACTAAAAGTCTTCTAAATGAATCCCGTTAGAGATAATCTAATTAATAAAAAATATATAAACTACTAAATAAGATATTATGACCAATAATTACAAACATATTCATAATACGAAAGCACCAATGTTTCCTATCTCTAATGGGATGAAAAAAATAGGATTTACTTGCGGAGCATTTGATTTGACTCATTATGGCCATGCGCTGATGTTTGAGGAATGCAAAAAGGTATGTGATTATCTAATTGTTGGTGTGCAATCTGATCCATCCATAGATAGACCAAACAAAAATAGACCAATTCAATCCTTGGAAGAAAGGATTGGTATGGTTAAATCTATTCGTTGGATAGATGAGGTTGTAATTTATGACACTGAAACAGATCTAGTCAAGCTTTTGCAAAAGATTAAACCTGATATTAGAATTTTGGGAGAAGATTGGAAAGGCAAAAAATTTACCGGATATGATTTGCCAATAAAGTGTTATTTTAATTCTCGAGGGCACAGTCACTCGTCTTCTAATTTAAGAAAACGTATATTGGAATCAAAAACTAAGAGAGTTGTAATTTAAGAAAAATGTTATCGGGGTGTGGTTCTGCTGTCCAGCAGAATTTAAGGCGCAAAATTTTTCATGTATTTTGTATAAAGAAGCCAGTCATAGATGGCTTAAAGATATGGTTGAACAATATCGGGGTGTAGCCTAGTGGTTTAAGGCGTACGTCTAGGGGACGTGAGATCGGAGGTTCGAATCCTCTCACCCCGACCATATATAATTTACTACCTGTTAGCACTTATATAGGCTTTTAATGTAGCTTGAAGCGTTTCATTTTCAGGATTTAATTTAAGTCCTTGCTGTAATATAGAGGTTATTTCTTCACGAATTTTATCTCCTTCCTCATCCATCGGCCAGATGGTATAAAGATCAACTAAATTTATATATGCAGGAATGTAATTAGGATTAATTTCCAAAGCTTTTTTATAGGCATCTTTAGCATCCCAAAAATTAACTAAATCTCTAAAGACATTTCCTAAATTATTCCAAGCCATAAAATCATCTGGATTTAATTCTGTAATTTTAATATAAGTATCTGAAGCTTTATTCAAATCCCGGGCGACATAATAATTAACCCCTAATTCTAAAAGTAAGTTTGTATTATTAGGATTGCCCACAAGGGATTTTTCTAACCTAAAGATATTGTATTGTGCCACTAACCGATTGGTATTCCAAAATCCATCCTGATGGGTTTGATATAAAAAACCACCAAGAGCTACAACCAAAACAACTATTGTTAAAATTATTAGTTTTTTATTTTTTCGAAAAATTGATTTCATAAATCCATTTTACCTTATTATTCACCTAAAAATTAAACGGCTCATGAATGAGCCGTTTAAAAATACTGTAGCTATAAAAATAATGCGGATAAATAATCACGGGTAGGCGGAAATCTTGTCTCCGTCCCGCATTTTATAGGTGATATAATAAAAAAGTACAGTTTCAGTAAAGGATTTCTACTATTATCGATTATAAATAACATTTTTCTTCTCATCTGTTGGATATGAATATTCCTCAATTACGTAAAACTTTATTTGTTGCCTCATATGCTCCTCCTTCATTAGCTGGAGCTCCTAGGTTCATGGCAAACTTATTACAAACTTTTCCTCCTGAATCATATATTATCCTGACTAGTTTTTATAACATAGATAATATTTCAGCGAAGATTGGTACTTGGCTCCCAGGCGAATATATTTTTTACGATAACTATACTGCCACTAAAGATATTCGCCAAAAGCAAGAGATCCAGCCTAGTGAAAAAGTCACTAACCCAACCGTGCGATTAAAAAAGTATCTTCGTCACACTCTCCTATTTCCTATGTGGGTTAAAGCTCCTTTGTCCGCAGCCGTAAAAATGGATTTGGTAGCTAAACTTAAAAGATTTCTTAAAAGAAATAATTTTGTAAAAACCTTATTGGGTATGCCTTTGATTCTTGGACAAATCCCCTTAATAATCAAACAAGGCGTCAAGGTAGTAAAAGAAAGAAATATTGAAGTTATAGTCGGATTCTCAGATTATGGACCATCGATGGTGAGCACTTACTACATCCACAAAGCAACCAATGTTCCTTTCTGTATCTACCTATTTGACATCTATAAAGGTAATTTGTTTCCCATAACCGGAAATATCTTAGCAGCTATATTTGAACCCAAATTATTACGAAAAGCTGAGAAGATTATTGTGACTAACAAAGGAACTAAGGAATTTTATTGCCGTAGATACGGCAATCAGATTGCTAATAAGATAGAAATTATTCATAATTCCACTGATCCAGAGCCATATCTAAAATTACAAACTCCTATTGTACCCCATCAATCGCCCTATACTATTTTATTCACGGGCAATGCTTACTGGGCCCAAATCAACAGCATTAAAAATTTAATCAAAGCCATCGATGGGCTGACAGACCTAGATATTCGATTTAAGATTTATTCTTCTAATCCACCCTCTTACTTAAAAACTGTCGGCATTAATAATCCTAAAATAGAGTTTAGTGTAGCGCCAGGTAACGAAATGCCAGCAATCCAGAGCCAGTCTGATATCTTATTTTTGCCATTGGCCTGGCACACCAAAAGCCCAGATGTTATTAATACAGCTACTCCTGGTAAATTGACTGAATATCTCATTGCAGGCAGGCCTATACTAATTCATGCACCAAAAAGTAGTTATCTAGTCAAATATGCCAGAGAAAACGATTTTGCTGTAGTGGTAGATGAAGAAAGTATTATGGCTTTGCAAACCGCCATCCGGCAGCTTATATCAAACCAAGAATTAGCTCAAAGAATTGTTACAAACGCCCAAAAAACTTTTTTCAAAAATCACGATGTTAATCGCAATGCTGCAATATTTAGGTCGCTTCTCCTAAAGCAATAAACAGTAATCAAACCTTACACCACACACCTAAATAATAAAGTGGAAAAAACGGTACAATAATTTTTGATCCAATTCTTAAAAATCCATGGGTAGATAAAAAATCTTCTATTTCCTTGCCAGTATGATAATGATCCCAAGGCTTTTGGTAACCTCCGACCATGCGAGTCAGCCGAGTAAAAGCGTTTTCAGTAGGCACTGAGGTAAAAAGTAGTCCATCTTTCTTCAACCAACTATAAATCTTCTTAGTTGGCAATTTCAAATTTGAAAAGTGTTCTAACACATCAGCTGCAAAAATGGCATCAAAATGTCCTTCCAAATCAAGGTGATTTATATCTCCCTTAATTAGCTCAACATTATCTAAGTGATAATCCTTAATTAATTGATTAGCTTCTGTGATTTCTAGATCCACACCCACCACCCGATCAAACATTGTGGCTAGAGTAGGCAAAAAAATACCACTGCCACAAGCAAAATCCAGACCAGTTGCCTGTCGTTTAATATGTATCTTTGCCATATTAAAAAGACCCGACAGCCTCATCCAGAAGAAATTGCGAGCTATAGCTAAGGGATGATAATACAATTTAGGTATCCGATCACTCACTGTAGCGATAGATATCAAATAATTTTTAGGGATTTGAATAAATCTCATAGTAATTGTTTATTATGCCGGTGAGCAAAAACCCAACGCCGCTGTAAGATAAAGCTAAGCGGAAAGAGAACCAGCTCTACAACAATTTTACTCACCAATATATGCCAACCTAAGTTGCTAGTTAACTGAATCACTGCTGCACTAGCAATCAGCCCCATGGCAGTAGCTACTAAATAATAGCGGCTTAAGGTCAGCTTGGCCGGCACCCGGCTGTGAAATACTAAAGTATGATTGATAGTAAAATTCACTAAAGCACCTATAACATATCGACTGATCAACATACTAACGGTAACATTACCTAACCATTGGAATATTAATGAGAAAAAAAACACGTCAACAGTAGCAGCCAGTAGTGATGATGCTATATATCGCAGTAACACAAGGTAGATACGCATAGAATCCAGCAACGGATGAAAATGTGAAGTGATATTATTAGCGATATAAATGGTGGTAATCGGTTCTTCAATAATATCAATCCCCTCCCGAGCCGCTGATAAAAGTAGAGTCATTTCATATTCATATCCACTGCCAGGAAGATTTAGCCACCGAGTTACATATTTCATAGGCAACCCTCGCAGTCCTGTCTGGGTATCAGAAATTTTCTTGCCAGTTAGCCATAAAAAAATCTTTTTTGTGAGCATGTTGCCAAACCAGCTCCGCCATGGAATATCACGGCTAATCTGACGACAACCCAGAATCAAGCTATCACGACTGCGGGCTAGTGTTTTAATGATTTTGATAATGTCATCTGTTGTATGCTGACCATCAGCATCCGCAGTAACTACACCCAAAGATTCAGGATATTTTTCACAAATAAATTTTAACCCTGTTTTTAACGCAGCTCCCTTGCCCAGATTAGCAGTATGTTCAAGGTAATCAACACCTAAAATTCCCTTCAGCGTACTGAAAACTGGCTGCGACGACTCAGTACTACCATCATTAACTACAACCACTTGGCAAACGCCTTTTTGCAACAATTCTTGAACTAATCTAGTTAACTCGGATGGTGGATTATATGCAGGTATTAATACCGGAATATTTAATGTCATCCCGAAATCTTTACAAATACGTAATTTCCAACTTGGAAAATCAATTTATATTCCTCTTTTTCAACTTTTACTTTCATAAGTTCCAAGGCGTCTGGTTCGAGAGTGCCTCCCCACCATAAAACATAATGTATAGATGAATCCTGTTCAAACTCTTTCAACGCTGAAAGTGTCAAAGTATCAGAAACTGCAATAGTATACTCCTTTAATTCTGGAAGGTAGGCCATAGGTAAATACATAGTTCTAACTTTTCCAGTAAACCCATAAGTGTTGTAATAATTGTACAGCGGTTCGTTAATCCACTGCATACCCACACTACGCATCTTCTGGTTATGTATACGATAAAGTTCCTCAGATGGATACTTAAATTGTCCATAGAGCAGAACTGCTAGCCCAATAATTATTACTACTGCCACAATAAATTGTGGCCGGAGAGTTATTGTTCTAACACCCTCTGTGATATGTTCAGCCTTATGGCGCACTTCGCGCAAATTGCTTCCCAAGATACCCGACAGCCTCCGGAGTACATTTACAAAACCAAAACCGGCTACCATACCGAAAAAAGGAAAGACCAATACAAGATTACGATAATCATAACTATACTTAGCCCCCCAGATAATATAAAACGGAATACCCACTAACAATAAAGCATATCGAGCTATCAAACTGCCCCAAGCAAACAATAAAAAGATTAGCCATACTAACACCATTAATATGATAACTACTGGAGATATGGCTATTTGACCATTGGATGCAGGATAAGCAATATGCAGAGATTGTAATGTTTGGCCTGTAAGTTGGGCAGCTACTCTTTTAGTAGATTGATATAACCGCTCACCCATAGAAATATCTCCAGATTGCCTTATTAGTGCTCTTTGTACACTAGTCACATTAGAGGAATCCTGACCACTACTTACCTGCCATGCTTTATAAGCATACCAAGGAGACGCTACTATTAAAAAAGTAACTATTGATATTGCCAGCCACTTCAAGATGTTTTTAAGGGCAAACTTTTGTCCATGTAATAATATACCGCCCCAAATTAGCAGTGGAATCAGCATATAAAAACCAGCTTGTTTCGTTAGAACTGCAGATGCCACCAAAATTGAAGCCAATATCAAATTTACGGCATCAAATTTCTTTTCTATTAGATCTGGAATTAAAACATAATAAGCCATAAATGCAAAAAATGCTACTGGGAAATCGACATATCCTGAACCAATATACATCCAGGCAAATGCCATCATTAAAATAGTAGTAAAAATCAAACCTGCTAAAAAAGACAATCGTCTAAGTCGATAAAATAAATCAACAAACACTAAGAGCAAAAATATCGGGAATAATCCCATAACACTCTTAGCAAAAAACTGAATATCACTATTACCAACAAATTTGTAGGCCATTGACCAGACTGTCGGGATTAACTGAGGGTAGTAATTGGTATCCAATGGAAATATTCCGCTGTACCAATCCAAAGCCCATCTATTAAAAGAAGTAAAATCATCCCAAAGATTAAATACACCTGGAGTGATAGATAAAACTTTGGAGATGACTACCCATAACGATATAGCACTAAACAGTCCCACTAATAATAAAACAAAAATAGACCAGGGTGAATGTGCAGGAATTTCCTCATAAGATATCCCTGGGATAGACCAGGTAATTTTATGAGGAATTGTAATACGCTGATATCTTAATATAAAAAATAAAGCTAATAGCTCAGTTAAGAAAATGGCCCAAACTACCGGTTGAGTAAAAATGCCCAATAAAACCAAGACGACTACTAAAAAGTGATTAATTAATAACGAAAAAGCAAAAGCTAAAAGAATCCTTTGTAACATAGTGCGAATGCGCAAAAACAAAGTAACAATAAGACCTGGCAGAAAGGCAACTTGAAAGATTGACAAAAACCCAAGAATAACCATATTACTATTTTACCAAAGAACTAGACTTATCTGATAATCTCAAAATATATTCTACCCCAATTAAACTACTATAAAAACGTGCTTCTAGATTTATCAAATCGTGATTGGTAGATTATAATTTAAAATGACGACAAATAAAGAAAAAGTAAGATGAAAAAACAATTCCAGATATTTCTATTCTCTAACCAAACTTTAGGACAAACTGTCTTAAAAAATACTTTCTGGCTAGGAATTAGTCAAATAGCCAGCCGAATTATTAGAGCAGTTATTGTAATCTATGCTGCAAGAATTCTGGGTGCTGCAGGTTATGGTGTGTTTTCTTACGCCATAGCATTGGCGGGATTTATGTCTATCTTCTCTAACATAGGCATTGATTGGATACTCACTCGAGAAGCCGCTAAAAATCCTGAATTAAAATCCCAGTATTTATCTACTGTTCTTTTTATCAAGCTGATACTACTAACTTTTCTATTTATTCTCATAACATTCGTCGCTCCCTACTTTACCACTATACCGGAAGCAAAAAATCTATTGCCAATTATAGCTGTACTTTTCCTAGCTGATGGCCTGAGAAAATATGGTTTTGCTTTTATCAGATCATTGGAAAAAATGGAAACCGAGGCAGGCATTAACATATTTACAAACATAATTACTGTAATTCTGTCTCTGATTATATTGTTATACAACCCTACTCCATATTCCTTGGCCATTGGTTATACAATTGGTAGCATTTTGGGATTAGTTATGACCGTATTCGTCATACGAACTTACTTAAATAAACTACTTAGCAACTTCACTAGAAAGCTAATAAAACCAATCCTTACATCAGTATGGCCTTTTGCTATCATAAACTTCTTAGGGGCAAGTCTGTTTTATACTAGCATTCTAATATTGGGATGGATACGTACTGCTCCAGAGTTAGGCTTTTATTCAGCTGCTCAAAAACCTATCCAACTACTAACTGTATTATCAATAATAATTGCTACGAGCACTCTGCCGGCTCTATCACGATGGGCGGTAAAAGAAACTAATAAATTTAAATTGCTACTGGAGCAATCTCTATCCATGGTAATGCTTTTAGCTATTCCTTTAACTATTGGTGGAATTATTTTAGGAGATCAGGTAATCATCCTACTCTACGGTACAGATTACACAAGTGCTGCTATAATTTTTAGATTGTTAGCATTATCATTTCTAGCCACCTTTCCATTTATCATCATTAACAATGCAATTTTTGCATCTGATACACAAAAAAAATTCATTCCTTATATGACTTTAGGAGCCATATTCAATATCGTCCTAAATATATATCTGATATCAAAATTGGGTGCGCCCGGAGCCGCCATTGCAACTGTAATCTCTCAATTCGTTACTTATGGATGGGTATATTGTGTCTTAAGAACACAAGTAGGTTTAGTGGTAGCTCCCAGTATTTATAAAATAGTAATTGCCGGTGTAATTATGGGTATGGCCACCTGGGGATTAAAACAATTAGATATTAATCTGTTATTAACGATAGCCGTAGCAACAGTTATGTATTTTACTCTTCTATGGATTCTCAAAGAACCATTGCTGGAAAAACTGAGGTCTATTGTCACTCGGATTAATTAACCCCCTGAACTAATTAACTATCAGGATAAAATAAAAGACTCATAACGCTGGGCTATATTATTAATGTCAAACCGGTGCATTTCGCAACGCTGCCACTGGTTGATACCTTGACATAATTGTTGGGAAAATGATTGATCAGTAATAACTTTGAGCAAGGCAACGGCCAAGGATTGAGAGTCAGCCACTGTAAACAGAATCCCATTTTTACCATTGGTAATTAAATCGCGAATAACAGATAAATCCGAAGCAATCACTATCTTCCCAGCAACCAATCCTTCCAATACCACTAACCCAAAACCTTCACTGAGCGACGGAATAATTAAGATATCTATATGCTTTAAAGCAGCTGCTATATTAGTAGTTAGTCCAATAAAGTGTGCATTAGATAAATTATTACTCTTGGCATAATGCTCAAGATCGTGTCGTAAACTGCCATCACCTATCAAAATAGTCTTAGGGGTTAAATTATATTCCCTTTTAAGTATCTTTAATGCATCTAATAAATACTGGACACCTTTAACTGGCTCCAAGCGACCTACAAATCCTAAAGTTAAATCATTATGGACTTTAATTGGAGCAACATCTTTTGTAAATTGACTCATATCAATCCCATTAGGTATAACCATTATTTTTTTAGGAGATACGCCAAAATAACTAACCAAAAATCGCTGGGTTGTTTGAGAATTGGCAATCACATCCGTTGCTAAATTAAAACCAAAAGTTTTTTTAAGACATTTAATAAAAGGGTGGGGAGATTTAAGATCAGGGTGCCTGATAATCCGCTTTTTAACATGGGATAACCAAGCAGCCAAAGTGCCTAAAATATCCGCCTGACATAAACATGTCAACACTATATCAGGTTGAATTTTGTGTAAGATAATTAACAGTTTAATTAAAGTAATTGGTGCTATAATGGCTAAGCATAGCTTCAGGAGTGGGTTTTTCTTGAATCTTACTTTAGTGCCAGCAAAATAAATCGGTATATTAAGATGAGAATAATCTTTTTCCAGCGGTCCAGATCCCCAAACCGTCACGAGATAAAGTTCTACTTTTTCCTGATCTAGCCGTGGTAGAATATTTAAAAAAAAGCGCTCTGCTCCGCCAACTGCAAAATTATTAATAATAACTACTATTTTCTTTCTCATTGCTCAAACAATTAATAAATATTTCTACTAAAAAGATATTTAGTTATTAAAAAAATACACATTCTATAATAGTCCTTAAGCCACTAAAGAACAAACAAAAAAAACCTAATCATAATGCCAGTAAAAATATAAAAATCTCTCAAAGATTATTAAATAATGGCAAAGAATAAATTACTAATTGTAGTGGGTGAGTCTGGATCGGGTAAAACCAAATTTGCCAAGCGCTACGCTAAAGATCACCAAGCTACTTATCTGGATTTTGATTTGTTATTTAACTACCGAGACACACAAAATGGCTGCACTAAGTTCGTCAATAAACTAACATCTCTAATAAAAACCAGTAGTAACACCTCATTTGTATTGGATGGCTATATATTTTATAACATGCCGACAGCTGGATTTTCCAGTTTTCACCATGCTCCCCTAACCATCGCTTATCTTGAAGATAAGTTGGATGCCAAAATTAAGCTATGCCTTTGTTTCGCAGCCCCACATATTCTGCGTCGTCGTCAACTTGATAAAGCACGGCGCGACCCACTCCATCAAAAACCTAAAAAAACCGAAGCTATTCTCCAGGAAGAGGTAGAGGCAAAATTCTTTGGTGTAGTTGTATTAGATGACAACCCTATCTTAGTGGATACTACTAACGATGCTTTCCCAGCTGTTAACCGCGCTACATTTCCACAACGGTGGCAAGAACTTTTATTGTTGTCCGATCTAGAAAATATGAATCACGATCAGTTCTATCAAGATATTAATCTGCCATCGGGAGTTCTGCGACATGGTTATTCAGAAAGTACAAAAACATGGGATCGCCTGTCCTCAATGATAGAGTTTAAGGATAAAAGCGTACTAGACATTGGTTGCTTTCATGGATTTTTTAGTTTTAAGGCAGAAGAGGCTGGTGCTAAAACAGTCACTGGGATAGATCACAGCATACAACCTCTAAATGTAGCCCGCCGCATTGGATGGTTAAAGAATGCTAAAGCAGTATTCTCCAAAGACGATCTGGACGATCTTACAATTGAACAAACATACGACATAGTTTTAGTGTTAAATATGTTGCACTACTCAAAAAATATAGACCGGGCTCTGCAAAACGTCTTCCGTGCAGGAAACTTAATTGTGTTCGAAATACCAATAGAGCAAGAAAAAATAATATCTCAACATGCTTATAAATATGGTTTTAAGCTAAATACTAAAGCTGACTCTTATCGATTAGGACGAGCTATACTAATATTCAAAAATTCTCATAGCACAACTGCTCTGACTGCTGCACCAGAACAGTATAGGTTTAGCATACCCAAATATAGATTTCACAGATTTATACAATGGGTTAAACGTTTTCCAATTACCTACCCAATTAGATACTTAGTTAGGAAGTATCGCCAGTATCGCCGAGAAAAGGCTTAGTGATAAAGAAATATTGATTACTTCTGGATTAAGCTATCTAATAATTGAGATAGGGAGTGCGCATATTGGCTAGCGCTATATTTTTCGATCTCACTCCAATCTGGATAGATGCGAAGATTAGACTTTTTGTACAAATCATAATAATCACTAATAGCTTGAGTAATAGCAGAAATATCAACAGGTGAAACTACTTTTCCGGTTTTGGTTTGATAAATCACATCTGCAGAAGCACCGGGTGGGGTGATCCCAATAATGGGTTTCTGACTCTTTATATATTCAATTAATTTAGCGGGTAAAAATATACTGTCCTGACGGCTAGGAGCATCTATTAATAGTAATATATCACTTCGTGCAACCTCCTTAAACATTTCTTTCCGAGGCAAGAGATTAATTAGTTGTACTACTGATCTTAATTTATATCGCATAATAAGGTGTTTGAATGGACCAATAGAACCCACCAGCCGAACCTGTATCTGATCTGTAAGTTCTGGTCGTCTGTTAATCAGTAGTCTTATGGCTTTAAATAACGGCTCTGGTGATCGTAAGCCGTAAAAATTGCCAGTATAAACAATTGTAAACCGTGACCATTTAGGCTCTGATTCAACATGCCGCAACTGATCATCGAGCTCGGTGGAATCATAAGTGTTCGGCAGAACTACTACTTTATCATTAATATCATACTTATCAGTCAATAATTTTTTGGTCTGTTTAGTTGTAACAACGATTTTATCCGCTGTAGACAAAATACGTCTCTCAATTGCTTCGTGATGTCGCTTGGTCCATACATTAGGGTAAGACACATATGGATTCTGAGTCCAGGGATCACTAAATAAGACTATCCAAGGTAGATTTTGCGCTATAGATGACTTTAGCTGTTGGGCTACAATATGGGATGTGATTGGATACGCTCTAGAGATAATTGCTCGTATCGGCTTATTTTTAAAAGCAATACGGGAAGTTTTTAATGCAAAAGGCAACCACCCAATAACATCATCCGGAATAAGTTTAAGTCGATTGAGAATCCTAAAGATAATACCCTCTCTAGAATAAGTTCGATGCACTATGATATTAGACGGAATGTTGTTTATAGTTTCAAGATCTATTCCTCTCTTGCTGGCTTGTTCAGCTGTTATTACTATTGGTGTCCATCCAAAATCAGGCAAATACTTTACTGAGTTTAAAGCCATAGTGCTTTCCACCGAATGGATGGGTGGAAAATAATAAGAAATGAATATTACATTTTTCATCGAATCAATAACATCTTAATGATCTTAGGTTGAATATCCAAAATTATATAAATCTTCATCTATAGATTAATTATGGAACGGGAACATAATATATTAAAAGCCGTCGTGTCATGGATATCCAGCAATAACGCGTCAATATTTTTGATTGCCGCAAGCTGGCCAGATGCCTCATCAATGTAAAACATTTTAAAACCATAGTGTTCGATGTCTGTCAAAAAATCTTTCGGAGAATAACCACACTGTTGAATAATTCTAGGATGAAATTCTAATAAAAGTTTAATATTAGGATTCTGCTTAATGATATTTCGCATTCCATCGACAACAGCCGGTTCGAACCCTTCTACATCTATCTTTACAACATCAATTGGCTTTTTAATATCTTTAAAAAACTTATCTAAGGTTGTTACCTCAACTGACACAGTTGTTTCGTGAGCATTATTAGTAGTCAGTAGTTTATGTGCCCCATGTCCAGTGGGATGCAGTATCATTTTTGATATACTGACTCTATCAGCGACAGCCTTACAAACTGTCACCACATTATTGTATTTATTGACTTGCACATTCTTATTTAAAAGATTAAAATTGTTCGGCTCTGGTTCAAATGCATATACTTTGCCGTGAGGACCCACCAAGTAAGCAGCAATTAGAGTGTAGTAACCAATATTGGCCCCTATATCCACTACCGTCATATTGGTTTGTATTAATTTCTTAATTAATGTTGTTGTACCAGGTTCCCATACCCCTAAAACTATAAGAGATGGAGGAATACTCATGTCAAATATATCTACATACATTTTATGTTGTTGAATTGGGAGCATAACAATTTTTTTGGGTTTAATCCCAAAGAGTCGCAACAAATGATGACAACTTTTAGCTATTATTTTATAAAGCGCCAACCCCCGACGATGTAAAGGACGTATTAATCTTCTAAAGACTCGAAACCCAATAGAATATGTTGCTTGTTTAGACATAATTAATATTAACCCTTATATGAAACTGGGATCTTTGCATTAACTGCTTCTAGTGACAACAGTAAATCAATAAAGAATTTAACAGACCAATTGGGATAGATAAAAGGAATATAACGCCCCCAAATAGGAAAACTGCCAGCTAAAGCTCCTCTTATAGAAACATTAGCAGATCGAATTTTCTGCCTCGATTTTAGATAGTGAATAATCTTAGTCGCGGAGTCTGCATACCGACCATCTGCAGTATACTCAAACAATCCCAACCAAACTATTCCCATCTGCGCCAGACCAGTAAGACAATGTGCTCTATCAACTGGCTCCCAATTTCGATTATAAAAACCAGATAATATACCTCGA
>SDBT01007679.1_pt1 | contig 17722 bp, 16 predicted proteins | sample 2277101 | NCBI WGS metagenome assembly SDBT01 (sample SAMN10404973, study PRJNA504765) | marine sediment metagenome | isolation source: marine sediment core GS10_PC15, 103 cmbsf | place: Arctic Ocean: Southern Knipovich Ridge | collected 2010 | reverse complement strand
CGCATTGTTTGAGCCAAGCATCAGGAATACCATGAGCTTCGCTACCAACAACGAGCAATGCATTTTGCAGCTCCAGATCAGATGGTTTTTTACCATCTTTTACAATCAGCGCAACTAATGAAAGATCTTTTTTGTTGTTCGCTAGTTCTTCCCAGCTAAGTTGGAAAATGTTTACTAGCGCAATTGTGCCTGCGCTTGCTTGTACCACCTTTGGGCTCCAAGGATCACAACTTTCAATCGCGATAACGGTTTTTTTGCCAAATGCGGCAGCAGATCGAATGAGCGTTCCCATGTTTCCTGGATCTGCGATACGAGCGAGCACAATGCCAGGAGAAAGTTGATCGAGTGGCAACTGTTTTGGAATATGAAAGACAGCCAAGATACCGCTTGGTGTTTTTGCAGCGCTCATTTTTGACATAACTTCACTATTCACAAGAGTGATTTTTTTCGTATCAAAAAGAGTCATCGACTGGGTATCAAAAATTCCCACCGCTTCATGATAATTTTCCTCTGTTGCATAGATACTGAGCGGCTTCCAACTGGCATCGGTGAATGTTTGGAGGGCTCGTTTGCCTTCAGCGATGAATAAGCCTTGGGTCTTACGGCCTTTAACGGTGTGAAGCTTTGCAATTGCTTTTACTTCAGGATTTTGGGATGAAGTGATCTGTTTGATATCCATTGGTGAATGTTTCATATGTTTTATTTATATCTCATTGTTGAGGATTTTCTTTCGATAATCTGCCATTAAATCTACCATATGCGCGATATTGTGAATAGTTGCAAGAGAGTGGGCGCTTACTTCTTTTGCTTTAAAGAGATGATGAATATAAGCGCGAGTATAATTTTTACAGACAGTGCAAGCACAATCAGGGTCAAGCGGACCAAAATCATGCGCATATTTGCCGCTTTTAATTTTAAGGTTGCCCGATTTAGTAAATAGTGCCCCATGCCGAGCGGCGCGGGTTGGATATGCGCTATCAAATGTATCTACTCCCATGCCAATGCACCCATCAATTGATTCCAAATCCCCAATACCCAGCAGATGATTGGGCTTATCTTTTGGTAAAAGAGGGAACACATAAGAAACCAGATCAAACATTTCTTTTTTGGTTTTTCCCATACTGCCGCCAACGGCAAATCCATCAAAGGGAAGCGCGCTGAGAAATTCAATACTTTTTTTACGGAGCTCTTTATCCACGCCGCCATGGACTACTGCATACATTGCTTGCCCATTCGGGTTTTTAAGATGTTCATCAAGTGATCGCTTTTCCCAGCGATGCGTGCGATCTAATGATTCTTCGAGTGCTTTTTTATCAATATGATAGGGCGGAAGCTCATCAAGCGGGATAATAATATCAGCTCCGATCTCTTTTTGGGCTTTCACAGAGCTCTCAGGGGTAAGCAAAATCTTTTTGCCATCTCGGTAAGAGCGGAATGTAACCCCTTCTTCTGTGATTTTCAACACAGAGCCATTATGCTTTTTGGCGCCATTGCTTTTAAGCTCGCTGGTAACGCCGCCATACATCAGGCTGAATACTTGAAAACCACCTGAATCAGTAATGATTGGTTTATCTCGATTGGCAAATTTATGGATGCCTCCCGCTTTTTTGACCGTATCAGAGCCGGGCTGGAGCATAAGATGGTAGGTATTGCAAAACATCAGCTGCAGATCGATATCCTCGATCATCTTAGCATCTACTGCTTTGAGCACACCATTAGTGCCGACAGCCACAAAATTGGGCGTATCGATAATACCATGGGGCGTATGAATCCGGCCGACGCGGGCGCCAGATTTTTTTGAAGTATGTAATAGTTCGAATTTAAAGGATTTTTCCATGCTTTTAGTATAGCAAAATGGAGAAAAACTGCATTATAAAAAGCTTTTTTAGCTTGCGCGTTTTTTACAGAGTGCTACAGTGAAAGAGAGCAGATGTTTAATCCCTAATTTTTAGGAGTCTCATGATTACATTCATGACGTGGGTCGGAGTAGGAGCAGCGGCAGCAGCATATTGGGTTTTGGGAGCGCTTTGGTATTCCCCAATATTGTTTGGTAATTATTGGCTCAAATTGTCCAAAATTAAGCCAGATCCTGAGTATATGATGGGCGTGATGATCAAAGGATTTATTTTATCCTTGATCGGCGCTGCAGGGTTGATGTGTTTCCAATATCGCCTTGGGATTACTGATCCTGTTAAAGGTTTGCTGTTAGGTCTCACTGCATGGGTTGGCATTGTATTCCCGGTTCGTGCACAAGCATTGGTATATGAGGGGTATTCAGTAAATTTATTTACTCTAAATGCGGCATACAATCTTTCAGGCTTTATGCTTATGGGATTGATTCTAAGCTATTTTGTGTAGATAAAAAGAGAAACGTGAAAGAGAAAGGCGCTTTTGATGGCGCCTTTTTTCTTATTCTTCGAGATGTTCTTCCAATACTTCGAATGGGCCAATTTCCCCTGTTTTTATCTCAATACTCTCGCGTAAATTACTTGGCCTTTTGTGCATAATATTATGACTAACCCAAAGTTCTTTAAGTTTTGGGAGTGCTGCAACAACATCAGGAATTGATCTGAAGTTATTATCTTCTATATCTAGTTGTTCAAGATTTATAAGTTCATCAAATGTATATGGAAGACAAGTTAAGAGGTTGCCACCTAGTAAGAGATCTTTGAGGTTGTGTAATTTACTAATTTCTTTGGGTAATGAATGAAGCTGAAGGAAGCTTAGATCAAGAAATGCAAGATTTTTTAATTCAAATGTCACCTCAGGGATTTTCCCTTCCCATTCATCCGTATCCCCAGTTCTTCCAAATTGATTTCCCATGAGTGTAAGACCATAGAGTTTTTGAAGTTTTGCTAACTCATTTGGTAAATCGCGTAAGTTGTTATTAGATATATCTAGATACTCTAGGTTTTCAATCTGAGTGATAATTTTAGGGAGATGCTTAAGTGTTGTGTCAGTTATACCCAAATGATCAAGCTTTTTTAATTCTATTATTTCATGTGGTATTTCAATTGTTATGGGATGCTCAAAAGTTCCTCCTAGATAGAGGTGATCGAGCTTTTTAAATAATAAGATTTCAGGTGGAAAACCTTCAATTCTATTTTCATCCAGATGGAGTCCAGTGAGATTAGTTAAATCCTTGAAAGAGTGAGGGAATGCGCTTAACCTATTGCTTGAAACATCAAGATGAGATAGTTTACTCAGTTTTCCAATTTGGTCTGGAAGCCTAGTAATTTGATTGTTTTTAAGCTCAAGTTCTTCAAGAGCAGATAACTCTCCTATCTCAACAGGAAGATGCTCAATGTTATTGTCAGACATATCAAGTACGCGTAAACGTTTTAAATTAGCTATTTTGGCTGGAATTGTCGTTATCTGATTTTCCGACAGATACAGTTCTTCAAGGTAGGGATTATGAAAAATATATTTTGGAAATTCTGTGAGATTTGATTTTGATACATCTATTTTTTTTAAACGAGATATTTTTTTTGTTTTGATGAAAAGAGCTGTGCCAATGAGTGTGGTTGCAACAACTATAATTCCTAATATATGAGTTCGTCTCATCATTATTCTCCTTTTTCAGAAGAATATACATCAGTGTTGGATCATTTTCCTAGAGAATGCCAGAAATGGTGTTGCAATGAGCATAATAGAAATTTTAATTGCAAAGCTCATCAGCATTATATCCCAAATTGATGCTACTATCCCATGAAGCCCTAAAAAACTGAAAAGAATAGTATCTACCAATTGCGCAGTAGCCGTTGAAGCAAAAGAACGGGCCGCAAACCAGCGATTACCAATAGCCTTGCGCAATGCAATAAACGTGCCATAGTTGGTCCATTCTGCGGCATTATAGGCAAATAAAGAAGCGGCTACTAAACGAGGGAGATTATGGAGTATTGCGCAGTAATGCGTTTGGCTGATATCAGCTGCGCTTGGGATATACGCGCAATGAATCATCGACATTATCACAAATAAGATTTGGCAAAAAAATGCGATCCAGATTGCCAAACGCGTTGCAGGACGGCCATAAAATTCCTGGAGTGCATTAAGACTTAAGCTTGCACCAATCATATAGGCATCAGACGCGGTCACGTTAAGCCCAAAGAGCTGGATTTGCTTTGCGACAAAAAGATTAGCTAAAATGCCTGCAAGCGCGATATAAGCAATAAGGCCTTCTTTTTGTAGGCGGAGTGCTATCAGAATGGCTAGGCCAACAAGAAAAGCTTGAAGGAAAAAGAGTAGTTCGTTATTTATCATAGTAATGGGTAAGCCTTAAATCCAATTAATCGACATTCAGGCTGGGGAACAATGCCAAATTCTTTTTTTACTGCTTGCTGCATTGATCGAGCGACAGAAATAATATCGTTTGTGGAAGCATTCCCATGATTGATGATCATATTGGCATGCTGATAAGAAACCTGAGCATCACCGGACTGTAACTGACCTTTTACCCCTATCTTATCTAAATAATATGCCACCCAAATGATTTTTTGTCCATTTTGCATAAGCGCTACTTCATGCTCATAAAAATTTCGAAAAAAGCTTCCGCAGGTATTTTTCGCAGGATACCTTTTTGCTCGATGCCGAATAATTTCTGCCCGACGTCCATACGCATGGGATGTTTTCAGATCAGAGGCATTTTTGAGGATAAACGTTGCATCAACGAGAAAATGTTTTCCTTCATGGAGTGTGCTTGTATTATACCCAAAATTAAACCAAGCATTATCGACGGTTAAAAGGGTATTGGTTTCTTTTTCAAGTACCGTGGCGCTTACTAAGAATTGGCTCAATAAAAACTCAAAGTAATGAAGATTGATATAAACAGATCCACCTACCGTGCCAGGGATGCCGCTAAACTCTTCTAGACCAAGTAAATTATTGGCCAAGCAAAATTCAATGAGCGCATCCATGGTTGCCCCAGCTCCTGCGCGAACTATTGAATGGTTATCTTTCGTTTCTATTGTTTCAATCTTATCGAGCATTGGCTTAATTACGAGCCCATCAAATCCCTCATCGCTGATCAATATATTAGCTCCTGAGCCAAGGATAAAAACTTCCTCTTGGTGTGATTGCGCAAACTGATAGCCAGTCTTGAGTTCATCTGGCGTTTCTGGTTCACAGTAAAATTTAGCTGGTCCGCCTGTCTTGAACCAGTTTTTATCCTTCAGAGGTATATTGGCCTGGATGAGGCTGGGCAATTTGGCAGATGGATGAGAGAGGGTGATATTCATAAAAAACGCTTATTTTGGGCAATAATGCTGTTGTTTTAGCTTAAAAAATAGCAACTTTCTTGGTCCAATGCAATCTTTCAATTTCTGCTTGTATTGCCAAAAACGAGGCCGAGAACCTTATAAAGCCCTTCCTGTAGGTGCTATTGGGCCTTATGGCCTTGATAAGTCTGATCTAAAGGGATGTAGCAAGTTATGCATGTTTCAATGTGAAAATAAAAGCATTATAAAAAAGCCAAATCATTGCTTATATAGGGCCTTTTCTGGCATTCTAAGTAATGAAGGAAAAACATTTTTTTTAGTAATTTTTTCCTATCTTTTTAACCTCAAAAAAGGAGAGTATCATGAAAAAGCTCTTAGCAATTTTACTTATCGCTGGTTCAGCGATTACTGCTTTTGCTGGTTGCGGTTGCCGCTCATGCCCTGCCAAAGCAAAACCTGCGTGTCCATCATGTAATACGTATAACGAAGAAAAAGCACCGACATGTTGTTATTGGAAATCAGTTCAGATGCAAAAACCTGCTTGTAAGCACGTTCAAGTAAACTATACTTGTCCATTGAAAACTGGTGATGGTTATACACTTGAAGCAGATCACAACGGTTCAATGAAGGGTCAGAATGTTCCACCTTCAGTTCAACATTTGATCCCATCTAAGTAAAAGCACCTTAGTTTTTATAATTTAAAAGAGGAGTAAGTATAATTGCTCCTCTTTTATTTTTATGGGTTATTTGGAACTGGCTTAGGCCGTAATTGGCTATGTGCTTTCACGCCTTCAGTTTTAATGAGATATTGGCATTCAGGGCTGCAGGTATTATCCATTTTTTCTATACACGGATCGCAGCAGGTGATATGACGGTGGCACATCACATTTAAGCAGTTGGTATATTCATCATTGGGTTTATTGCAAATATAGCATACGCCAAGAACATCCTCATTTGCTTTGACGGCAACGCGTGCATCAAACACATAATTTTTGCCCCGAAAATGGCCATCAGGATACTTTTCGATATATCGATGAATACCACCCTTAATTTGATACACCTCTTTGGCTACATCTTTTATTTTTAGCACAGCGGTTGCTCGTTCGCAGCGGATGCCGCCGGTGCAAAACATAAGCACTTCTTTATCTTTAAAGTCATCCAGATGAGCATCGATCCAGGCGGGGAAATCTCTGAAGTTATTGATATCAGGAATCATTGCATTTCTGAATGTTCCGACGGCTGATTCATAATCATTGCGTGTATCAAGAATAATCAGATCTTTATTCGTATTGATAAGCTCATGCACTTCATCAGCAGTAAGATGTTTGCCCCCTTGCTCAGGGGTTAATTCGCAGGCATCAATCCCAAGAGTCACAATCTCATCCCGCACCACAATACGCATCCGTGGGAAATAATCTGCGCCTCCTGGGCTTTCTTTCCAATCGATACTGCCAAAGAGCTCATGCTCATTCATAGCCTTTTTATAGGCGTCAGTTGCTTGGGTAGTGCCACCGAGTGTGCCATTGATGCCTTCTTTGCCGAGCAGGATTCTCCCTTTAAGGTCAAAAGAGTTGCACAATTCTTGCTGCCATTTGGCAATAGCTTCTGGATTTTCCAGAGGTATGTATTTATAAAATAATAAGATATTTCCCATAATTTTCTCCATAAATAGCAGTGTAAATACCATTTGAAGCCAGTTTAACAGGATTTAAGCTCCCTTTAAAGGGGCATTTTTGCCAATAAGGTCATTTTCTCGTAAAATAAAAGCCTTATCTAAATTTTTCACTTCAACAAAGGTATTTATGAAACTGTCTCTCTCCTGGATCTTTGATTATATCGATGGTGATTGGAAAAATATTGATATTGATCAACTAGTCCATAAATTCAACACTATTACAGCAGAAATCGAGCATATGCATAAGATCAGTTTTGATCTTGATGAATTTACCTTAGTACATGTTTCCTCAGTTGGATCTGATCAGGTGGTAGCCGATAGCCAGGAATGGGGCGCAGAGTTTATTTTGCCGGCACGCGCTGATGCCAATCAAGGGCTTTATTATTTAGTGCGCAAAGCCCAAGGGACCGTGGAATGGGCAATCATGAAAGATTGGGGTGCTAATAAAGAAGGATTGATTGGCGCTCTTTCATGTGGCAATTCTTGTAATGACGGCGGATGGAAAAAAGACCTTGCTACTACCGATTATATCTTTGATGTGGATAATAAATCGATCACAAACCGGCCAGATTTATGGTGCCATAGAGGCTTCGCACGGGAGATTGCAGCCATTCTGAATCTACCATTCAAAGATTTCGATCCTTTCTTGGCAGATAAGCCAATTGCAGATTATGAAACAAAATCAGAAGGCACCGAAGAGCATCCATTTACGCTTATCTCAGAGGATCAAAAAGCCTGCCCGCGCTTTGCAGGCCTTTATATTCCAGAAATAAATAATCAACCATCGCTTATTTGGATGGCTGCAAAGCTTATTCGGGTTGATAGCAAGCCAATAGATTTATTAGTAGATCTAACCAACTATGTGATGTTGGATATGAGCCAACCAATGCATGCTTTTGATGCGGATAAACTTGCATCCCATATCATTGTTCCGCGCTTTGCAAAAAACGGTGAAAAGCTGGAGCTCCTTGATGGCCAAACTATCACGCTCACCTCAGATGATTTTGTGATCACCGATAATGCACAGACAGTTGCATTAGCAGGAGTGATGGGTGGTAAAAAAACGGGCGTGAGCGCTGAGACTAAATCAATTTTTTTAGAAGCAGCCTCGTTTAACCCAAGCATGGTTCGCACTACCGCATTGCGCCATAAGGTGCGCACCGATTCTTCTGCGCGGTTTGAAAAAAGCTTAGACCCTAATCAGAATGTATTAGCTATAAGGCGATTGCTTAAACTATTAGATGATAATCAGATTGCCTATACGGCTGCGCCTGAAATAGCTTCCTTGGGAGAATATTTCCCCGATAGTACCATTGAAGTAACGCATAAATATATTGAAAAGTTTCTCGGTGTGGAGGTTGCTTCTGATTTTATTGTTAAAACATTAGAAAAAATAGAGTTTAAAGTCGAAAAATATGAACAAGATGAGCTGCTATATATCGTCACCGTTCCATCATTCCGCGGCACAAAGGATGTGATCCAAAAACAAGATATTCTTGAAGAAGTAGTACGCTTCTTTGGGTTTGGCAATATTCCGCTTGTGCTGCCTGCCAAACAGATGAGCGTTTCTGATCTAGGGCCGCTTAATCGTTTGCGAGCAATTAAAAATCATATGGCCTTTGCCAATAGCATGCATGAGATTGCAAGCTACGGGTTCTTTGATGAATCATATCTCAAGGAACTTGGCTATCAGCCTAAAGATATGGTGACGCTTAAAAACCCAGTATCCCAAAACTGGCAACATTTAGTGACCACCCTGATTCCCCATATGCTCAAAGCAGTGCAAGAAAACTCTGCGACTGAAGATCAGCTCCGTTTCTTTGAGTGGGCACGCACATGGAATGTTCAAGGTAATGATGTGATAGAGCGCCGAACAGTAACCAGCATTGCATATGATGCAAATGGGAAGATGAGCTTTTATGATGCCAAAGCATTGTATGATGGTTTATTTCATATGCTTGAACTGCCAATTACATGGGCAAAAGCGGAAAAACCAGATTCACCTTGGTATGATTCGAGTCAAAAAGCTTATATCATGCATGAAGGAAATAAAGTTGGGACATTTGGACGGCTAGCACAAACGTTTTTAGATAAAGTATCTGAAAAAGGAAACGCATTTATTTGTGAGTTAGATGGAGACTTCTTGCTTTCTTATAATGCACCAACGCAAAAATATAAAGCGCTGCCAAAATTCCCGCATATTAGTTTGGATATCAGTGCAATGATGCCTTTGAGTGTCACGGTGGATAGCTTTAAACAAGCAATTGCACAATCCGATAATCATATAGTCTCAGTGAAACTTGTGGATATCTTTGAAAAACCTGAATGGAAAGATAAAAAAGCAGTTACGATGAGCTTTGTTATCCAAGATGAAAGCAAGACCTTATCTCGCGAAGATGCTGATGGGGTATGGGAAAAGGTGGTTGCTTCGGTGAAAAAACTTGGCGGTGAGATTCGATGAAGAAAAACCAAATTCGGGTTTTTATTGTTGCATTCATCATCCCCTTTATTCTCGATCGTCTCACAAAATCTTGGATGCTTACAACTAAGCCGTATATGCAAGAGGTTTTACCAGGTCTTCATTGGGATCTAGCTTTTAATCGGGGGGTGACTTGGAGCTTATTTCATTCGCAAAGCAGTCTTGTTTTTGGAATTTTAAGCCTAGTTATTAGTATTGTTCTTGGTATTCTTGCAGTTTATACTTTTAGGCGCTGGCAGCAGGGCAAATCGATTTTTGCTGAACTGCTTGTGCTTGCTGGAGGGTTTTCAAATTTAATTGATCGTGCGCTCTATGGGGCTGTGGTTGATTTTATTTTAGTTGGTGCAAAAGGCTGGTATTGGCCGGCATTTAATATTGCAGATGCCTGTATTGTGATTGGTGCATTTATAATGCTCTGGGGAAGTATCCATGAAAAATCTTAAATATATTCCTACACTTGGTCCAATTGGTTATTTACCAGCTCCTGGAACCATGGGCACAACAGTAACGCTTTTTGCTTTATATGCAATTGGGTTTAATAATTTTTCTTGTCTCACGCAATTGGGTTCTACGGCAATTATGTTTGTTGGGTCATCGATATTGATAAGCAGCTTATTGCGGTATTTTAATTCGAAAGACCCCTCTGAGGTTGTTTTGGATGAGGTGGTTGGGAGTATGGCGGCGGTCTGTTGCATCGCACCGTCCCTACCCAATTATATTCTCGCTTTTATTTTGTTTCGCATATTCGATATTCTAAAACCATTTGGAATAGCAAAATTAGAAGAGTTGCCTGGAGGCTGGGGAGTCGTGACGGATGATTTAATTGCGGGGATTGTGAGTAATCTTATTTTACAGGTGATTAATTATTACTTTCTATAAACATCATGAATTACCAGAAATATCTACACCAAGGATTTGAAGCTCTTTCTCACTTTATCGCACCACCATTTTGCGTGCAGTGTAGAAAATTTCTTCAAGAAAATAGTGTCTTTTGTATTGAGTGCGAAAATCTTATTAAATCAATAGTTTCTACTCAGCTAGAGATAACCAAAACAAAATCAATTTCAGTGTTTGCACTTTCAGCATATAAGGATCCGATAAAGCCTTTAATTTTGGCCAAAAGTTGGCGTAATAGATTGGCTGCAAAGCAGCTTGGCCAATTGCTTTGGCGAAAAACCTATATTAAAAATGTGCCGTTTGATCTGATTGTGCCGGTACCGCTCCATTGGAGCCGGTATGCAAAGCGCGGATATAATCAAGCGGAGGTGATGGCGCAAGAACTTTCTAAGTTGAGTGGTAAGCCAGTAGTAAATGCAATAAAACGAATAAAGCCTACACCATTTCTTTCTTCAGTTTCAGCTTCAAAGCGGCCAGGTATGGTAAAAGACGTATTTGAGTTTACGGGTAAAGAGAATCTAAAAGATAAGCATATTTTACTTATAGATGATCTTATGACCACTGGGGTGACTCTTAGAGCTGTTGCTAAAGAGCTTTATAAAGAAAAAACAGCAGCAATCACGGCTGTGGTGGCAGCTCGTGTCTGCTAATTATTATTTTGGATTATAAAAGGGGGTGGAGATCCTTGAAGAAATTCAAACTCATCATCATCATCTTCAGAATCAATAACTTGCTCTGGGGTTTGAGCGTTATTAAGTTCTAATGTTTGATATTTTCGGAGTAAGTGCTTGATGCATTTTTCATGCATTTGTTGATTTGAGTTAATCGGTTTGATCTGATTTAAACAGGGTTCTGTGCAGTAGGCACATTGGCCAGTTTCGATTTTTTTGCGTATACGTGATGGTACCGGCCCTTTATCTTGTGGATTAAAAAGATATTCTCGACATACGCTACAAGCGAATTTTGTTTTATTTTTGCATCTCTGAAAATAGTTGTTCATACAGGTTGCATGTACAGCCTTTGCACAGCAACTGAGGCGAACAATACCTTTCTTGTCATTAGCTGTAAACTTATCTAAGCATACTGGACATTCAGTGAGTGACTCTTTGAGATGAGTGATAATTTTGTTAGCCACTTTTGCAAGATCGGGATTCATTTTTGGGGTATTTAATGCATATGCGTTTTTTAGTATGCCTTGTGTGATTTTTTCAGGGAAAATTTTATTGAGAGCTTGAGCAACTATTTGAGAATTCTGAGTTGATTCAGGGATATTAAAATTTTGAGCTATAATAATAAGCTCTTTAAATTTATTATTTTTTTCTTCCTCGCTTTTATCATTAAATGTACCATCATTAATACTTTTAAATAAGTTGATAGTTTCGATATTAGGTTTTCTTTTTTGGCGTATGCGAGGAATTTGAGTGTATACTTGTGAATATCGAGGTGGCGTTGGGGGTGTAAATAATTGACGCCCTACGTTACGGTGCTCAGGTGTTTCAGGTTGCATTGGGTGTACGGGTGTAGTTGGAGTGCCTGGTCGTTGCCTAACACCTTGAGGCGTGTGCGGGCTATTCATACTGATGGTAAGGCTCATATATCCTATTATAGCGAGTAAGCCAATAAATATTTTTTTCATCCCTTTTCCCCGTATAACAGAGTGAGTATTTTCCCATTCTATATGGAATATTATAGCAAGCAGTGGTGATGATTGCAAGGGGCATTAAGGCTTAGTAGACCTGTTTAAGAGGATTATTCTGTTTTTGAGTTGTTTTTCTCCGGATAGGGGCATCGGGGACATCCAATGGTTTTATCCATATACGATTGTAATTGGTTCAAATTCAGGAACAAACATTTTTGATGAAAATGGGCAGTATGTTTCTCACATAGGTTAATTTGGATTTGTGATAACACTGTATTGTTGCATATGAAACATACAAGAACCTTATTAGTGATTTCCTGGGATGATGTAGAAGCGTTTTGCGAATTCATACTCCAACTATATTTTGTAATAGAACTCAGAATAATAAATAAAAAAATGGCCCACTTTTTCACGAACACCTCTTTTACTGTATTACAGATCCTATTGATTATTTATTAGCTTGATTTGAAAAAGTAAGAGTTGGTTTTGCAACATTTTTTCAATCTGCTAAACTACTTTGCAACTAGTCCGATTTAGAAGTTCCTAATAATTTTTTCCGTGCGAGGATTTTTCATGCAGAAGTTTTCATCAGCGATTTCTCTAACTCTTTTACTTTCATTAGCATTGCTGCCAGGTTGTTGGCCGTTTGGGGAAAAACAAGAACCAGATACGGTTCCAATGAGCAAGCTAACGCCATCGCAAAAAGTTGATGATGGATCGGAAGTGCTCCTATCAATTAATGGCAACCCGGTTATTACTGAGAAATCTTTGCAAGAATATATTGAGCAGGCCAAAGGAGCTAATGAGCAAGTGGCTATGATTTTAGAAATCATGCCGAATGCAGAGCATGATATTTTCTTCAATGGCTTGATGCAAGATAAATTACTCAAAGAATGGATCAAAGATAAGGGCATAGATCAGCGTCCTGAGTATAAAAAAGATTTTAAGCAGTTGCTTGCAATGGCTCATAGCAGTTTAGCTGCTCAGCATTTCCAAAAAGAGCTTAATGTAACCGTTTCTGATTCAGAAGCGCGCAAATATTTTAATGAGCATAAGCAAGAGATTCCAGGGGTTATTGTGACAGCTGGCGGTATAAAAGCTCGCGGTATATCTTTTGATAATGAAGGCAAAGCCCAAGCATTCTACGCGAAGCTTCAAGCAGGCGGCAATTTTGGTACCACAGCGCAGGAAGCAAGCTTAGAGATTGATGATTTTGGTGGCCAGCCAATTAATGATAAGAGTTTTGTAGATCCAAAGGTTAAAGAAGCGGTTCTTGCAATAAGCAGTTATCCAAAAGCAGTAGTCATTAAGCTAGGTAATGGCAAAGCATGGGTCGTTCAAGCTCTTGCTAAGCAACAGGCTGAATATGTGCCGTTTGATCAAGTAAAAGAAGGCATTAAAAATATGCTCAAAGAGCGTAAAGTTGCTGAAATATTTGAGCAAGAGATCAAAAAACTGAAATCGAAATTTAAGGTTGAGGAAAATAAAGCATACTTTGAAAAGAAACAAGCAGCTAAGCAGGCAGCATCTAAGTAACATTTGAAACAAGCAGCATTACAAAGTATGAGTAAATGGAGTATACTAAGGGGACCTTCGGGTTCCCTTCCTCCTTTGCCAAGCAGATTACGCCAAGGCTTCATCAGCCAGGGGCTACGGCGGACAGGTATGTTTTAATAAATCAAAATAATTATGAAAAAATTTATTGTATTTCTTATCATTTCAATCACAGCTCTTTTGTATGCTCAAACAGAGCAATCACAAGCAGTTCTTTCAGTTGCGCAAGAGCAAAATGCGCCTGGATTAGTGATGCCTGAGCCACCTGAAAAAATGGTTGGCCAAGAGCATGAGGATGAGATTGCAGATTCTGGGCAACGGACTGATCAAGAAGAGACTTCTGAAGCTCAATCAGCAGATCAACCTTCGACAGATGAACCAGAAGCGGTGTCGGAACCTCAAAAACCTGCAAAGCCAACCCTCTATCCAATAGATAAGGTAGAAGCAGTGATCTTCTTTGATGAGGCTATGAAGGTAATATCCTCATCTGATGTGAAAAGAAATCTTGATGGTCAACCACGTACCCTTGAAGATATTCTAAATATGTATGTGATGTATGATAAAGCGACTAATAAATATAAAATTCCAGTTAATGAATCAACCGTTGATAAATATTTTAGCTCATTACAGCAGCAACATAATCTTACTATGGAACAGATCAAAGAGATGTTTGCCCATGGTGGCTTTACGTATGATCAGGGGCGCCAAGAGCTTAAGATGATGTATGCGAATAATTCATTGCTTCAATTTTTAGTAGAATCGCGCATTGTGGTCTCACAGGAGATGATCAAGGAGCATCATGATTCTCACCCTGTGTTTCAAGAGAGTAAGTATGAGATTCAATTGGCCAGCATCTCTATTCCGAACGGTAAGAGCAAGGCTGAAATCAAGCAGCAGATTGATGAATATATCAAAACGGGGCAGCCAGGCTTCGCCAAGGCTTCGTCGGCCACGGGGTTAGAGCCTTCTTGGAGTGATATCCTTGCTATGAAAAAAGATGATTTTGCTGATGATAAAAAGCCAATCACAGATCTGGATGTAAATGATATATTTGTCCAAGAAACTGCCTCTGGCTTTGACCTATTTAAGCTCCTTTCAAAGCAAGAAGAGCGCTTTCTACCTCTTGATAAAAAGCGATACCAAGAGATCGAAATGAAGATCAAAGAGCCATTATTCTATGAGATGATCGAAAAGGTGCGCCAAGAGCTTCTTGATGAGGCATCAATCGTTAAACCGGCTGATGCTCAGGCTTTAGACCAGTATCAAATAGTCCAATAGGGTCTTCTAGAACCTGTTCTTCATTCAAGCCAACAAAGCATTCACCCCTATTTGCAAATAATTTTAGGTTTGGTATACTTTGAAAGTAGGCAAAGTCAAAAATTCGACATTAAAGAGGGGAAAGCTCATGACTAAAAAAATTGTATCAATTTTTACTCTTATACTCGGCCTAGCTGGATCACAGATTATGCTCGCTATGCATCGGAGTCCTATGTATCTGTTTGGTCGATCAGTTCGATCAAAACGACCTGGTCCGGCTAACTTTTCTCAGACTTATAATGAGAACTCTCAATTCACTGGTATTGTTCGCCCAAAAAAAGGTGAACGTTATGATTTTAATAAAAAAGGTAAACAAGGAGTTAAAAAGTTTTCAAAATTGCGAGTACTTGATCTTCGGGGTAATGGCCTGAAATTTCTTCCAGCGATTCTTTTGGATAAAAAAAAGTTTCCAAAGCTTAGCGAAGTGAGTGTAGATATTGATCCGCGTGGGAACTTTAAGGTGCCTAGTAAGGAAGAATACCCTAAATTTCGCCTGCATTGTAGTTTTCCGAACTTTACAAATGATACTACTCTTGTAAATAGCAGTTATTATTTTGGAGATGAGGATAGAGAGTTAACACATCAAAACGTTACGGATGATTGGACGAAGATTTGCAATATTGTTAATCACGCAACTCGAAAACCTTTGCCTGGAAAACATCGTATGGAATTTGAGATAACCCCTCTGACCGTCGATGATAAAAGTGGCGGTGGCCATGGCCATCCTATTTATAATTTAGTTTCGTTAATATATTATAGAAATTCATCTGATGACAATATGGCAGAACTTCTTTCAAATCTTGTATTTTATTCTCTGATTGAGAGCATGCTCAAGCATGATCCATCACTCTATAGAACAATCAATATCTTTGGTGACACGGTATTCTTGCACTTTCTACGTGCTCAAATTTGTGTGCCTGAGTATTGGGAAGCTAATAGGTTGAATGAGAAAGATATTTTTAATCTACTCATTGAAAAATCTAATCCAACTGTTCAATCAAGCAATGGTAATACTCCGCTTCATTGGGCATTATTATCATGGATACGTCAAACCTCCTGTAGTTCATTGGTAAAACACCAGATAGAAGCTCTTTTGAAAGCAGGTGCACAAACTAATATTACAAATAAGGTTGGTGTGACCCCTGATATGCTTTTAATAATGTTGAATTCTTCAAAGAGTCACCACGATTCTCTCGGGTTGCATTTTCAAAAGAGTTGGAGCGATTTTACCGGTAAAGCCGAATCTGAAGATGAAGATAGCTCTGAAAGTGAGATTTTGCCATCTTCTCAAGAGACCAACTTGGTTGGTCAAGGTGAAGTAACCAGCACAGCATCTTCAGAAATAATTGATTTGGATCCAACGAGCGTTGGCAAAGATTTTACCCCAGAGCAAAAAGCCTATAATTTGGGGAGATTTTCACTTGCTTTTGATGTATATGAGCGTAATGTGTCTAAAACTGATCTACAAAAAGGGTGGAATACTATTGCCAAAATTATAAAGGAAGTTCCCGGCAAAAATCATCAAATTCAATATAATCCTGGGATATATGACTGGGAAGAAGAAGATGCGTTCCAATTTCCAAAAGCTCATCCTATTTTTCAGTGGCTTTTCTTTGACATATTAAATAGCTGCAGTTGGGATGCTGATGTTGAGCAATTGAGGGATAACTTCAACTTAGGAGGTAATCTACTCAAGAGCATGTTGGAAAATGATCCATCAATTTATAAAGTAAGAAACATTTCAGGTGATACACCATTATTGCATTATGTGCGATTACAAGCGGAGATAAAAGATTTTAATGATTATGACCTGTCTTTGTCTGCATTGCACTTACTTATTAAGGGTTCTGATCTGAATGATCAATCAAAAAATGGCAATACCGCGCTTCATTGGGCACTATTAGCATGGCCGAAAAGTGGTTCTGTAGGTGATTTAACGTTCTTTGAACAAATAAAAAAACTCATAAAGGTTGGTGCAGACCTAGATAAAAAAAATAATGCAGGCATAACGCCGAGAATGCTTATGAAGACAATGTATCCGCACTTGGCAGATGGATTATTAACTCAAATAAAATCAGAGAAGGTGAAGAAGTAGAGCGATATTAATTCTTTTCCTGTTCCAGCTGATCAACGAGTTGAAGCGCTTTATTAATAAGCGCTTCTTTTTTTTGTGCCAATTCAGGTTTACCATCAAAATATTTATTTAAAAGCGTCTCAAGATCCATGGTTACTTTGAGCCATTATTCTATGAAATGGTGGAAAAGGTTCGCCAAGAGCTTCTCGATGAGGCTTCAATAGTCAAACCGGCTGATGCAAAGGCATTAAATCAGTATAATGTAGCCCAATAGGCCTTCTACAGCTGCTCTTCACTTAAAACAAATCACTAATGCTCCCTATTTGTAAATATTTCCAGAATTGGTATACTTCGGAAGTATTCAAAATAGTATAAGTAAATAGGAGAGTTCATGGGCAAAGCCTTGATATCTATTATTTTTCTTTTGTTTGGCTTAGTTGGATCACAGTCAGTGAGCCCTATGCATCGGAATCCTGTTAATTTTCTTGGTGGATCAGCTCGGTTAAAACGATCTGCTCAAGCTAATTCTTCTCAGGTTAATGGTGAGAATTCAAAATTTCATGGTATGGACGATCAACCAAATGGTAGAAGGAAATTTCAATCTTTGGGTAATATATCACTCATGCCGAACCATCCTCTTATGATGGAGTCATTTGAGAAAGAAATCCAATCAGCCCGAGCAGGAATGGCCAGTCAGGATTGGCGTGTTCGTGATAAATCCTTAGATCTTTTTAAGATGTTGTTCAATAAGGGGCAGGCCTATGAGCAGGCAATCAAAGCAGCCCAAGCAGGAATGGCCAGTCGGTATTGGCGTGTTCGTATTAGTGCCTTCAGCCTTTTTAAGATGTTGGTCAATAAGGGGCAGGCCTATGAG
>SDBT01007678.1_pt1 | contig 17723 bp, 15 predicted proteins | sample 2277101 | NCBI WGS metagenome assembly SDBT01 (sample SAMN10404973, study PRJNA504765) | marine sediment metagenome | isolation source: marine sediment core GS10_PC15, 103 cmbsf | place: Arctic Ocean: Southern Knipovich Ridge | collected 2010 | reverse complement strand
TAAAATTTTATGATTTAACATAAGTAATTACCAATCAATTGTTATTCCAAGATGTCCATTATATTCCGAATTTGGGTATTTAACACTTATAAATCCAAATAAGTTGATTATTCTGTTTATTGAATAATTTGTTTCTATTCGGAATTCCGATGAATTGTAAATCTCCCCAAGTAAATATGGTGTATTATTGTCTAAGTCACGATCACGTAAATTATAATTATCCAATGGAGAACTACCAAGTCCTGACCCCTTTCTGATTAATGATGATGAAATGTTAAAATACCAACGGTATGATGGCCAAAATCCGGCCTTTAGTAATATCGATTGTGAATTAGGTCCCTGAGGCAGTCCAAGTCCGATTTCTGCTGAAGAATAAGAATTTGCTATGTCACTATGAGTATAAGTCCATGGACGACTAACAGTTGCCTCGATCCGTAAATCTGATAAATAGGGACTGGATTTTGAGACCCAATGAATCCCAGTCTGAAATACAAATTTATTAGCCCACCATTTTGTTAACACTTTTTCCCAGGCTAACTCATCCCAAAATAAAGTATTGTACCACTTTAGCCCCGGTTTGATACGCCAGGAACAATCAAATGCCATTAGCAAATTGTCTCTGTCGCCTTGATTGTGTTCTGCCGGCCAATAAAAATTAACGGGTATCAGGTATTCTATCTCAAAAGGGCGATTCCCGTAAATAACCATTTCATTAAATGACATTATCAGATTTTTGTTTATCTCGAACTCTATTCGATGAGCAGCTAAATACTTTTGTGGATAGTCTTCCAGCACATGAATTAATCCACTTTCAAATGGTAACAATGAGCCATGTATAAAATGGAATCCAATGTTTTTATATTTAAATGAATAATTAATATACGGAAATGTTTGGGTGCGACCCGAAAGAATTGGTGAATGCTCCGGTGAAAAACCCCAAATCACCGGTGTTTTGCTTACTTGAAAATCACCGTATTTGGTTGAAATATGGAAAGTAGCCTCAGATTGATACCATAATGTCCAATTGACAAAATCAAAATAAGGATGATCCTCGTTTTTAAAATCTTCAATTTGATAGACTAAAGATGAATCACCAACAAATCTATTCATTGTAAAATTTACGTAAAATGATAACTTATCCGAAACTGAGCCAAAAATGGACAATTGATCGGTATACCGTCGATAAATCGATTCATCAATTGTTTCTAAACGTGCCGTTTCAATTATATCCGCCCAGGCATAAACAGCCGAATCTTTGTATGATAATAAATGTGGTTCAGTTCCATGTAACTGATAATTTCCAAATAAAATATTTCCATTTTTCTTTAATGCTGATTTCTGCAGCGGAAAACTAGGTCTACTTTCAAATTTATCTGTAGAAAATTCAGCCATGAATCTCTGTAATAATTGTTGCTCTTTGGTCGATAATTTATTGGAAACAACTGCTAACTGTTTCAGCATATCCCTAACTTTTGAATAAGTTAACGGACGAACAGTCGCAGCGCCTTGCGAAAGATTTCCTAATGTAATTTGACGTTCAATAAAATGGCTTACTAAATGTTTTTGCGGTATAGGAACCTCTTGTGCATAACTTGTTACGGTGACAAATAGTAATATGCCAACGCTGAAAAATAAAGATCGATATAATTTATATGCCAAATTCATAACCATTAATATTTATAGAAATTAAATACAAATCGTAGTATCCCTTCACATCTTTCTCAATAATAAAGAACTACGCTTCATAAACTGAAATTATATGCTCCGCAATTGCGAATGCACTTGTAGCTGCGGGCGAAGGAACATTTAATACATGTGTTATATTTTTATCTCTAATTATATAGAAATCATCAAGTAATTTACCAGTATTAACTAATGCCTGAGCACGAACACCGCTCCCACCCGGGATAAGATCATTATTTTCTATTTCCGGAATTAATTTTCGTAATTCTTTTACAAATAATATCTTTAGATAAGAACGTAGTATTTCAACTGTGCCAACTTTCCAATAGCGCCTGCCTAATTTCCAAAAAGCAGGGTAACCGAATATGTCCATTAAATCTTTTAAATTTACGTCTGTTTTATTGTAACCTTCTCGCGCAAATGCCAATACTGCATTTGGACCAGCTTCCACGGTACCGTCTATTTTACGCGTAAAATGTACACCGAGAAATGGGAAATCAGGATTGGGTACCGGATATATTAAGTTTCTCACTAAATACAATTTATTCGGTTTTAATTTGTAATACTCTCCTCGGAACGGAATGATTTTAAGATTAATACTAGTTTCAGTCATCTTTGCAATCCTATCAGAGTATAATCCTGCACAATTAATTACGGATTTGGAGTGATAATTCCCTTGCGTTGTTTCAATTACATTCACATTATTATCATGGACAATGTCTGTTACCTTAGAATTTAATTGTATTTTACCACCACCCTGTTCAATAATATTAACACAAACATTACAAACATCCCCATAATCTATTATACCGGTAAACGGAGAATGAATACCTTTTATACCGATTGTATGTGGTTCAAGCTCTTGAATTTCATCTTGGTCTAATAATTTTATATTTGGTACACCATTTTTTATTCCGCGATCATAAAGTTCCATCAAATTTGGAATTTCACTTTCATTATTTGCAACAATTAATTTTCCGCACAAATTATATTTAATACCATATTTATCACAAAACTGGATCAGTTTATTAACGCCAAGTCGACAATTGTTAGCTTTTAAGGAACCGGGTTTATAATAAATACCGGAGTGAATAACACCACTATTATTACCAGTTTGATGGGCGGCTACCTTAGGTTCTTTTTCAAATACTATTAACTTTTTAGATGGATATTTCTTGAGATATTCATAGGCTGTAACCAAGCCAATGATTCCCCCTCCAATGATAGCCACATCGTACATGTGGATTTTATTTAAGTTTGACTATTACCTAAACGAATGATATTTGAATGATTAATTCCTGAGAATACATTGCGAGTATCAATAATCAATTTTGCTTCTGTTTTAACTATAGCATAGTTTATGTTTGTATGATCAGTTAGAACAACCACAGCATCATATCCCTGTAAGATTTCTGATGTTAATTTCTTTTGGCTATACTTATCCTCATTATTCCATTTAATTTTTGAAACGTAACTATCATAATAGTCCACCTGTGCACCACCCTGTTCCAATAATGTCATCACATCCAGTGCGGGAGATTCTCTTACATCATCAATATCTTTTTTATACGCAATACCTAAAACTAAAATTTTGCTCCCATTAATAGATTTTTGAAATCGATTAAGTCCTCTACTAATTAAATCTAAAACATGTAGCGGCATACCTGTATTTATTTCGCCGGCAAGCTCGATAAATCTAGCTCGGTAATTTAAAGTTTTCATTTTCCATGATAAATAATGAGGATCTATTGGAATACAATGTCCTCCTAATCCGGGTCCGGGTGTAAACTTCATGAAACCAAATGGTTTCGTTGCTGCCGCATCGATAACTTCCCATACGTCAACCCCAAGTTTCTCACACATAATTGCTACTTCATTAGCCAAACCGATGTTGATCGAACGAAAAGTATTTTCTAATAATTTGACGGTTTCGGCAGCTTCCGGAGAGCTAACCGGCACCACAGTATCAATTATTGATTCATAAAGTAATTTGCCAATTTTTGTACATTTCTCGGTAATCCCCCCGATTATTTTCGGAGTATTTTTAATTTGATACTTTTCATTACCAGGATCAACTCGCTCAGGAGAAAAACACAGATAAAAATCCTCTCCGACAGTCAAATTCTTTTTTTCTAATGCCGGTAATATTAGTTCTCGAGTTGTTCCAGGATAAGTGGTACTTTCCAAACTAATGAGCATATCGGTGTGAACATATTTTGTCAATTGATCCAATACACTCAAAATATATGAAACATCCGGATCCTTTAATTTATTAAGCGGCGTTGGTACACAAATTACAACGGCATCTATATTCACAAGAGCCGAAAAATCAATTGTAGCACTTATTTGTTTTGATGAAACTAATTGTTTTAAATTTTCATCGGACACATCACCAATGTAATTATCTCCTCTATTTAATTGATCCACTCTTGCTTTATTTACGTCAATTCCTATCACGGTAAAGCCATTATTTGCAAATTCTACCGCTAACGGCAACCCTACATAACCTAACCCGACTATCCCGATTATGGCAGTTTTATCATTAATTTTACTCTGTAAATCTTTTTTCATTTTCTGCACAATATTTTAAATTTATATTGTTGAAATTACATAACATTTGGAATAGCAATGTAGCAGTAATTATTGCTACATTGCTATAAGTGTGGTAAAAGGTTAATTTTCAGCCCGTCATTGAGCCCATAGCTCAACGGTTAGAGCAGCGGACTCATAATCCGTTGGTTCGAAGTTCAAATCTCTGTGGCTCCACTCTCTAAAAACCTCGGTTATTGACGAGGTTTTGTGTTGTATGGTACTGTGTCATCTAAGTCAAACGATGTCAAATAAAGTCAAATAATACCACATTATGGATACGCTTTCTATGGACACACTTCATTTTTTCAACGGTTTTTGGAATTTCAACTTTGTTAGACTGGGGTAGGGTGTTGAAGTCAAGTAGGTGCATACACATTCTCAAATAATTTTTCTGAAATATTTTTATAATCAGCGATTAATCTCAGCATTTTTCGTGATTCGTTTTGGTGTTTTCTTCAAAAAACATTAAGAACATTGGAATCACTAGAGGGAAAAGTATTCCAAGCGGTCTGGTAATTTGTGCGGATAGCACAATTGTTGCTAAAATTACAATAGGAACAATAATAATTTGCCGTTTAAAGAAGTCATGTTTACCGACATTTACAATGCCGAACCAAACAAAGGAAAAGGTCAAAAAGGTCCTGCGAAATGCATAGAATATTTCGCCTGGATCAACTAGTCGTTTTATAAGATCAGGAAATTCACCCTTAAGAATATTATGGCCGTATTCAACTTCAAAAGCGGCGCCTCCTAAGGCAATCCTGATTGAAATGAATGCAATGATTGGCAAAATACTGATTATAATATTTTTTAATAGTTTTCTTTTGTTCCTGAGCTGGATTGTTTCTAAAAACCACATCAAAGAAAAAATTACAAGAACTTCTTTGGACAGAACACCAGCTATAGAAGATAATATAAATATATATGGATTCCTCCTTATAACTGATATAAAAATTAGCATTGAGAATAATAAACTTATTGGATCTAACATTGGGAATGGCAAGGTTCCTGTAACAGATGCCATAGTTACAAACAATATGCCACCAATGAATGACCCCATTTTTGAAAAATTGAAATCTTTCATTAAGTAGAGATTAAATAATAAAGCAGTTAAATAGACTACTAATAGATTCATTAAAACAAATGACATCTCTTTGCTGATTTGCAATATAGATGATATGGCACGGACTATCAACACCGGTAGAATTCTATATTTATAGGGCGGGATGCCTTGATTAATACCTGCACTGTGGATAAGGTAATATTGGACATCCAGAGAAAAAGATGACAACTTCCATACTTTTCTCCAATATGTGTCAACTGGTTGTCCCTTAAGAAGTCCCATATCCGGAAAGTATTCTTTTAATGATTCTTCGGATTCCACATAGTACGACAAGCTTACAGTTCTTTCAACTCCGTAAAAATGATGAAGACTTGTGGAAACAAATAGCGTTAAATAGGTTAATGATACTAAAATCCAATACTTGTGCCGATTTAACATTACTTTCATATTACTACCCATTATTAAAATAGTTAACTCCCTGATAATCATCTATCCAATTATTCAGTAGAATTAATTCATCTGGGGCAATGAATTTTAATTCAATGAGTTTTTTATAACATATTACCATATTCACAGGAATATTTTCGATACCATCTTGTAAGTTTAAATTTATTAAGTTTTTGTATATTTGCATATTATTATTATAACCAGAAATTTCATCGTGAAAATCAAGCATCAAATTATGATCATTTCTCTGTTGCCACATTGAGCTCCGGTGAAACAAAATTGACCATCCGCATGTCCATGCTATACGTTGAGCAATAAATGAACGCCATATATCAGTCATCCTAAAACTGCAAGAGGAAGGTAAATATAATAGTGGAAAAGCCTCTTTAAACCAAGTTGTGTTTTGACTGTTAAATGGACAAAAGGATTGGTTACCCAAAGCAATATTTTCTGATTTGTTGAATGTAATGGGTAGGGGCAAAGTAAGCCTATATATCGCATCTACATCAGGGTTTTCATCTGCTAATCCCTGTTGTATTGGGCACTCGATAGATACTAACTCTTCAAGTTTTGGTAAGTCATCCTTAATATTTTCAAGAGCAAAACCTCTTGGCCAAACATGAATGTCCGTAAAATATTTATATATATTTACCCATCCTTTATTACTTAATAAATGAGCATTTACTAACTTAGTTCTATTGTCCCAGAAGTTTGGCAAAGGTAAATTGTCATCATCGGTTTCGATAATTATTTCAGCCCCCTTTGCGATAGCTATTAAATACCCTAAATTTTTACGAGCATAGTGCTTAAGTGGTAACGTTTTAGCCAATTCAAAGTTTAGAGCTTGTTGGCGTTTTACCGAGTAATAATCACAACCAGGCAATTTAAATTCTTTCGGGCTTTTGGTATCACCCACCACAATAAACGGTATGTTGTGCAATGAAGATTCTACAGCAATCTTCTTTAAGATGAAATGATCATGCCCTGCTATAGAAGTAATAATTAAAAATGTATTTTCCATTTTATTTGTTAATGGTATGTAAGAAATATTTCCGTACCCAAAGTTCCACAATATGGTTCAAAAACGACAAGATAAAAAGTAGTATGAATAAACAATTTTTATTTTATTATGGATGATTTGAAACGTAATCGAAGAAAGAAATAATGCAATAATACATTAATTGAATTATAAATTGCTTTTTTAGAAACACTAGGAGAAGGGGCTCGGTAATGAATTGGAATTTCTGCAAAGCGAGTTTCGCGAAGCAAATAGCGCAACTCAGTTTGATAAAAATGAGCTTTTGATAACAAACCGTATGCTACAAATTTATCAACGATGTTGGCATGAAATCCTTGAAAACCGGATGTTATATCGTACATACTTGTTCCCAACAAAGAATTGGAGAGAATGGTCCCAAATTTTGATAAAAAGGTGCGCTTCCAAGATGAGCCACAAATAGATCCTCCATTTATAAAACGACTACCAAATGCACATTCATTGCCTTCATTTAAGACTCTTAAAAACAGTGGCAAGGCTTTTGGGTCGTGTGATAAACCGGCATCCATTTCGATAATGAATTCATGCTTATTCTTCAAAGCTTCTTTATATCCTCTTATATAAGCATCAACAATGTTTTTGTTCTCCGGAGACCAAATCGTAGTGAATCGGTTATCATTTGCTGAAAGATTGTTGCATAATTCAAATGTATTGTCCTTTGATACATTATCAATAACAAAATAAACTCTCCCACACTCAAGTTTATCTAATTCTTTTACTAAGGATGATACAAATGGATTAAAATCTTCCGATTCATTTGCCATCGGGATTACTATTGCAAAATTAAATTTCATTTGGTGTACAGTTGTAGCATATGTGCGTCGTCAAAGGAAGTTGGAACAATTTGATTAGAAGTTAAGATAGACATTTGGTGTTAAGATTTGATTGTTATTGGTTTTCATATTAACAAGTTTACGATGATTTAAGGTTTTTTTCTTTATCCTTTCTCTTTGGTTTATTATTTGTCTTTGCCTTCCATAATACATATCGGCAGGGGTTACATTCTCCAAGGACTCGTGGTAGCGATGATTATTGAAATGCTCTACAAACTGAGTCCAACTCCCAGGGCAGATAATAATGCTCTCCGACAGTCAAATTAGTTTTTTCCAATGCCGGTAAAATTAATTCACGAGTAGTACCAGGATAAGTGGTGCTTTCCAAACTTATCAGCATATTAGAATGAACATATTTTGTTAATTGATCCAATACACTTAAAATATATGAAACATCCGGATCTTTTAACTTGTTAAGAGGTGTTGGAACACAAATTAATACCGCATCAATATTTGCAAGAACTGAAAAATCGGTTGTCGCACTTATTTGTTTTAATGAAATTAATTTTTTCAAATTTTCGTCAGACACATCACCGATATAATTCTCACCTTTATTTAATTGGTCCACCCTGTCTTTATTAATATCGATACCAATTACAGTAAAGTTATTGTTGGCAAATTCGACTGCTAGCGGTAGCCCTACATACCCTAAACCGATTATCCCAATAACGGCTGTTTTATCATTAATTTTACTTTGTAAATTATTTTTCATTGTCTGCTCAATTATTAAATTATTATCGTACAAATTACGCTGTATATTGTATAGAATTATAGTAGCAATATAAGTTTATAAAAAGACTAGCCAATTTGTAATTGAACTTTGTTAATTTAACGACAATCTCCAAATTGTCTTGTTATTCCCATTCAGAGTTAATAAACTATAATTAATTCTGATTTAACTCAATTATTATAAAATGACAATTGAAATAGTATTTGTATTAATCATCATAAGTATTGCTTTTATACTTTTTTCAACGGAATTCGTGCCTGTAGATGTTACAGCATTAATCATTCTTGGAATATTATTAGCCACCGGTATGCTTTCCATTGAAGATGGTCTTTCGGGTTTCTCAAATCCCGCGGTTATAACAATAGCCTGTCTATTTATAATAAGTTTTACAATACAAAAGGAGGGAATCCTAGAGTATGTAATCTTAAATGTTACAAAATTGATTGAAAAACAAAGATTACTTGGTTTTATAATATATCTTTTTTCAATCAGTATCGCTTCAGCGATCATGAATAATACAGCGATAGTATCAATTTTTATACCGGTCACTATTCGTTTAGCAAACAGGTTTAATATTAGTCCATCTAAAGTATTAATACCGTTGAGTTATGCTGCTATTCTCGGTGGTACTTTAACATTGATTGGTACTTCTACAAACTTATTAGTTAATTCCATATTTGTTGAAAAAGGTGGTCATGCTTCAATTGGCATGTTTGAGTTTACGAGATTTGGTCTAATATATTTAGCAATTGGATTAGTATATATCTTTACGGTAGTACCTCGCCTCATTCCGTCCCGTATAGCTGCATCAAGCCTGACAAAAAACTATCATTTAGGCGCTTATTTGACTGAAATTAAGATAAGCGAAGATTCTCCCTTGGTGGGCAACACTTGTCTTAGTAGATCCATCAATAAGAATTATGATGTGACCGTGTTAAATATTTTACGAGAAGGAAAATTAATTACAACAAATATCAGAAATCGAAAAATACGGCAAGATGATATATTGTTTGTTCGTGGTTCTTTAGAAGGGTTTTTACGAATGAAAGAATTAGAGAAAGTCACCCTCCTAACTGACGAAAAATTAACTGAAAAAGAACTAGAACAAGAAGAAAATATTTTAGTCGAAGGATTGTTAACGGATCGGTCTCGATTAATTGGCAGAAATTTAAAGTCTATAAATTTTAGACGGAGATATGGTGCATTTATATTGGCGATACGCCGGGAAGGTACAATTCTACGTGAGAAAATCGCTCATTTATCATTAAAAGCTTATGATACTTTACTAATCTATGGCCCGACAGATAGTATCCAAAATCTTGCGAAATCAAATGACTTTATTTTAATTGGCGAAGTCGACGTTTCCCTCACCAAACATCGGTTTTGGTGGATGAGCATCGCGGTGCTTTTTATCGCTGTTTTATTAGCGGCATTAGGAATAATACCGATTGTTAAAGGTGCTTTGATCGGAGTTATAATATTATTAGCATTTGGAGTAATTAAACCACCCGATGCCTATAGGGCAATTTCTTGGCAAGTAATAATATTACTAGCTGCTCTAATTCCATTAGGTCATGTTATTCATACGAGTGGTACCGCAGCCTGGATAGGGGAATCATTATTTAATTTTATGACAATCTTCCCGTCTGATTTACAACCCTTCGTAATGGTAAGTTTGATATATTTGATCACAACTATCTTAACTGAAGTTTCATCAAACGCCGCAACGGCGATACTTATGACACCAATTGCATTAATTGTAGCTGCAAAACTTGGATTAGATCCACGACCTTTTGTTTTTTCTATTTGTTTTGCTGCTTCTGCATCGTTCATAACACCGATCGGGTATCAAACAAACTTAATGGTTTATGGGCCGGGCGGATATAAATTTTCCGATTATATTAGAACGGGATTACCTCTGGCAATTATATTATGGATTGTGGCTACAATTTTCATACCAATATTTTGGCCATTTAAACCAATCTAACAAATTGCAATTCCGAATACTAATTTTTATTTTCAATTTATCGTCTAAAAGACTAACTTTCAGCCCGTTATAGGGCCCATAGCTCAACGGTTAGAGCAGCGGACTCATAATCCGTTGGTTCGGAGTTCGAATCTCTGTGGGCCCACTACTAAAAATCTCAGTTTCTCGTCTGAAGCTGGGGTTTCGTGCATTATAGAGTAATCAGGGATATTCAGCAATAATACAGTAAATTTTACTACACTTTTTACTACACTATAGCTACACTAACCTGTAAGTCCACATATTGTTGACTGTTCTTTGGGCTCATAATCATTCGGGGAATATAAAGTTATTTTCGATACCCTCGGAGGTTTTTACAACTTTATATTCTTCTATTAAAAAATATAATCTATTTTTTAATGATTCTGATTTGCCGATGTTTTTCAATATTGATTGTTCTTCTAAGATACTTTTTGCTTTTAATAAATGTTCATAATTATCAAAATCCATAAACAATTTAAATTGAGTACCAAATTTCTTATGTATATTTATTTTTAATTCAACATTTAATTTTTTATGGGTAGATAAATATTCATATTTTAGATATGTTATTTTATTTTGCAAACCCATTTCCATTTTCTCTTTTTCAATAGCAGTATCTTTCAGAAATTCATCATTACCAAATCTGGACAGAATAAAGCCAGGTTTCATATACTTCACCATATCAGGAGGAATATTATTTAGCGTGATTATTTCAAGAATTCTTTTAGTATTAAAGAAATATTTTGCAATAAGAGATAGCCTGTTATAAGTATTAGCAAACAACTTTTCAAAAAGTTTGAATAAAGCAATTCCAATTATACTTCCTGTCCAAAAATTTGTATCCTTTATTATATCAAATAGTTTATCCATAATTTTTCCATTTTTGATTATTAATTTTCCTTACCCTTGATTATTTATATTAAAAATTAGTTAATAAAAACACTTTGTAATTATAAATTCTTACAATAATGCTAAAAAATAGTTTACAATTACAAAATAGACAGAATTTGTAGTAACTATACTCCATCAAATATTATTTGGGATATAAAATTATTCTTATATAAAGACAAAAATGATTTAATTGTAACTTATTTATTGAAAATAGTAAAAAAATAGACTTGGTAAAACTTAATGATTAATATACCTAATGAATTCAATGGTTTACTACCAGAACTTCCAATTACTACAGACGAAGATATACAACAATATAAAAAAAATAATGATTTTTTCCCTCTGGCATTTAAGTGGTCAAGATATTGTGGTATCCTTAGTATTAGATTTGCATCAATATCTATAGACTCACCAACCATTGACGCAAAAAAACAAATTTTGCATATTAATATATTACAGGGATTAATAAATAGATGTAGTAGATTATTAGCTTTCACAATACATCTCGCTCAGGCTAATAAATTTGATGAAACAATTAGGATTATCGCAAGGTGCCTCAACGAAACCATTGTCAAGATTCAATGGTTAACAGTTACAAAGCAATCAAGTACCAGCAGGTATCTACTTTTATCAACTGCAAGCAGGTGATTTTGTGCAAACTAAGAAGATGGTGTTGATGAAATAACAACCCCAAGTTTTCCCCTGCGTATCGTTTTGATTATCATCAAAAATAGTTTAAGGGTTACTGGTTTGCAGGGAGATGGGAAAAACTTGGGTTGTTTACGGATATCCTCCTAAAGATGGGCGATAGCGCATGAGTTTTTCTCCTGCAATCATCCAAAAATCCCCATTGGGTGCTTCAAATAATCCAGTATTCAAGATATTTATATTATCGATATCTGATAATTCGGGATTAAATGGTGTATCAAATTTATCCCAATAAATCCAAGCAAGGCCATCAAAGGTGACTATTCCTCTAGATTTATATGTATAACCAATTTGGTTATCAAAAACACGAGTAAATATTTCAAAATACATTGTCCCTATCTGATCAACATGCAATGGATAAGCATGATCTAATGCAATTTTTGTAGGGTCATTAACAGGTATATGTATATTTTCCCAGGTATTTCCATTAAACCTATATGTCCCTCCATTATGGCCTCCTTCTGTCCAAACATCTCCGTGAATATCAATTACTAGGCAACCGATATCCCAGCTTGAAAAGTACGGGAAATCATCAAAAGACTTTATTTGATCATCTTTAAAGACGTCAATACCGGGATCTCCCCCGACATATATAGACCCATCGGGATGCAATACCATTTTAAATGGTTGATATACTTGCGATCTTGGATAAAATGAAAAGTCAACACCATTATATTTGTAGTAGGACGGACTATTAACAGTACCAATAAAAAGATTAAAATCTTTATCTAATACAATTGAACCAATTTCGGGTATCTCATTATTTATAGGATCTGAAGGTATTGGAATTACTTTGATCCATCTATTAAGATCGTAATGATATTCTGAGATGTAATTTATTGAAGCGATCCAAATCCTGCTTCCATCAATAGTGGCAAAACTATAAAACCATCCGCCAGGCAATTCACTATTTTGTGAAGTTAATGTCCTAATTGTATTGTTTATGGGGTCAAAAATATTTATTTGATCCGCACGCGCCATCCATATTAATCCATTTTCATCAACAGTCATTTCCGACCCATACAATCGAATATCTGAATAAATCCGCCACCCTGGATATTCTGTGATAACAATATCAATTTTTTCGCTTTCACCAATGTTACCCTCTCGGTCAGCTACTTTAGCATATAATTGATGCTCACTTTCATCAGCGAAAGGGGTGACATCAAAACGGATTGTATCAAAATTAGTATTTACAGTTATGGCAGTGGTATCGTCAATTATTACAGATACATAGTCTATTTTGCTGTCATCTTCGATATCAAGATAAAGTGTAACGCTACGGCTTATCTCATTACCGCCTGCAATTGTTACATTCACGTTAGGAGATGTTGTATCTTTGTCAGGGGAGAGTAGTTTGCATGAATATATTAAACACAATATAGATATGACCAGAATTAAGTAAAATTTCACGTTAATAATTCCTATAGAAGATTTATAAAATTACTGCTCTGCAAATTTAAAGTAAATACCCGAAACACAGTATTTTTAATAGAAAAATGATTTTAAGGTTTTTAATATAGTCAAGAAGAAAACACATCATTATAATTGCATTTGTCTCATTTCCCGTATTTCCTGTCCTTTTTCTATAAATTAAATAATATGATAATTAATAAAATATTATAAAGTTTCTAAAACACACGGTAAATAGCGGAAACATAGTAAAACCAAACCTTCCCACAACTTAATGGGTACCTTTAATAGACCCCCCATCATGAGCCTCCTAATGTCCGACACAGAAAAGAAGGTACTTTGCTGAGGGAACATCCGATTCCTATATTTTTTTTTTAGAAAAAAAGCTGTGGCAAAATCTATATTAGCAATTGCTGTTATTGTTACAGAAACTGCCTATATGCAAACACATGGTCGCCAGGCATTAATATCTGCTGATGATTTTGATTGGGGCACTACAGATTTGAATACATTAGCAGAGCAATGTGATAAAAGAGTAGAGATTAGCAAGCAGTATGCTGTTGAATGTCGAGATAAAATTAACAGTTTACTTTAGTTACTATTATTTCAAAATATAGCAAAAATACCCATTATGGATACGGATTCTATGGATACAGCGGGTCTGTTTCTGACGGAGTAGCAGCAGAGTGAGAATCCGTTGGTGATATTTTTCAGTTTTCTAATTAATATAATAACCTATCCATTAAACGATAAGAGGATAGTCTAAGCCTATATTATTATTGTTTTTATCTATCTACTTTTTTTGTATAATAACATCCTAATAGCTACGAATTATAGTGTTTTACGCCTTATTGAGACTCAGGAGTGGTCAATCTATAATTATAAGTACATAGGTGAGGTTTACTATGAGAGATGTAAATTATAGTGGGGTTATTCCATTAAGACAAATTACCTTATCTTCTTTACAACATATTTCTATTCTTTATTTTATCAATAGTGTGAGGATAAAATGAAAAAAACGGTCCTATTGTTAACACAAATAATTGTTTTATTATCTACAATTAGTTCAATCACATTTGCTCAATCATGGCCACAACTGGACAGCGACATTGATGGTGAAGCTGCAGATGATTGGTCAGGCTGGTCAGTTGCACTATCCTCTGACGGCAGCCGGGTGGCCATTGGGGCGTCATTAAATGATGGTAACGGCAGCTTGTCAGGCCACGTCCGCATTTTTTATTACAATGGAGCAGCATGGATAAAACTGGGCCTCGATATTGATGGTGAAGCTGCAGGCGACTATTCAGGTTATTCAGTTTCCCTATCCTCGGACGGCAGCCGGGTGGCCATTGGGGCGATATACAATGATGGTAACGGCGACAATTCAGGCCATGTCCGTGTTTATGAATACAGTGGCACACCATTAGCATGGACAAAACTGGGCGACGATATTGATGGCGAAGCTGCAGATGACCGCTTAGGCGGATCAGTTTCCCTATCCTCGGACGGCAGCCGGGTGGCCATTGGGGCGTATCAAAATACTGGTGTTAACGGCTTCCGGTCAGGCCATGTTCGTGTCTATGAATACAGTGGATCAGCATGGATAAAACTGGGCGACGATATTGATGGTGAAGCTGCAGACGACCTATCAGGCGTGACAGTTTCCTTATCCTCTGACGGCAGCCGGGTGGCCATTGGGGCGCTCCTAAATCATGGTGTTAACGGCACCTATGCTCGCCTTGTTGGTGTGTATAATTACCGTAGAACGGCATGGATAAAACTGGGCGACGATATTGATGGTGAAGCTGCAGGTGACTATTCAGGCAATTCAGTTTCCCTATCCTCGGACGGCAGCCGGGTGGCCATTGGGGCGCCATACAATGCTGGTAACGGCAACCAATCAGGCCATGTCCGCATTTTTTATTACAATGGAGCAGCATGGATAAAACTGGGCGACGATATTGATGGTGAAGCTGCAGGGGACCTATCAGGCAGGTCAGTTTCCCTATCCTCTGACGGCAACCGGGTGGCCATTGGGGCGCCATACAATGCTGGTAACGGCAGCGCTTCAGGCCATGTCCGCATTTTTTATTACAATGGTTCAGCATGGATAAAACTGGGCGATGATATTGATGGTGAAGTTGCAGGTGATTGGTCAGGCATTTCAGTTTCCCTTTCCTCTGACGGCAGCCGGGTGGCCATTGGGGCGCCACACAATGCTGGTAACGGCGGCGATTCAGGCCATGTCCGTGTCTTCTTTTGGGATCCCTATATAATTATTTCAGGATATGTAAAATATAACAATGGAGCTGCAGTTGAAGGAGTAGAGGTAGCCTTCAGTAACAGCGGATTAACAGCAACAACTGACGCAACGGGATATTATGAAAGGTATATCACCAGAGGCTGGAGCGGAACAGCTACTCCTTCAATGGATAAATTTACGTTCAGTCCAAACAGTTATACCTATTCAAATGTTCAAACTGATCTACCGAACCAGGATTATGTTGGAATAAGAAATTCTGTGACAATTTCAGGTTATGTAAGAAACAATGTAAATATTGGAATTGGAGGAGTGGATGTAGCATTTAGTAATGGCGGAGCTACAGTAACGACTAATGCTACAGGTCATTATTTAACTTCAGTTTCAAGTGGTTGGGGCGGTACATCAACTGCAACTAAGACCGGTTGGGCATTTACTCCAACAAGTTATACTTATCCTCCAGTTACAGCGAATCAGACCGATCAGGATTATGAGGGCAGAGATGTTATTTTGGCAGTAAATGACATTAATTCATTACCGACTGATTTTACAGTATTACCTGCTTATCCAAATCCATTTAATCCAAGTACTACGATAAGCTATGGATTAGGCAGTGATAGTTATGTATCAATACAGATATATGATATTACCGGTCAGTTAATAACAACATTACTGAACGGTGATCAACATCAAGGTTGGCACTCAGTAATATGGAATGGAACGAATAACCACGATGCACAAGTTCCTGCCGGTATATACTTAAGTAGAATAGCTTCAGATAATGAAGTTAAGACTACTAAGTTGATGCTACTAAAATAATAGTTTAAACAACCAAGGAATATTGAAAGCCCTGCTTTTTAGTGGGGCTTTTTGTATCAAAAACGTATCCCAAAACAAACCGACTAAATTGAGAGCACTAAAAACGATGGTTTTTTTTGAACACTTTCTGTGCGTATGCAAAACTGTTAAAAGAAGTATCTCGCGCTGAAAGCATTACTGTATAACGTTGTTTTGATAAGACAGCGCAAACATAATTAATATCAACATAAGTAAAAAGCGGGACGGCATAGTAGGAACTGTTTCTAAGAAGAATGAAGTAGTATCCATCCCGCTTTTATCAATTCGGTTCTCTCTGTATTATTTAGCCTTCATAAATAAACCAACTAACACAAATAAGTTAATTAGAAAATTTATGTAGACTGGTGGACCAGCAAAACCAAGGGTAAAATGATATACTGTCATTATTAACGTTAGAGATGTAAAAACAAAAAATGTTTTTGCGACGCCAACTAATGATTCATTACCCTCAGCACCACGTAAGCCCCAGGCAATCCAACCAATTCCAATTAACGCAACTCCCCAGATTTGTTGTGTACCAATTAAGTCCGGGGTTGGTGTGACTCCTGCTCCAGCCATTGCTTGGGCTGGTATAATTACAAATACTAATCCTAATAAAATATTATAAGCACCATATATGGTGAATATTAGTTTTAGATTCATTGTATCCTCCTTTTGATTATGGTAATTCTAATACAAAACTATAAGCATAACAATAACAATAATAATGGTTTATAGAGTCTTATTATCCAGTATTATAGATATTTTTCGGTATATAAATGTTTCGTATAATTCCCCTGTACAAATCAAGATTTATAATAAATTGTAATATTAATTTAGCAACCAGAAGGAAAGAAAAATGGCAAGATATTTAATTGAGTTAGAACATGAGGCATCTGAGGAAGCCTGTTCAACTGCAATACAAACTCTTTTGTCTACAGGGTCGCATTTTTTAACAAATGCGGAGTGGGGATGTAAAGATGAAGAACACCGATGTTGGGTAATTGTTGATGTTGATAAAAGAGACGACGCTCTCACCATATTACCACCTATATATCGTAGAGAAGCAAAAATAATAAAATTAAAACGCTATGCGCTGGAAGATTTTAATAAAGGAATAGAAACCAAGCAGTATTAATATAATTGTAATACGGCTTAAGTGGACAATAATGAAAATGAAAAAATTAGATATAAAAGAATC
>SDBT01007677.1_pt1 | contig 17725 bp, 19 predicted proteins | sample 2277101 | NCBI WGS metagenome assembly SDBT01 (sample SAMN10404973, study PRJNA504765) | marine sediment metagenome | isolation source: marine sediment core GS10_PC15, 103 cmbsf | place: Arctic Ocean: Southern Knipovich Ridge | collected 2010 | reverse complement strand
CATATATAATACTATATATAATTCCATTTATATCTCTTAGGATTTCGATTCAAATACTCAGTAGATTTTTCAAGCGCCATAGTTACTTCGGAAGGAGTTTTATAGTTGGTGTTGTGAAGGGCAACTCGGCTTAGAACTGAGAAATACGATTCAATCAAGTTCAACCATGGGCTATTGGTCGGAAGCCATACAAAACTAATTCGATCTTTGAAATTCTTTTGCCATTGCTTTTGACTCTTGTGGGAACTTAGGTTGTCCCAAATCATATAAATGTGCTCCTGAGGAAACGCTGGCAAGAGGACATCTTCCAGAAAATGCCTAACATCTTCGGTTCGCTTTCTTTCGTAGGCTTTACCCACAGCTTGTCCGGAATGAGGCGCAAAGGCTGCCAGCCATTGAATCGTACCTGTGCGCGGATAGCGGTTGGGGCGCCTGGAAACTCTCTTGCCCCAACTGCGTCCACCCCTTGGGATCGGCTGCAGTGGTCCCATCTCCTCCATGCAAACCACAATCCCATCTCAAGGTGGATGACGATAGAGGTCTATGATGGCGTTTTTTTTGCCTCATAGTCTGGATCATTGCTCTCGCTCTATGTTTTTCCAATCCGGAAGCGAAGACCATGGGATAATATAATCCTTCGGATTGTCTCCCGACTCAGAAGGGACAACCCTGTTTCGCCACGAAGATAATCCTCAAGCTTGGTTAAAGACCAGGTCTGGAAGGGAAGCCCTAGGTCGCTTGGTCTTGATGTGGCCACTTTCAAGATGATGGTATGGGTATCCTCCTCATAGTGCGCAGGACGTCCGCTTCTTGGAAGATCCTGTAAACCGTCAAGCTCTCTTTGTAGATATCGCTTCATCCACTTATGGGCGTTAGTGTAATGAATATTTGAGAAATCGGCTGCGTCTGTTAGAGAATAACCTGCGGCAAGATTCCATATCAAATAGGATCGTTGAAAGAAACCTGCTGGGGTTAGTCGACTTCGCAACACCCTTTGAAGTTCGACCAATTGTTCCCCGCTTAATTCCGGAAAGTTTAGTTTTAGTCCCATAAATATATAGTAATACTTTCCGGACAAAAGTCAAGTTTTATATAGCATTATTTATGTGTTAAAGCACTACCTAAAAAGCAAAGCTTTTTCACCCCATGCAAAAAAGACTGATGAATGACACCGTTTTGGATTTCAAGGTTTTCGTATAAAAAATCCGCAGGATGGTCGACATTGGCTTGAATACCCCCGACACGGGCCGCAGCCAAAAAAACATACTCCGGTCGCTCTTTATCAAAAAATTCTTCCACCTGCTTTTGCCGTATTAGGTCCAAGCTTTCAAGCGATCTGTAGACTATATTTCGATAGTCATTTTCCATGAGCTTTCGAAGGATTGCAGAACCTACCATCCCGCTGTGACCGGCAATATATATCCTGGATTCTTTTTTCATAATTGAAACTTTGTCAGAATTTATGGTTACTCGTTCTTTGCCATGATTTTAGGATACCATGCGCTGCCAGCGTGGGATTCCAGAGATAATTTTCCCATAAGACGAAGGATTTTCTTCCATTCCCCAAACGAGATATTATAATGTGTGACACCCATTATTCATATTCCTTTCTTTTTTTTTAAACAGTTGTAATCTTCTATATCGACGCCATGGTTTATAGTATCTTTCATAAAGAGAGTATAGTAACTTTCTCTTCCCTAATTGGATGGCCACAAAAACAGGCAAACTCAGAAGAAATTGTCTTGCGTATTGTTTTGTGCGTAATCCCTCTCTGAACTCTGGACGAGACAATGCTGACCTCATCAATAATCTCGAATCAGCTATATTCCCTAAAAAAAACATGTTCAAGGCACGAATAATATCATCAGATATGCTATACATCTTGTAATAACGAAAGGCCTGTAGTTTAACTAGTTGATGAATTTTAGGTATAGACAGATAGTAATCCATCACTTGAAGAAAATGTGCTCTATGGGTTCGGAATTTGAATATTTTAGCGCTTTCTTGCTCTTCTGAGATACGATATTTATGCAAAGGCTCGTCTATGATACCAACAAATCCCAGCTGTGAAAGTCTGAACCACAAATCGATATCTGCAGCTGAACAAAATTTGAGATTAAATGATCCCACTTTGTCCAAAGATTCTCTCCTTACCATCAGAGTGGGTACTGTCAGAAAGTTGCCATATTTTAAGACAGCGTTCAATAAATTTGTGAAATCAAACTCCTCCCGATCCCCATGTTCTTTGGGAAGACGAATAATGCCTTTACGAATTGGCCGATCGAATTTATCAATCTTTTGAGTCTTTGTAAAGACTGCACTTGCTTTATGATGCTTCATTAGAAATTCGACCTGTCGTGATACAATAGTAGGTGAATATAGATCATCTGCATGATAAAGGGCAATAAATGGCCCTTCTGCTAAAGAGAGTACATAATTCCAATTGCTTTCTCCCCATGTTTCCAATTTGGGGTTGAACTGATACCTTACACCCTGTCCGGCGTATTCCTGTACAATGCTTGCAGTATCATCATTTGAACAGTTATCTGAGACAATCACTTCAAAATTTGGATAATCCTGGGCAAGGATTGAATCAAGAGTTCGCCGTATGGTGCGCTCACCATTACGAACAGGCACACATATAGTAACTTTTGGCCAATTTATATCAGCTTCTTGAAGAATTTTCTTTGCCATATATTGAAGTACATACCTTGTTGGGAAGGAACCGCTATAGCCCCCGTTTATAAACCAAACTCTTCAATCTTCATTATTTTGCATACGGACCTTCAATTATATGAGCATCATGACGACTCATGATCACTATTCATATCTGCTTCCACTTTACCGTCCTGTGTAATGCTTCCTTCAGCTTTATCCAGGGATAAAGTCCTAAGTTTTCTCTGGCCTTCTTAACAGATGGGACATAGCGTTCCGCCGGTCTGCCTGGTGTAGGCGATTTTGCGATGATAACTTTTAGTGTATTTGGAAAGGATACGGCAACCTCATTTGCTAGATCCCTGATGGTTATGGCATCTTCCGAGCCGACGTTGTATGCTTCGCCCGGTACGCCGCGAAAAAGGATCGTCCATAACCAGATTGCCAGATCGGCTGCATAGAGATAAGACCGATAATGAGTTCCGTCACCTGAGACATATATCGGACCACCTGCAAGACCATCCTGGATAAAATTTCCAACTGCAAAATGTACATTTAAAGGCAAATATGGTCCGACAAAAGCAAAACAACGGGCAATTGATATTTCCAAGTCATATTTCCTTTGGAAAATACTGCACATAAGTTCGGCAAGCCGCTTGGCTTCTCCATATGCGGAAGCGTGTTGAGTAGAGTCAGGCGCTCCGGGATAATCTTCCGGTATATGAGATAAATCCGAGGGCTGTTTTCCATAGACCGCTCCCGAACTCGTCAGAAGAAATCGCTTTGCTCCACAATGATTAGCAAACTCAAGCATCCTTCGGGTTCCTTCTACAATGGTATCAATCATCAGGAGAGGGTTTTCCTTATTCAATTTTGAATTTGTGTCTGTAGCAGCGTGAATAATATAGGAAAATTTAAAATTTGGAAATTCAAAGTTACGCACATCTCCAATATGAAATTGTACATCTGGATGAGTGGCTAAATGTTCTGCTTTCTTATAAAAGGCTTCATAATCACGCGTAAGAACGACTGCTTTAGCATTTAATCCAAATTTGTCATTGGCATAAATAAAACTCTCCAACAACCAACATCCGAAAAATCCAGTTCCACCGGTAATAAATATCCGAGCTCCTCGAATCTTTTCCCAAAGGTGCATTGTATGAGAAATTATATGATTTAAATCAATTGTTAAAAGATTTTCTCTCAAGGTGACATCAGTAATTTACTACATGATTATATGCTTTTTTATTTCTCACCGTTTAGATATACCAAAAACTTTATTTCTCTTCAATAGGTTTTATTATCATCTCCCTGTAAAATTCATCTCGATCTAGAAACGGATACATATCTTCTAAAGGCTTCGACACGATCATGCCATCTTCTTTTTTAAATGAAGATACAGAGGGAACAATCTCTTGATTTCTTAGACATATAACTTCACAAACTGCTGCCTTCGGATATTTAAGAATTACTTCTAAATCTTCCTCCAATTTTTCACTTTCTGAAATCTCGAAGTATTTCAAACCATATGCATTCACTATTTTTTCTATAGAGGGAAACGATACTCCACATCTCCGATCGGTTCCGATGAACCTTTTTTGGAAAAATTTTGATTGCGTTATTCTTATTGCTAAATAACCATTATTATTCCATACAAATATTTTAACTGGAAGATTATAATATTTAATCGTTTGTAATTCCTGAATGTTCAATTGAAAGCTACCATCTCCAGTTATTCCTAAAACTTCCCCTTTTCCTTTTGCAAAGCTAATTCCTATACAGGCGGGAAGTGTGTAACCCATTTCAGCCTGGCCACCAGAAGTTATATATCTTTGATTTTCTTTTAATTTTACCCCTTGAGAAACAACATAAAAAACCGAACCAGCATCAGAAACAATAACTGAATCAGGTTTCATTTTTTTTGATAAACAATCAATAAAATAATAAGAATTGATTCCCTTTTTTTCATTTTTATATTCAGGTAGACATACAGGCCATTTCCGTTTCCACCCCTGGCAAATTTCAACCCATTTTTCATTATTGGAAATATTAGGGTTTTCCAAATTCTTTAAAAATTGTTTGGCATCAGCATTTATGAATAGATCTATCTTTACAGTGTTTTTTTTGTGTTCTTCAGGATCGATATCTACAACTACAATTATTGCCTCTCTGGCAAAATTTTGATATTCATGTCCTGTAGAGCTAACACTTAATCGACTTCCTAACGCAATCACTAAATCCGAATTTTGAACCGCAAAATTTCCTGCTCTATCACCTTTATTACCAATACGGCCTATATATAAAGGATGCTCACTCGGAAGAAGATCTATCCCAAGTCTAGATGCCACAAATGGAATGTGATTTTTTTCTATAAATGATTTGAAATAATCTCTAGCTTTTGCAAGCCGTATTCCTTGACCCGCAATAATAATAGGCCTTTTAGCTTTTTCTAAAAGTCCTATCAATTTTCCTATCTCTTCCTTATAAGGAATTTCTTTATACTCTTTTTTAACTTCTTTCTCAGAAAATTTTATTAAGGATTTTTCATCTACTATGGAGCTTTGAACATCTAGGGGTATATCTAACCACACAGGGCCTGGGCGACCTGATTTAGCAAGATAAACAGCTTTTTCCAAGTGATAATCAATTTTTAGTGGATCATTAATCATCACCGCATATTTAGTTATTGGTTTGACGATTGATACTATGTCAGCCTCTTGGACTCCAAATTGCCTTAATCTTGCATTTGAATTTATAATTGTCTCTTTCCTTTTACTTTGGCCAGAAATAAATAAAACTGGAACATTATCTTGCCAAGCTCCTAATAATCCTGTTATAGTATTAGTACCACCACAGCCAGTAGTAACCATGACAACTCCTAAATTTTCAGTGTATTTTGTATATGACACCCCAGCCATCGCTGTCGCTTGTTCATGATGATTATGAATTGATTTTAGCTCAGGATGTTTTGCAACTCCATCAGATAGAAACATCATACCTCCGCCAACAAACATGAATACTTCCCCAACTCCTAATCCATGTATATAATCTGCAATATAGTCTGCAACTCTTACCATAATAAACTCCTCTAAATTAGTTCACTTTATCACCCTTTCCACATTTTTGAACTCTTAAGTTCTTTCAGCTGTTTATTATTTATTGGGTAAACATAGTCTTCCCCAGGAAACAACCCATTTTTTACCTCCTCGATATATTTTAATAATGCCATCTCAGCAAGAATCAGCAATCCATCTTTACGCTGTTCACGTCCAACCTTTCTAAGGTCACTTATACTCTCAAGATAAGCAATATATTCTTTAACCACTTGCGGTATATAACACTTAGCAAACCACGGTCTGAATGGTTGGTAAAATCCCATTAAATCATGCATTATCACAAGTTGACCATCCACCATATTACCAGCCCCAATTCCATAAACAGGAATATCAAGTTGTTTTGCAATTTGTCCTGCTGGTTCGCTAGGCATTGCTTCCAAGAGAAGTGAAAAAATCCCTGCATTTTGCAGTTCAAATGCATCCTGTAGGGTTTTTTCAAAACTACCTTTTGTTTTCCCTTGCACTCGATAACCTCCAAATGATGGCGTACTTTGCGGAGTTAGACCAAGGTGTCCCATAACAAGTATTCCAGAATCCACCATTGCTTTAACTTTACTGATTATCCGCTTACCACCTTCACATTTAACTGCGTCACAGTCTGCTTCCTTTACGAATCTCAATACACTTTCAACAGCACTACTTTCAGACACTTCATAAGACCCCTGTGGCATATCTCCAATTAAAAAAGTATTAGGTGCACCACGACGAGCCGAACTCGCAAGCATAATCATCTCATCCATAGTAACAGGATTGGTTGTTTCGTAACCAAGCTGTACCATACCTCCGGAGTCACCCACTAGAATCATCTCAATACCTGCCTTTTCTGCAACATAAGCAAATGGTAAATCATAAGCTGTAGCCCAAGCAACTGGAACTTTTCTTTTTTTCATACTGTTTAATTCTAAAATGGAAATTTTCTTTTTTTTAGTTTCCAATACTTCAATAGCGCTTTTTACAAATTTGCTTATTTTTTTGTTCTTAGACATAGAAATATTCTCCTTTTTATTATTTGTCATGTAGTGATTTAAATTTGAGCCTCTACCTATTAAAAATTACTTGACATTTACAACCAACCAATCAAACTACAACCATTATTCAGTCTTTGCCCTGTTACCATCATGATTGCTTCCCAATTAGCCCCGGAATCCATTCCGCCATCGGACATTAGAACCACCACACGATAACCCTTACCTGCTAGTTTTGCCTCCAAAGCCATGCCTACTCCCGCAGGGAGACCATGCCCAAGCGAACCAGAAGAAAATTCTACACCGGGAACATGATGAGAAACATGTCCTCCAAGCTGAGATCCAGATTGACAAGAAGATGAAAGCCATTCTTTGGGAATAAAGCCAAATTCTGCAATCGTAGCATAGTATACGGCGGCTGCATGACCCTTGCTCAAGATAAAACGATCTCGACTGTGGTGTCTAATTTTATCTGGTGAAACATTTAGCCATCCACCATATAAAACTGTCAGAATATCAGCACAGGAAAATCCGCTGCCAATGTGGCTGGATTTACTATAAAAACAACAAATTAAAGCACTCTTTCTATACTTATTCAATGACCTCATAACGAAATTTACCAGATCTTCCATTCTGCCTGGTTGTTGTTCCACAGGTTATTCAAATATTCAGCATCTCTTATGGTATCCATGCATGCCCAAAATTTGTCATGCTTGTACACCATTAATTCCCCTTTTTGGGATAATTGATACAATGGGCCCACTTCCAGATCACAATCATCTCTGTCTTCAAGGTAATCAAACAGTACGCGATTAAAAACAAAAAACCCGCCATTAACATAGTTGCCTCCGTATTTGGGTTTTTCAGCAAAACGGATGACCTGATCTTCCTGGATATTGAGCTCCCCAAATCTTAAAAACTTCGGACGTACACCAGTGACAGTGGCCGTTTTGCCGTGGGATTTATGAAATTTTAAAAGCTCTCCAATATCAATATCTGCGACGCCATCCCCATAAGTCACCATAAATTGATCGGAATCAATATACTTTTCGATCCTCTTAAGCCTTGCTCCTTTTTGAGCATTGTCCCCAGTGTTGCATAAGGTTATTTCCCAGTTGTCTTCATTGTGGGTGTTATGTATTTTGAATTCGCCATTGGCTCCCAATCGAATGGTGACGTCGTTGTTCATCATTTCGTAATGAAAAAAATATTCTTTGATCATATCCCCTTTATATCCCAAACAGAAGATGAACCTAGTAAAGCCGTAGTGAGCATAGATTTTCATGATATGCCATATAATAGGTCGGTTACCGATCATTACCATGGGCTTGGGCTTAAACTCCGTTTCTTCCTTAAGCCGTGTACCCAGGCCTCCACAAAGAATTACAATGGGTATCTTCGTCTTCATTATTTTTTCCCTCTCATTCTACATCTGTCTTTTTTTATAAAGGCTCATTTGCATTGTCGGTAGTTTGCAAGTTCATCGCATCATTGCTAATAAGATGCTTTTGCCATCTCTTAAGATAATACTTTACAAAATCGACTTTGCAAATCTACTTCATTGTCCATTCCGACTATTTAAATGATTTTTCGAATTCTTTAATTTGTTTTACACACAATCCGAATGGATCTACCTGTTTGTATGTTTTGTACCACTCAATAGTTTTTTCTATAGTTTTATCTATATCCCAAACGGGAAACCATTTTAAATACGAGTTTGCTTTGGATATATCCAGGCTAAGCAACTTGGCTTCATGCGGTGCGTTTTCAGTGGATAGCTTTATCCAGCTTCCATTTCCCCAGTGGGGCACAACCTTATCCGCCACTTCACCAACCGGTATTATCGAATCATAATTAGGGCCAAAATTCCAGGCGCCGCAAAATTTCTTCGGCTCCTCGTACATCTTGGATGCCAGAAGTAAATACCCGCTCAGCGGCTCTAAAACATGCTGCCAGGGGCGCGTTGTATTGGGATTGCGTATTTCAATGGGCTTGTTGCTTTCCAACGCTCTGATACAATCGGGGATGATTCTGTCCTTTTGCCAATCGCCACCGCCAATGACATTGCCGGCTCGTGCGGACGCGAGGCTTTTTCTATGAACTTTAAAATCATCCGGGTTGAAAAAGGACTCTCTATAGGCGGCTATGACAAGCTCTGAACATCCCTTGCTGGAACTGTAGGGATCATAACCGCCCATTGGATCACTTTCACGATAACCCCAGATCCACTCTTTGTTTTCATAACATTTATCGCTCGTTACATTAATAACTATTCTGACTGAATCAGTTAACCGGCAGCATTCAAGCATATTTACTGTTCCGCCAACGTTAATATCATAGGTTTCTTTTGGACTTACATAAGATTCTCGAACAATCGCCTGAGCTGCAAGGTGAAAGACGAACTTCGGTTGATATTCCTCAAACACTTTTCTCAGTTCCTGGAAGTCTCTGATCTCCCCGATTATATGAGTAATTTTATCTTTTAATTTTGTAACAACAAAATTATCTCTTTCTGTGTATGGTTCTAAGGCGTATCCGACAACGCGGGCTCCCAATTCTTTTAGCCATATACAAAGCCAGGAACCTTTAAAGCCGGTATGACCTGTTACCAGAACTATTTTATTTTTAAAAACATTATTGAACATGGAATGTCTCCCTTATCCCGCCGCAGAGGATAACTGTCTTCATCTTGAACTCACAAATTTGTCAATAATATTCATTGTATATTCTATCTGTTCTCCATTAATTCCCGGGAAGGTTCCGAGGAAGAAGGTGTGGTTCATAATACGGTCTGTGTTTGCCAGGTCGCCGATTTTACGATGATTAATGTTCAGGTAAGCGGGCTGGCGGAGCAGGTTTCCACCAAAGAGGTTTCTGGTTTCTATTAGATTTTCATTAAGGTAATTCGTTAATTCTGTTCTTGTGAAATTAGCATTGTCTCTGACAGTAACAGGGAAGGCGAACCAGGCAGGATCAGTCTCTTCTGTCGCTTCCGGCAAGATGAAGTGGTCTTTATAGTCCTTGAATCCGCTCATCCATGTTTCGAAATTGACACGCCTCGCCTTGCAAAATCCATCAAGTTTTTTGAGCTGTTCTACACCTATTGCTGCCTGAATATCTGTCATCTTGAGATTGTAACCGATATGAGAATATACATATTTATGATCGTAGCCATAAGGCAGAGTACCATATTGCCCGGAAAATCTTCGGCCGCAGGTATTGTTTTCTCCCGGGCCACAATAACAATCGCGCCCCCAGTCTTTGAGCGAACGTACAATTCTTGCAAGCGTCTCATCGGAAGTCAACACCGCTCCACCCTCGCCGGTTGTGATATGATGGGCCGGGTAAAATGAACATGTCGCAAGGTGTCCGAAGGTGCCGGTATTTCTCCCCTGATAAGTAGAACCGAGGGCGTCACAGTTATCCTCGATGAGATATAAGTCATATTTTTCTGTTATTTTCATAATCTGGCTGAGATCAAACGGATTACCCAAGGTATGCGCGATGAAAATTGCCTTGGTTTTTTTACTGATTGCCGCTTCTATTTCTTCGACCTTTGCATTGTATGTAGGAATATCCACATCCACAAATACCGGTACAAGGCCGTTCAGTACAATCGGGTTCAGGGTTGTGGGGAAACCGGCTGCAACAGTTATAACCTCATCACCGGGTTTTAATCTTTTTTCTCCCAGCAAGTGGGATGTAAGAGCTGTGAGTGCAAGGAGATTTGCCGAAGAACCTGAATTGACTAATAAGGCGTATTCCACGCCAATTTTTTCAGCAAGCTCACATTGAAATTCATCCGCAAATCGGCCTTCAGTAAGCCAGAAATCAAGTGACGCTTCTACCGCGGCCTGAATTTCCTTTTCGTCAAATACCCTTCCCGCATATCTTATCGGTGTTTTGCCGGGAACAAATGTTTTTTCTATAGCTCTTGTCTTATGAAACGCGGCTACAAGCTTAGATGTTTTCTCTCTTAATTCCTGTTCATTCATTACAATGTCATTGCCTTTGTTGATTGTTATTCCCACTCATCAACATGAATCTTTGTTTCGCTAATTCCTTTGTCTTTAAGGCCGATTTTAAAAGTGTTTATCATTTCAATCGGTCCTGAAAGGTAAAAATCGGTTCTTGCGGGATCGGTTGTTGCCTGTAAAATCGCATCAATTGTCAATCTGCCCTGTGCCACTGGAAATTGGGAAATAGTTTTGGCACGCTCTTCACAAAAAGCATAGAATCTGAATCCATTTAGATTAGCCATGGTATCAGCTATCACATCGCCAAAAATCAGAAGCTCCGGCCTTCTCACTCCATAGACAAGGTATATTTTTACTTCTGAAGGGCTGTTAATCTCCTTTAAAAGGAATGGTATAAAGGGAGTAATGCCGGTTCCTCCCGCAACCAATACCACTTCTTCATCCGGCTCGGATGAAACGACAAAGTGACCGTATGGCAGCTTAACCCACGCATCCTTTCCAACATAAAGTTCATCCTTCATTCGCAGGGTGAACTTTCCCTTGACAGCATAGGCAATGGTAATTTCTGATTCAAATGGAGCTGATGCAATAGAGAACACGCGCGATTCCGGCCAGAAACCACCAGTGGGATCATAAGGATCAAGAGAAAGGTGTAAAAATTGCCCCGGCTTGAAACGTGGCAGACGTCTCGCAGGTTTCAACTTAACGCTAAAAACCGATTCATCGTAACTTTCGATTGAGGATACTGTGCATTTGATTTTTATGGGAGTGGACATGAATCTAACTCAACAAAGTTTCAAACCAGGTTTTTTTCCCAGTATCCACAACCTATGACAGCGATGTCTTTTACTGGCATCTAAATTATCCTATTGTACACAGATTTAATTCAATTGTTTTTTGGATTATTCTACTTATCTTTTTTGTTTGAACCATTCTATTGTATTTTTTAAGCCTGTCTCAAAATCCATGTTTGCCTTGAACCCGAATTCTTTTTCAGCTTTGGTTGTATACAGCATTCTACGCGGCTGACCGTCTGGTTTAGAGCTGTCCCAGATGATTTTTGCATCAAAACCTGTTAGTTTTGTTATTAACTTAACTAAATCTCTTATTTTTATTTCAAATCCTGCGCCAAGGTTTACAGGCTCTGATTTGTCATACTTTTCTGCTGCCAGTATGATAGCTTCTGTCGCATCTTCAACATAAAGAAATTCCCTTGATGCCTTGCCGGTTCCCCAAACGAGGATTTGACCGTCTTTATTTTCGACAGCATCAACGCATTTTTTAATTAATGCAGGGATTACATGGGAGAATTTAGGATCGAAGTTGTCTCCAGGACCATAAAGATTAACTGGAATCAAGAATATAGAGTTGAAATTATATTGCTGGCGGTATGCCTGAGACTGAACAAGGAGCATCTTTTTTGCTAAAGCATAAGCGGCATTCGTCTCTTCCGGATATCCATTCCATAAATCTTTCTCTTTAAATGGAACTGGAGTGAACTTGGGATAGCAGCAGACAGTTCCAATAGCAACAAATTTTTCTATTCCTCTAAGATAAGCTTCATGCATGAGTTGAATGCCCATTATGGCATTATCATAAAAGAATTTTCCAGGGTTTTCTCGATTAGCGCCAATTCCTCCGACCACAGCTGCAAGATGAATAACAATGTCTGGCTTGTGCTCATCAAACATTTTTTTTATATTTCCAAGAAGCCGCAGGTCATATTCTGGCAGATCTGCAATAAATATATTTTTACAGCCTCTTTCCTCTCTCAGTATTCGAATTAGATGGGTTCCAAGGAATCCTTTTGCTCCGGTAACAGTGATTCTTTTTTTTGCTAATTCAATCATTTTAATCTCTTATTAGACATAGATTTATACTCATATTCTTTTTTTCTTTCGTCGAAAATTTTTCTTTTTATTTCTAAACTTTTTCCGAAGCTTAAGAGTAATCCAACTTCAATTCCTTTGGATGCCAAATAATTTACAGGCTACACTTCATGTATTTCATTAATATTTTTTATAGCTTTTAATTCAACAATTACTTTATCTTCTACTAGAAAGTCAGTTTAACCTGTTAAATATTCCCTAATCGATCACGGTAAAAATAGGCCAAGGAGTTTTTATATAGTGCACTATGATTAGATACAATTATTTTGTAAAGCAGGTAATTACTAACAATAGCATCCTTATAAAAGACTTCAATAGGAGTCTGCTGGGTGCCTTTTATTCCCATCTTCTTCAGTTCAATAGCCATTTCATTCTCGTAAACTTTTTCTAAAAATCTCCAACCCAGCGTATTATATGCAGTGTAAGCTGCACCGCTAATTTTTTCTGTTAATTCTTTGTGTTTTATTTTCTTAAAGTTTAAATCTGTGCTTATTTGTGTCAAAAGTAGAGATTAATTTTTATTCCATTCTAAGCCTTTTTCCTGGATGATTTTTTTCCCTTCTTGTGGAGAGCAAAGCCCAAGCAATTCTAAATCATAATCAACCATGAGCCTGACTATGTCTTTGAGCGAAATTTTAGGAGACCAATTTAATTCTCTCTGGGCTTTAGTAGGGTCTGCTTTGAGGTTTTCTACTTCTGTTGGGCGAAAATATCTGGGATCAATTTCAACATATTCTCTCCAATCTAAATTCAGATAGCCAAAAGCTTCCTCTAAAAATTCTTTAACGGAACGAGTTTCGCCTGTTCCGAGAACATAATCATCGGGCTTGTCCTGCTGGAGCATCAACCACATGGCTTCAACATATTCAGGGGCATAACCCCAATCTCTTTTGGCTTCGATATTGCCAAGATAAATTTTTTTATCTTTTTTTGCGAGTATATTTGCTATGCCTCGAGTTATTTTACGTGTTACAAAGGTTTCTCCCCTTCTTGGCGATTCATGATTGAAGAGAATTCCGTTGCAGGCGAATAGCTTATAGGCATCTCTATAATTTCTGACCATCCAATATGCATACACTTTGGAGGCTGCATAAGGACTTCGAGGTCTAAAAGAGGTGTTTTCATTTTGAGGAGCTGGAGCATCACCAAACATTTCACTGCTTGAGGCTTGGTAAAATTTGGTTTTGATTCCACTTCTTCTTATTGATTCCAGAAGTCGAGTGGTTCCTAAGGCAGTGATATCACCGGTATATTCTGGAAGGTCAAAACTAACTTGGACATGACTTTGAGCTCCCAGGTGATATATTTCGTCAGGCTGAATGTTATAGATGATATTGGTTAGCTGTCCTGAATCAGATAAATCTCCATAATGAAGATAAAGTTTAGTACCTGGCAGATGAGGATCCTGATATATATGGTCAATTCTACTTGTGTTAAATGTGCTTGATCTACGGATTAAACCATGAACTTCATATTCCTTATAAAGCAAGAACTCTGCTAAATAAGAACCATCCTGACCGGTAATACCTGTTATTAGGGCTTTTTTTATAGATGTCAATGTTCTCCCCTTAAATATTTTTATATGGATGCTTAAATTCAAAAATTTGGCTTGCTTTAATCAATTCGTCTATTCCTTCATCTACCGTCTTTTTAGTTTTAAATCCGAGCGAGTTTATTTTCTCATAAGAAACGCTATAGTTTCTTTTGTCTTTATCTTCTTCAATATCTGCAAAATGGAGATAATAATCTATTCTTTTTTTTATTTTTAGGGCTATATCCTCCTTGCTAAAGTTATTTGAATTGTCACCAATATTGAAAATTGAGTTTTTCAACTTTTCAAAATTTCTGATAGCAAAAAGAATACTTCTTGAAATATCTTGGACATGGACAAATGTTCTTTTATATGCCTTTTCAAATAAGATTAAAAATTTATTCATATAAGCTTGGTAAACAAAATCATTAATGAGTAAATCAAGTCTCATTCTCGGAGAAACACCAAAAGCTGTTGCAAATCTGAGACAAACTGTGTTTTGTGCTTCTAGAACTATTTTTTCTGCATCAGTCTTGGTCTTAGCGTAACAAGAAATGGGATTCAATGGTGATTCCTCATCACATATATCTCCTGTTGAAGCTCCAAAAATACTTACAGTGGAAGCGTGAATTAGGTGCTGATTTGGAGATAAACTACTCACAACATTCTTTGTTCCCTGCACATTTGTAGAATAAGATAACTTTTTATCTTTATTACAAGCAGGCAGCCCTACAATTGCAGCCAGATGAATGATCACATCATTCTTTTTTATGGCACGACCTAAAGATTCTTTATCTCGAACATCTCCCTTAATAAAAGAGAAATTTTTATTAGAAATAAAGGGAAGTAAGCTATATCCCCCATATAAAAGCAAATCATAAACGTTGGTCTTATAACCTTTATCTAATAAAAAAGGGATTAGAACTGATCCAATATAACCTGCTCCTCCTGTTAATAAGATTTTAGTCATAATTTCCCTCATACACTACTTTTTTGCCCATTTTCAATCTATTTGTGAAGGGATACCAAACATAGGATATTATTGGCTTAAGTTCTTCATAGAGTTTATATTGTTTGAAAAAAAAGAAATAAATGCCAACACAAACTAATAAAAATAGCAGTCCCTTTACTATAAAATCTGCTGTTCCCCATAGTAATTGAGAATAAATGCTGGGCAGAGAGGTATAATTGAACGCATGCAATTTGTTGAAGGCCATTATAATCCCTGCAAGTATCGCTGAAATAAAACATATTTTAGACAAAAAAGATAAAGCCTGCTTAATATTGCCATAAATCTGTTTAAAAGAAATGACTATTATCATAAAAGAAATAAAAAAGAAGCTAAAAGTACAGGCAAAGGCTACGCCTTTTATGGCATATCCATTGATTATTAAGACATAGGCCAGTAAAGCATTCAATCCCAGGCCGGCTATGATTATTGCCAGCCTTTTTTCAAGTTGATTGGTCACATTTAGATAAAAGCTGAGGAAAATTCTGGAAGTGTATACCATATACCCAAACGCTAATATTATCATTAAAGGTAAGCTGTCAATATACTCGGTAAGAATTGTTCTTATAACCACTATGTATAGCAGAATGAATAGTCCCAAAATAAGGCTGGTGAACATAGTATGTTTTCACAGGCCATCATGTACCTTATCTACCTGTACAGTTTTTGGGGGGTACTTCAGTTTGAGCTCGACTATCTGCGAAGCATAAAATTAGGCATTGTCCCAAAGTAACATAGTATTATGCATCTATATTTCATTTAAAATGAATTCATTTATTTGCTTTTCTAACCTTTTGGTTGTTTGCTCAATTTGCTTATCTTTTCTCATGTCCTGCCGGAAGCGGCGGTTCATCTGGCTGATGCTGGATTGTTTGGTTCTGGAATAAATATGAGAGGAAGACAAGAAAAGTAAGGCATTAAAAAGGAAGGAATTTTGCATCTTTGCAATCAAAGTTTCAAAATGCTCAGAAAACATCCTTTTTTGCAATCAAAGTTTCAAAATATAGCTACCTCCAAATTTTTATGCTTTTGTATTTTGCCCCTTCTTTACTCAGTAATTCCAATATCTCCTCCTCCATATCTGAGGGCATAAAAAGGACACCGTCTCCCAATTTATACTCTTTCCTGTCAATTAAGCCCTTTTTCTGGCTATAATATGATTTATCCTTAACCTTTTGAGAAAATCTGTAGCCAAATAGGCCCCTGTGAATAGCTGACTTATTTTTTGAAGTAAGACCTTTTATAGAATAGGTTATCAAAGACTTGGGTTGTAAATTTTTTCCCGGTTCTCTAATCAGCTCAATATCCGGTCTTCCCCAAATAATTGTTCCTTCTTTTGATATATTCCAAAGGAAATCTGTATCCATATCGTCGGGATCATTCAGGTTTTTCATAACAAATGAAAATGAATGAGCCAGATCATACTTCTGTGCAATTTTTGTAGAAACTCCTAAACAAATATCCATTTCTTTTCCTACCTCAGGATTATGTTCTGTATCAAAAAGCATAAGTAGATCTATATCACTCTTTTTAGAAATCTCACCTTTGGGAATAGATCCAAATAATACAACATATTTTAAATTTGGGATTTTATCGGCTTCGTTTATAAAATCAATTATCGCACCTTTCAAGTTCTCAGGAATATTCATTTTATCTGGTTTGCTTTATTTAAATGCCCTTCTAGCTTCATAATCTTGTTTCTTTTTAGCTCCCTGCCTACAATAACGGGTACAGTCCCCTTAGTGTTATTCGACGGTTACGGATTTGGAAAGATCGCGGATGATTGTGCCGCTAATTCGATTATTTTTTTGGCAGGAATATCTTCATCTCTTTGGGGTTTAATTTTACTCGAATACTGTTTATTAAGTACTTATTCTTTATTCATATTCTCCCTCATACGCTACTTTTTTGCCCATTTTCAATCTATTTGTGAAGGAATACCAAACATAGGATATTATTGGCTTAAGTTCTTTATAGAGTTTATATTGTTTGAAAAACAAAAAGTAAATACCAATACAAATTGCAGAAAATATCAAGCCCTTCAACATCAAATCTGCCGTTCCCCATAAGACTTTGCTATAAATACTTAGCTGAGAAGTATACTTAATTACCTCCCATCTAGAGAAAGCTGATATAATCCCCATCAGTATTGCTGATATTAAACATATTTTGAATATAATAGAGAAAGCACTTTTAAGGGTACCATAGATCTGTTTGAATGAAATTCCTATTATCAAAACAGAAATAAATAAGAAGCTAAAAGAACAGGCAAAAGCTACACCTTTTATGCCATATCCATTGATTATTAATACATACGCCAGTAAAGCATTCAATCCCAGGCCGGCTATGATTATTGCCAGCCTTTTTTCAAGTTGATTAGTTACATTTAGATAAAAGCTGAGGAAAATTCTGGAAGTGTAGACCATATACCCAAACGCTAATATTATCATTAAAGGTAAACTGTCAATATACTCGGTAAGAATTGTTCTTATAACCACCATGTATAGCAGAATGAATAGTCCCAAAATAAGGCTGGTGAACATAATATAGATGGCTAAGAGCCCTTCTGTGTATTTACGAAAA